>OAZY01000833.1_pt1 | contig 15552 bp, 14 predicted proteins | sample 1494931 | NCBI WGS metagenome assembly OAZY01 (sample SAMEA2579921, study PRJEB22360) | human gut metagenome | biome: human gut; feature: human-associated habitat; material: faeces | place: Denmark | collected 2008/2010 | reverse complement strand
ATTCTTTATTAATTAATAAACTAATAAGTATATCATCTTCATTTGTGTATCCAATAGAATGAGGGGTTTTTGTATCTATGAAAGTAAATTGTCCTTTTTTAAATGTGAATTCATAGTCATTAATAGTTTGTGTACAAGATCCAGAGTACATATAATTAATTTCAATGCAATTATGTATATGGATAGGAACTGAAGTAAAGCGATCATTTTTTTTAATTAGAAAATCATCAAATTGTAAGTAATTGAATTTGTATATTTTTTTACCATTTTTATTAATGATATAAGATATATTATTAAAATTTGGATTTAATCCGGATTTGTATTGCTTTTCCTTTTTAGTTAACTTTCTAAGATGTAAGTCTAAATTTGTTATACTCATAGTATATTATCCTCGCATAATCATAATATTATTTTTAATAATTATATACTCATTTTATTTAACTGACAAGAATTGTATTAATAATTTACATATATTTATGTCAAAAAAGGTTAGTTTATTTAATGGTTAAAATATATTTTATCATTTAAACAAATGTTAGAATAATATTGTAAAAAATGTAAATGAAATGGGGAAATTGGATGTTGGATAGGGAAGTTATTGAAAAGATTATTTACTTTACTGAAGAAGAAATAAATAATTTAAATGGAAAAAATAAAATTGATAAAAGTATATTTTTAAATAATTATAGTAATATTATTGATTATCATAAACTCTTTTTAGGTGACGAAGAGTTCTTAGTAAGAAAACATGCTCGATTTTGTGAATACCCCAAACATAAACATAATTATATTGAACTAGTATATGTATATAGTGGGAAGATGATACAAAATATTGATGATATTAAAGTTACTTTATATGAAGGTGAACTGCTACTATTAAATAAAAATGTTGAACACTCTATAGAGTTTGCAAACGAAAATGATATTATTTTCAATTTCATAATAAAACCGAATTTTTTAGATTTTTTATCTGGAATGCTTGATTCTGATAACGAAATATCAAGATTTATATTTAATATTTTGTATTCATATGAAAATGATGGTGAATTTCTAGTTTTTAAGACTCAAAATAATTATATGATTAAAGATAGTATTGAAAAAATAATAAATTGCTTATATGCAGGTGGGATGACAAGAACGTTTGAATTGAAATTGTTGCTAGGACTGCTATTGGCTGAATTAATGCACTATCCAAATGATTTAGAAACATATTCTTTTAATACTTATGAAAAGAAAATACTTAATTATATATTGCAGTATATAGTATCTTGTTATAAGACAGCCAATTTGAAAGAATTATCAGAGAAAATTAATTTACCAAAGTATAGTATATGTAAAATAGTTAAAGAAAAAACAGGAAAAACATTTGTTGAATTACTTCAACAAGAACGGCTAAATAATGCGCTGAAGTTAATTGAAAGTACGGATATGTCTATATATGATATCGTTATTGAAGTAGGTTATGAATCTCAAACACATTTTTATAAGTTGTTTAAACAAAAATATGGCATTACACCAAGTCAATATAGAAATAAAATGATAAATGTGCAAAATTGAGTAGTATTAAAAAAATATAGAGCATTAAATTAATAAATTCTATTTGATAATATGTATCTATAGAAAAAAGGAGGAAATTATATGAACAAAATTATGGAGAAACTTGAAAGGTATTTATTACCATTGGCTAGTGCTTTGAATCAAAATAAAACAGTAGGTAGTATTTCTAGTGGACTCATGGCAATGATGCCAATTCTTATGATTGGATCAATAGCTTCTTTATTTATTCAATTACCAATCGAATCCTATCAAAGCTTTTTAACATCAACAGGCCTAGCTAATGTATTTAAGGCAATGAACGATGTCACAACAAATATGTTTGCATTATATGCATCATTTGCTATTGCTTATATGTATACAAAAAAGGAACAATGTAATGAATTTGCAGCAGGATTAATTTCATTGGTGTGTTTCTTTGTTGTGACACCAACCGGTTTAATTGGCGAAACAACAACAGCACTTCCGTTTCAATGGTTAGGAACACAAGGGTTGTTTTCAGCATTAATTGTATCAGTATTAAGTTCACATATTTACGTTGCGATGGAAAAAAATAATCTTACAATTAAATTACCAGATAGTGTGCCACCTAATGTTGCAACTTCATTTACTAGTATTATTCCAGGATTTGTGTGTGTGATTTTATTTGCACTAATCTCAATGTTATTTTCTCACACATCATATGGTAATTTACATAGTGCAATTTATGGAGTTATTGCTGCACCTTTAACAAATCTTGGTGGATCTATTTGGGCAGCACTATTAGTCTATTTATTATCAGGAATTTGTTGGTTTTTAGGAATTCATGGGATTGCTGTTATGTCAGTAGTTTTACCAATTTGGATGGCAGCAGATGTAGCTAAAGTAGCTGCTATTACTGCTGGAAATCCAGTACAAGAAATAGTTAGTTTTAGATGGTTAGGAGCTGTAGCTGGATTAGGTGGTGCAGGTAGTACTATTGGATTAATTATTCTATGTACTTTCTTTGCTAGAAGTCAAAGATATAAGAGTATTGGAAAACTGACATTAGTTCCATCTTTGTTTGGTATTAATGAACCGGTTGTTTTTGGGCTACCATGTATGTTGAATCCAATTTTGGCAATACCATTTATCTTTTTACCTCTCGTTTTAATTATTATTGCGTATTTATTATGCACAATGGGAATTTTATCGGCAGGTAATGGGATAGGGGTTATGGGAACACCTATTGTTATTGGTGGCTTTATTCAAGGTGGATGGAGTTTAGCTGCGTTTCAGTTGTTTGGAATATTGGCATCTATTGTAGTTTATTATCCATTCTTTAAAGTACTTGATAGACAGGCAGAAAAAGAAGAAAAGTAAAGAAATATCTTTTTATGATATTTCTTTACTTTTATAAAAAGGAGTTACAGATGAAAAGAATAGATGAAAATTTAAAAAACGAAAATAAACATTATTTGTATCCGTTTTTTTGGCAACATGGTGAAACAAATGAAAAAATAGAAGAATATATTGACAAGATGTTAGAACAAGGAATTCACAATTTTTGTATTGAATCAAGACCGCATCCAGATTTTTTGGGAGAAGGATGGTGCCGGAGCTAAGAATCGAACTTAAATTTCATGATTACCATTCATGCGTTCTGCCATTGAACTACACCGGCATTGGTGCAGACAGCGAGATTTGAACTCGCACGAGCTATTGCTCACTACCCCCTCAAGATAGCGCGTATACCAGTTTCGCCATGTCTGCAAGTATTAATAGTTTATCAAATTATTGCAGAAAAATAAAGCCTAGAACGTAAAGTTCTAGACTTTTTTCTTTAATCTGCCTTAATCAAGTTGTATAAAGCATGACAATAAATTTCTGTTGCTTTCAATAACGAATCGATTTTGATATTTTCATTATTACCATGAATTAAATTATCTTCACCCAAAAATTCAGCTCCAAAAGCAACACAGTTTGGCATTGACTTAGCATAAGTCCCGCCACCAATTGCTTGAGGTTTGTTAACTGTATCTCCAGTTACACTAACATAAGCTTCATGCAAATTAGTAATTAACTTAGAATTAGGATCGATATATAGAGCCTTGCCCAAATCATGAGTTTCTCTGAATTCATAGTTTGCACAAGCGTGTTTAAATTTTGTAACCATTGCATCAAAATCCATGTCATGAGGGCAACGTAAGTCGAGAACGATTTTAACTTCTTCTTTATAATAAGATATAACTCCTAAATTAAGAGTAAAAGGACCCATTAAACCGGTATGGTCAATTCCTAATTTTTTACCATGACAGTCATCTAAATATTCAAGAACAAAATCAACAACTTTGTTATCAACGACAGTTGCTAAATATTTGCATAAATATACAACAGCATTAATGCCCTCTTCAGGAGTACTTGCGTGTGCTGATTTCCCTTTAAGAATTAATTTAGTATGATTTCCTTCCTCTTCAATATCCCCAGTTAAATTATTAGTATTTAGGAATTTCTTATAAGATTCAGTATATTGTTTGTAATTCCCTTCAATTACTGCTTCGCAAGTTTCTGGAACAATATTTGGACGACTTCCTGCACATAAATAGATTAATCCACCTTTTTCAACATGTCCTGTGATTTCAAAACCACAACCTGCTTTTTCACCATAAACAACAGGAAAAGCAGCATCAGGAGTAAATCCCATTTTAGGATAAGGCATCTTTGTGAAATAATATTTTACACAATTACTACCTAATTCTTCATTGCATCCAAAGATAACCCTAGTTTTCATTTTTGTAGGAATATTTAAAGAATTAATGATCTTTGCAGCATAATAACCAGCCATTAATGGTCCTTTATCATCTGCGACTCCACGTCCGTAAAGCTTTCCTTCTTTAGTAATAACTTCAAATGGATCACTATCCCATCCAACCTTGTTTACAGGAACTACATCAAGATGGCCCAAAATTCCAAAAGTTTCATCACCAGTTCCAATATCAATATGTCCAGCATGTCCATCAACATCCTGCACTTCAAAGCCATCACGTCGACCAATTTCTAACATTGCATCTAAAGCTCGGCGATTGGCTGCGCCATAGGGAGCAAACTCAGCAACGGTACTATCATCTTGAGTTGAAGGGATGGCACATAACATTTTTATATCATCAATCATTTGATCTTTTATTTTTAAAACTTCCGCTTTAAAATCAATCATATTATCACCTCGTCATCAATTATAACACTATTAGTTATAATATTTAAACAATTTTAGTAATAATAGTGTTATGATATATATAATAATCGGAGGTATGACATGAATAATGTAAGATTTCACATAACAGTCAAAGGAATTGTCGTATTAAATAACCAGATTCTTTTAATGAAACGAATTCGACCATCAAGTGATGGTCTTGGTTATTGGGAGTTACCAGGTGGTGGGTTGGAATATGGTGAAACACCTAATCAAGCATTAATCAGAGAATTACAAGAGGAAACCGGATTAGATATTATCATAATCAAACCAGCTTATACTTTCACTAAAATTAGAAAAGATTATCAAACCGTAGGAATCGGATATTTGTGTATTCCCAAGAATGATCATGTCCGTTTATCGCATGAGCATAGTGATTATCGCTTTGTGAGTATACAAGAGGCAAAAGAACTGTTAAATCCAGAAATTTATAATGATATAATTTTTACAATTGAAGAATATTATCAGAACGTTCATGATATCCAGTGATAATATTTTAAATTTGATTATAGTCATCCAAAATAACGGTCTTGAAATTCAAGACTTTTTCTTTTATCAGTTGATATTTTATTTATTTGAAGTAAAATAAGGTAGTTGAAAACAAATAGAATTAAGGAGTTATTATGAACGAAGAAATTATTGCAATAGCATCAAAAGAATTAGAAATAACTAAAAAACAAATCAATGCTGTTTTATCATTATTAGAACAGGGAAATACTGTGCCCTTTATTGCTCGTTATCGTAAAGAAGCAACAGGAGGGTTAGATGAAGATCAAATCAGAAATATTGATAAATATTATCAATATCAAGTTAGTTTATTAAAACGAAAAGAAGATGTAATTCGTTTAATTGAAGAAAAAGGGATGTTAACAGATCAACTAAGGGCTGATATTTTAAAAGCAACAAAGTTAAATGAAGTAGAAGACCTTTATCGTCCTTATAAAGAAAAAAGAAAAACAAAGGCTACTGAGGCTAAAGCTAAAGGTTTAGAACCATTAAGTAAATGGATTTTATCACTGCCAAGGGGAGAACTTAAAGAAGAAGCAAAAAAATATTTAAATGATAAAGTTGAGACTGTAGAAGAAGCAATTCAGGGAGCTTTAGATATTATTGCAGAAGTAATTAGTGATGATATTAAATATCGTAAATTTGTTAAAGATATAATATATAAATCTGGTACGATTGAAACAAAAGTAAAAAAGAAGAATCCTGATGAAAATAAAGTATATGAAATGTACTATGATTATCACGAACGAGTTAATCGAATTGTATCACACCGTATTTTAGCGATTAATCGTGCCGAAAATGAAAAAGTTATTACTGTTAATATTGTTTTAGATAAAGAATTTTTAATTCAATATATTAATCGTGGAGTGACTAGAAATCGTAATAGCAGTGTTAATGAATATTTATTGAAAGCTGTAGAAGACAGTTTAAATCGTTTATTATTGCCATCGATTGAACGCGAAGTGCGTAATGAATTAACTGAAAAAGCCAGCGAGCAGGCCTTAAAAGTATTTTCAATCAATTTAGAAAAGTTATTAATGCAGGCACCTTTAAAAGATAAAATGGTTTTGGGTCTGGATCCTGCTTATCGGACAGGATGTAAATTAGCTGTTGTTAATCAGACCGGAAAAGTATTGAAGATTGATAAAGTATTTATTACTATTCCAAAAGATAATTATGATAAAGAAAAAAGAATTTTATTAAATTTGATTAAAAAATATAAAATTGAAATTATTGCGATTGGTAACGGTACTGCAAGTCGTGAAAGTGAAGCTTTTATTTCTCAATTAATCAAAGATAATAATTTAGATGTTGATTATGCAATTATTTCTGAAGCTGGAGCATCAGTATATTCAGCAAGTAAATTAGCTAAAGAGGAGTTTCCAGATTATCAGGTAGAAGAAAGATCAGCGGTTTCAATTGCACGACGTCTTCAAGATCCATTAGCAGAATTAGTAAAGATTGAGCCAAAAGCAATTAGTGTCGGACAATATCAACATGATATTGCTCAAAAACAATTAGAAGAACAATTAGATTTTGTTGTTGAAAAAGCGGTAAATAATGTTGGAGTTGATATCAATACTGCTTCAGTATCATTATTACAATATGTTGCTGGGTTAAATAGCGGAGTGGCCAAAAATATTATTAAATATCGTGATGAAAATGGTAAATTTACAAATCGTAAAGAAATTATGAATGTTAGTAAATTAGGTGCAAAAACATATCAGCAGGCAATCGGATTTTTGCGAATTCCTGGAGCTAATGATCCATTTGATGCAACAGCAATTCATCCGGAAAACTATCAACAAGCAAAAAAATTACTTAAATTAATAGATGCTGATGCTAGTTTATTAGGAACAAATGAAATTGCTGATAAATTATCAAATATTAACAAAGAGGAAGTAATGAATGAACTAAATATCGACAATTATACGTTAGATGATATTATTGATAGTTTTATAAAGCCAAATCGCTCACCCCGTGATGCATATGCAACACCATTATTAAAGAAAGATATTTTAAAAATTGAAGATTTAAAACCCGGTATGCAACTAGAAGGAACAGTTAGGAATGTTGTTGATTTTGGAGCTTTTGTCGATATTGGGTTAAAAAATGATGGATTAGTCCATATTTCGAAGATTTCTCATGAAAGAATTAAGCATCCTTTGGATAAACTAAGTATAGGTGATATTGTTGAAGTCTATGTCATTGATGTAGATGTCAACAAACATCGTGTTGGATTAAGTATGATTAAATAAAGGATGAGTTGATGAAAAAGTTTCTAGTTGGAATAGTTATTATAATAATTGCCAGTATTGGCTTTAATTTAAAACCTGATAAAAGAGATCAAGCTGTTGTGGTTCAAGAAGAGCCTGTAGTTAAAAAAGAAGAAGTTATTACTTATAAAGAACTATTAGAATATCTTGATATTTTTAAAACAGGAGATATTATTAATATTGAAAATACTAATTATTTAAGTTCATATGCTATTCCAGGAAGATGGAAACATACTATTTTCTATCTAGGAACATATCAGCAGTTTAGTCAGGTTTTTACACCTGAAGATAAATATTATGAGGAAATTAATAAACATTATAAGAATCAAGATGAGGTTTTAGTACTCGACAGTAATTCTACGGGTGTTAAAATACGGACATTTGATCAAATGGCTAATCTTAAAGAAGAATCGTATTTAAAAGCACTTTCCGGCTATCGTTTTAATGAGGATGATAATTTTATTAAGACATATTTAAGTCGGGCGTTAGATTATTTGGGAACACCGTATGATTACAGCATGACAACTTATGATGATAAAGCTTTATATTGTAGTGAATTAGTTTATTATGCACTACTAGCTAATAATATAGAAGTGACTAAAACGAGCAGTATTGTCGAACATGTTGTAATTACCCCAACAGATTTAAGTGATTTTTTAGAAACATTAGAAGATATTGACCATGTATATTTGCTTGAAAAAGAAGATAATTGGATAAATGATGCGATAAATGACTAGTTTTTGCTTTATTTTACTTGTATTCCTACTTTAATACTAGTATTATATAAACGAGGTGAACATCATGAAAATTTCAACCAAAGGGCGTTATGCAATTAGAGTTATCCTTGATATTGCGATGCACGATGATGGTAAATATATTCCACTGAAAGATATTGCTAAAAGACAAGATCTGACGGTTAAGTATTTAGAACAAATAATTTCATTACTAAATAAAGCGGGCTATTTACAAAGTCTTCGTGGTAATGCTGGAGGTTATCGCTTATCAAAAAAACCTGAAGAATGTATAATTGGTGATATTCTAAGAATTACAGAAGGTGATTTAGCTCCAATTCCCTGCTTGAAAGATGAAATTAATAATTGCAGTCGTGCCAATGAATGTATTACATTACCGTTTTGGCAAGGATTAGATAAAGTGATTAAAGACTATGTTGAAAGTGTAACTATTCAAGATTTAATCGATCATGCAAATATGCAAGTGAATAATTATTCAATATAAAAGCCGTAAGGCTTTTTTATTATATAACTATTGACATAAATTTGCTCTCAAGGTATAATCATATTAATCCGATAGGAAAATAGGGAACTATAATGAATGAGCTAATTTTTTATAAAAATAGAGGCTGTTGTTAATAATAGATTTGATTAGATAAAGAAAATGGAGGAAATAGTAATGACTTATAATAATCATATTAGTGAATTAGTAGGAAATACCCCAATTTTAAAATTAAACAATTATGTTACAAAAAATCAATTAAAAGCAAATATTTTTGCTAAACTAGAATATTTTAATCCCGCAGGAAGTGTTAAGGATCGAATTGCTAAAGCCATGTTATTTAAAGCTAAAGAAGATGGAATTTTAAAACCGGATTCTGTAATCATTGAACCAACGAGCGGTAATACTGGAATTGGATTAGCTTCTCTAGGAACATCCTTAGGACATCAAGTAATTTTAACTATGCCAGAGACAATGTCGATTGAACGGCGAAATTTATTAAAAGCCTATGGAGCTAAAGTAGTTTTAACTCCAGGAGGACTAGGCATGAAGGGAGCAATTGCCAAAGCAGAAGAATTGGCCAAAGAATACAAAAATGCGTTTATTCCTAGTCAATTTGAAAATCAAGCAAATCCAAATGCACATTATCTAACAACAGGTCCTGAAATCTACCAGCAGCTAGAAGGTAAGATAGATATCTTTGTCGCTGGTGTTGGAACTGGAGGAACAATTAGTGGAATTGGAAAATATTTAAAAGAAAAAAATCCTAGTATTAAGGTTGTAGCAATTGAACCTGCTGCCTCACCAGTTTTATCTAAAGGAACTCCAGGACCACATGCAATTCAAGGGATTGGTGCAGGTTTTGTTCCTAATACCTTAAATACTGATATTTATGATGAAATTATTACAATTGAAAATGAAGCAGCCTTTGCTACTAGCCGTGCAATTGCTAGAGAAGAAGGAGTGTTAGTAGGTATTTCTTCTGGTGCAGCACTTTATGGAGCAACAGTATTAGCGAAAAGAATTGAAAATGCTGGCAAAAACATTGTTGTGTTGTTACCAGATACTGGTGAACGCTATTTATCAACTGCATTAGTTGAACAAGATTAATAATATGGATACTGTCTTTAGGGACAGTATCTTTTTCTAACTACAAAAATAATTTTTAATTATAATTATATTTTAAAAGTCTATCATAAAAATGTGAGTGTTTGTTATGCAACTAGGATAAACAACTAATAATTTAAAGTTTAATAATGAGATTCACTATTTAAAAATATAAATAGACGGGAAGAAGAGCAGAGAAAGATGATTAGTTGTAATGAGGTGATTGTAGTCAATATCAATATTAGCCAAAAAGATTGTCCAAAATATCTTTAAATTATGGACAATGTTTTTTTTGTTATAGTATACAAAAAAGTACTTGGAATATTTGTAATTGATATCTTAATAAACAGAAATTATATCATTGAGGTGATATGATAAGTTGTCTTGTATGGACGAGCTTAAACAAAAAAGTTCAGTTAAAATCCTGTTGATTTGAAAAAGTAATTAGTACAGTTAAAAAGAATAAATCAAAATTAAAGTTATAGAGGATAATGTATTGGTTATTATAATAATAAGATATTATTCTACATTCTCACTGGACATTTAGGAAAATAAAAAACATAGTCTGAAGAGCATTGTGTAAAATACTTTTAATGCTACTCAATTGCCATGCCTTTTATTCAAATAATGTTGTTGATAAGTAACGTTCTCCAGTATCTGGCAGTAGAACAACGATGTTTTTATTTTTATCTGTTATTTTAGTTGCTCCATGCAGGGCAGCTCCAGCAGTTATTCCAACTAGTAGGCCTTCTTTTTTTGCTAATATTCGTGCAGTCTCATAAGCATCATCCGTAGAAACTGTTATCACTTCGTCGACTAGATCCAAATCGAGAATTTTAGGAATAAAATTTGCTCCAATTCCTTGCAAATCATGCGATCCAGCTTTTCCTTTAGTGATTAATGGAGAATCTTTTGGTTCGATTCCAATAATTTTAATATCAGGATATTTCTTTTTTAATATCCGAGCAATTCCTGTAATTGTCCCTCCAGTACCAATTCCGGCAACAAAATAGTCAATATTATCATCAAAATCATCAATAATTTCTAATGCCGTTGTTTCTTCATGGGCTAAGGGATTACTTGGATTAACAAATTGACCTGGAATATAGCTATTTTCAATCTTATTAGCAAGTTCGTTAGCTTTATCGACTGATCCTTGCATTCCTTTTTCTCCAGCCGTTAATACGATTTTAGCTCCGTAAGCTTTTAATAATTTTTGACGTTCTAATGACATAGTTTCAGGCATCGTCAAAATTAATTCATTACCATAGATAGCACACGCAATTGCTAGACCAATGCCAGTATTACCACTAGTAGGTTCAATAATCGTAGTTTTTTTATTGATTAGTTGATCCTCATAAGCCTGTTCAATTAATTTAAGACCAACACGATCTTTAACACTGCCACCAGGATTAAAGAATTCTACTTTGGCAAATATTTTGTTGTTTACTTCACATGCTTTTTTAAAGCGGTCAATTTGAATTAATGGAGTTTTTCCAATTGTATCCAAAACACTTTTTTTAATAGTCATATTAAATTCACATCCTTTTTCTTTTTATATCACATATTGAAGTGTAAGTGATATAAAAATTATAATTTTATTTAGTTGTCTTTATTAAAATAGTAATTTATAATACTTTTAAAGGGGACTGTTTATGAAGGATTATAAATATTTAGAAGTTTATCAAACTATTGTTGATGATATTGAAAATGGTTATTTAAAATATAATGATAAAATACCATCAATTCGTAAAATGGCAAAACAATTAGATGTAAGCAGAACTACGGTTGAAAGTGCATATTTACAATTATTAGTCGAGGGTTATATTTACGCAAAAGAAAAAGTAGGATATTATGTGGATGTGCAATTTAGTAATCAAATTAAAAATAAAAAGAATCCAAAAGTAATTACAAAAATTGATAGTCACCATTATCGATATGATTTTAGTGGACGTCTTGTTGATGTGGAAAGCTTTAATTTAGATACTTGGAAAAAGTATATTAAAAAAGCATTAAATCAAAGTGAAGATTTAATGAGTTATGGAGAACCATTAGGGGAAATGCCTTTAAGAGTAGCTTTGCAGGAATATAGCCATGAATACCGTGGAGTTCGGCATCCTGTAAATAATTATATTATTGGTGCGGGATTTCAAATTCTTCTTTATCATGTTTGTAGTCTTTTTGGTAAAGATAATATAGTCGGAATTGAGGAAGGAGGATTCAAACAGGCAGAGGCCGTTTTTCATGATTGTCATATGCAGGTAGTTAAGTTACCGGTTGATGAAGAAGGCATTACTTTAGAGGGATTAAGACAAGCTAATTTAAAATTATTATATTTAAATAGTTCTTCTGGAGGGTATCATGGTCATCCTATCAAACAACAGCGTCGTTTAGAAATCATTGAATATGCGAGAGCTAATCAAGTCTATATTATTGAAGATGATCATAATGGAGAATTGAAATTTAACACTAAACCAATCGATGCAATGTCAAAACTAGACAATGACCACATTATTTACATTGGTTCATTTTCAAAATTATTACTACCTTCAATAAGAATTAGTTATATGGCATTACCAAACCAATTAGTTCAGTTATTTTATGAAAAGTCTCGAGATTATCATCAGACTGCATCAAAATTAGAACAGCTGGCTTTAGCTATGTATGTTGAAGATGGACAGTTAGCACGACATTTAAAGCGATTAAGAAAACATTACCGCAATAAAAGTACTCATTTGTTACAAAAGCTTCGAACTACTTTTCCTCAACATAAATTCGAATTATATGAAACCTCATTAAAAATCACAATGGCAATTAAGGCTGATTTGGTTGATCAATATATTGCTTTAGCAAAACAAAATGATATTTTAGTTAATAAAAATAGTAATAATCAGATTACTTTATCTTTTTCAGGAATCTTAGATCAAGATATTAATGAAGCAGTTGATAGATTAAAAGAAATTTGGATAAATTAAAAACAGTGCATTGCACTGTTTATTTATTAAGATGTTTACAGCTGTAATAAGCAGGAATACCGTTTAAATAATTAATATGTACTTCACCTTGAATTAACGGATATAAGTAATCATATAATTCTTGGGTAATATCATTTCCAGCTTCATTAATCCAGGAAGTTGGAATTTTTTGTTCTAAGTTAGCTACTTTTCTTACATCAGTTGAAATATAATCAATTTCATAAGGGGTATTTGAAATTCGTTTAAATCCCATTACTTGGCCAGATTTTCCAGTTAACGCAGTTTCTATTGCTTTTTGTCCAACTACAAATGACTCATTTAAATCTGTTTTACTCCCAATATGCATAGCACATCGTTGTAAGACATTTAATTCAATACTTCTAACTTTACATTGAAATTCTTTGAAAACTAATGATTCTAGCATTTTTCCAGTTCCTGAATGAAGTACATGACCAAAAGCGTCTTTTTTAGCATATTTAGAATCATCATCGAGGAAGTGACCATCTTTATCTTTGATACCTTCGCTTACAGCAATTACAACACAGCGTTTACGTTTAAATACTTCTCGAATATCTTCTAAGAATTTTTCTTTATCAAAAACTACTTCAGGTAGATAAATTAAATCAGGGGCTTCATTATATTCATTACGAGCCAGTGCAGCAGCTGCTGTGAGCCATCCGGCATTTCTTCCCATAATTTCAATAATTGTTACTGATTGCAGCTGATAGATTAAACTATCATGAACTACTTCTAAGATTGAAGAAGCTACATATTTGGCAGCTGAACCAAAGCCTGGGGTATGATCAGTACCCATTAAATCATTGTCAATTGTTTTAGGAATACCGATAAATTGAATTTCACTATTGATTGATTTTGCGTAATCATCTAGTTTCATGACAGTATCCATTGAATCATTACCACCAATATAATAAAAATCAGTAATTTCTAATTCAGTTAAAATTTCAAATAATTTTACATATGTTTCTTGGTTGTCAATATGTGTTGGTAATTTAAAACGGCATGAACCAAGATACATAGCTGGTGTTTGTTTTAAAGCATTAATTTTTTCACCTGTATCAAATTCCTCAAGCAGGTCCATATAACGACCTTCTAATAAACCTTTAATCCCGTTGATCATTCCATAAACATTTTCATATTCTTCGCTATGTTTAGCTTTATGAATGATTCCAGCAAGACTTGCATTAATTGCGATTGTGGGTCCTCCAGATTGTCCAATAATACAATTTCTTTTTTTCATCTTATTCTCCTTTTTCCTGCCTAATTCTATCATTTTTAGACAGTAAAAAAAAGACATATTAAGTGATTAACGTCTTTTTCTTAAAATAATGTAAAGAATTATAATTAGTGCAACAAAGATAAAAATATTTGCAGGCTGAGTCGTTTGATGCCGATTACTAGAAATGATTGAAATTGACTTCGTTTCATCCTGAGTTAAAAAATCTAATAGATTAATCTTGACTTGATTATCCTGAATCTTTCCATAACTAGTTTCGCTAATATTTCCCGGCATTTTAATATTTAAATTTAGCTCGAGTCCCATAGTCTTCAAATTTGTTAGAGAATAATTATTAATATCTTCAATTTCACTTGTATTAAAAATATTGTTAATAGTACTGTGATCGATCGTAACTTGATAAGTTCCTTCTTTTTTATTTGTAGTGAAGAAACTCAATAAGCTTTTATTAATATCTTTTGGTGCAATAAGCTGAAATCCTATATATTGGGTACCATTAATATCTTTTTTTAGTTCTTTATTTTCCCACGTACTCAACTCACTATTAGTTAATTTATGTTTTAAATCAGTAAGTGAGGTACCATAAGAATCTAATAAATCTTCTTGAATGAGTACTTCAATTGTTAAAGATGCATTACTTTCATCAATAAATTCGATGTCAACATTTCCTTTTACGCAGCCTGTTAATGATAACAACATGATACCTACCAAAAATAATTTTTTTACCATCATCTACCTCCTAATGTTAGTGTGCCACAATCTTCATTTTCTAAAATTAAAAAGTGGATTTAAAATTGTTAAATGATATAATTTAATCATGGTTAACATATAGTTCACAAAAACACTTTAAAATATAGAAGGTGATATAAATGAGAGTAGAAATTCTATATACAAGTAAATCAAAACACATCAAGCCTGTTGCTGAAGCTATGGCAAGATGGGTTAAAACATATGCAAAGACGATTGATCAATTTGATGCTCTTGCTCCAGTCGATTTATTAGTTATTGGCTTTGATGATTCGGCTTGGAAAGATCCGCAGTTAGAGACATTTATTAAAAGTTTAAATAGACAAAAAGTACATAATATTGCTTTGTTTAATGCTTTCTACATTAATGATCATAAAATGAAAAATATGATTAAATTATGTCAAGAAACAGATTTACCACTTATGCGTGAGCAATATTCATTTAAGCTTACATTTAGGCAGTTAAAGGAAATTGATCAATGTGTAATGGATGCTGCTCGTTTATATGTAGAAGATATGGTGAACTTGGTAAGGGATTATTATTAAATTAGTAAATATATACTAATAACAAATTATTAAAAGCTATCTTAGGATAGCTTTTTCTTTTTATTATAAAGAATTTAAGGAAATTTATTAATATTTTAATTAAATTATAATTTGTTAAAATCCTAAATTTAATAAAAAATATATA
>OAZY01000832.1_pt1 | contig 15561 bp, 16 predicted proteins | sample 1494931 | NCBI WGS metagenome assembly OAZY01 (sample SAMEA2579921, study PRJEB22360) | human gut metagenome | biome: human gut; feature: human-associated habitat; material: faeces | place: Denmark | collected 2008/2010 | reverse complement strand
CTTAATCTTGTGAGAAATGAAACATCGAGTGTTATCTAACTAATCAAAGCTGTAAGTAAAAAACTGTGGTCCGATACTCCTTAAAATGGTCTACGCCACAGTGAAAAAAAACAAATCCACAGCCCAAAATAAATTTTAAATTATAAACAATTCCCAAAGGTTTTGATGTTATCTCTACCTTTTCCCCTGCTCCATACCGTACGTGTTGATTGACGGTCTATCTTTAGGAAGCGGTTTATTTTTATTTCGGTAATTTGCATAAATCATTCTGCCCTCTGGAGTGTAAGGTGTCATCTTCAGATTAAATGGTTTAGCTTCATATCGAATATGAGTAATAAATGCCATTGTGATTCCTATCTACATATCCTCGTAAGGTATAGCAAACGTCTTACTAATATACCCCTCGTGCCTATGTAGTAGATTTGATAAGTCCTTTAGAGAAATTTGCCATTCATTATATTTGTCGGGATACATTCTTTTCCAAGTAGGTAACGCACTATTGTTTACTCTTCGGTTTATTACATGGAAAGCATGGGAGCTTATCTCAATATTTATATATTCAGCAATTCCCATAATGACCGAATTTATATATTGTATTTGTATGATTCTGCTATTTACTGCTGAGTAATTCCTTATATCTCTAATTTCTTTACAAAGGTTTTGTATTTTCTTACTTAACCTTTTCATATCGGGTAAGACTTACCAACAAAGTGTTACTTTGGTTTTCTCCTCTGACAATTCAAGTTTCAGCTTATACTTGAGGTACTTGCTTAATTCTCGTTTCAGTCTTTCCGCTTCTTTCTTAGATGATGTCAAAATCACTCAATCATCAGCATCTCTGAAATTGTACTTTGGAGTTATTCCTGACCATTTTAATCCTCTTGAATCATTTCATTTGCACTTATATTTTTTATGTGGTTCATAGTATTTTCTTCCTATATACTAGTCAAAATCATTAAGATACACATTTGCCAGTAACGGCGATAATATTCCACCTTGCGGCGTTCCTTTGTCATCGTTTTTTAACATATCATACTCAATGTATCCTCAATGTATCCGACCGATAGCATAGCCTTGATAATTTGAATTATGCGTTTGTCATGAACCCCTATACCCAAAAGCTTCTTTAACAATATTCTATGATTGATGTTGTCAAAACAGCCTTTTATATCGCCCTCTAATGCCCAGACTGGCTGGTCTTTAGATTTATAGCTTGCATTGATTACATTGACAATATCTCTGATTGCGTGTTTTTGTGAGCGATATGGTCTGAACCTATAACTATGTGGATAAAATCTTGCTCCGCATATTGGTTCAATAATTACCCTTATACACTCCTGTACAATCCTATCTAAGATTGTTGGTATCCCGAGAGATCGCTTTTTACCATTTTCTTTGTAGATATATACTCGTTTAACAGGTTTTGGTTTGTAATCACATATTGATTTCTTGACCAAGTATATTACTTCATCTTTTGGCGTTTGCAGGTACTTATCCATTTTTATTTTATCTGTTCCGGTAGTTTTACTACCTTTGTTAGATTTTATATTATGAATTGCCGTTATAATGACAATTTCGTCTGTTACCTCTTCTAAAAACCCTGTAAATACATTTCCTGTTTTTGATTTTTCGTAAAGTAAATCCAGTAATTTCTTTAAATCTGTTTCATTTGAAAATTTTACGTTTATATGCACAAGCTATCACCTCGCAGTTCGATACCCTTTATTTCAGAGGGTTTTCTAATTTTAGTTATTTTTTTCGTGAAATCTGTAAATTATTCTGACTAGTCCCCTTTGCCTTGAGTATTTCAACTCATGCGGTTGGCTTTCCCAACCTCAGACTACTATGGGACTTCTGACTTCCTGTATTTTTAATCACCCTGTACAGCTCTAAATATAGGGTTATGGCGTATTACTACTCTATAAAGTGTTGTTCTTAGATATTTGTATTTCTTTTTTGTTATGGCTGTTTTATCAGCTGTGAATTCGCCAGATTCGCTTATATAAGTATTCGCACCTGCAAATTTACTTAATTTTCCTGCGTTTGGGTATTTACTAATATCACCAAGTTCAGATAAAATAGAAGTATCATCATATTTTCTTAAGATATTTAAATAGGTAATGGCATATTCGTTATTGAATAGTGTATTAAATTCAGGAAAAACGAGACCAATGTGTATTTGGGGGACGTTCTTCTTACGATTCATATCGACTGTTAATTGTATACGATAACGTAATGATTTGTGATTGTGAAATTGAATCCACTTCAAAGGTATCAAAAAACTGGTGTGTTTAGAATTCAAAAGACTCATGCAACTAATAATAAACGTGATACGAAGAAGTGGTAAGATCCTTTCGTAAAAGTCGAAGCAATAAGGAAAATGATACAAATCTACATTCACAATTACACATCTTATCATAACCTGAAATGATACCAAATAATTCAGGTGAAAAGGAGAGTTGGTATATTAGATTTATTACCCTTTATATGAGTAACTTTAATATACCGAGATGAAAGTAGAAATAAAAAAATTATCATTAGCTAACTATGGTGATTTTTTAAATAATACAAAGATAAATTGTTACAAGATAGTATTGTTATTTCAAAGAGTATAAAGGTTTCTGGAAACTCGGAAAATAAAGAAAAGGCGGATGAGAAATATCTGAAATCTATTCTTGAGGATTTTTTGAAAAACAGTTTAGAACAGTAGAACGAATTATAAGGAAAGGAGATTTACAGCCTTTCACTTGTGAATTGAAAAAATATTTTCTTGACAAAAGAAATCGCTTACGATAATATTAAGTTGTAAACAGAAGAATTATATAGACTTGTTACTTAATCTATGTTATTAAGGCAAATTCTAGTATGGGTTATATGAAAAATTAACCTGTATTTGAATTTGCTTTTTTCTGTTTTATAAGGTGAAAGGGGTGTTAGCTATGAAATATGAAGATAAACAAATTTTAGTTGTTAAAAGTATTATTAATAATAATATTGTGATTGTTAAGGACTTCAACGGCCGAGAAGTCATAGCAATAGGCAAGGGATTGGGATTTAAAAAACATAAAAATGAGTTTGTTTATCCTCATGAAGTCATGAAAACATATGTTTTAGTTGGTAAGACAGTCAATGGGATGTTTACTTTGTTTGAAGAAGTACCATTCGATGTTATAGAAATAGCCCAAAAAATAATTGATTATGCCTCAAATCAACTTGGAATCACATTTAATGTGAATTTATTAAGTGGTTTAGCAGATCATATTAACTTTAGTATAATGCAATACAAACAAGGATTACAGACCTCTAAACTTGTGAATGAGGAAGTCAAGAGATTTTATAAGGAAGAATATCTTATAGGAATATATGCAGTTAATTTAATTAATGAAAAATTTGACATTCAGTTACCAAAAGATGAAGCAACATCTATTGCTTTTCATTTAATAACTGCTACTGAGAATAAATCGAACCATCAAGCATTAGTAATCATGCAAGGTGTATCAGATATTACCAATTAATGAGAATCTTGATGGTGATTTTATAAATGAAAAAAGGAATTTAAAATATTACTTTGAAAAAGTGATTACTTTTATGTCACAAGCATTGACACCATTTATCACAGTGATTTATGGGGCTGGGATGTTAAGAGTTGTATTATCTTTAATATCGTTTTTTGCTCCTGAAGTGGACAAAAGTTCAACATATCAATTATTTAATTATATGGCATTAACTCCATTTTATTTTATGCCTATATTAGTTGCATATGGAACTTCAAAAGTATTAAAATCAAACCCAGCATTTGCTATTGCTATGGCAGCTGCATTATTGTATCCAGATTTTAATTCTTTGATGGCAGCAGGTGAGCCGATTTCAATGTTTAGTATACCTGTTCATTTAGGAACATATGGAAATACATTATTGCCAGGTATTTTTGCAGCAATTTTGTGCGCATATCTTGAAAAGTGGTTTTATCGTATTATTCCCGGTATGCTAAAATCTGTATTTGCACCATTGTGTATATTTTTGGTTGGTTTTCCAATTACAGTTCTTGTGTTAGGACCAGCTGGTTCAGTGGTTGGATCTTGGATTGTTACTGGAATTGTATGGTTACAAGCACATGCCGGTGGCATGGCTCCTGGTATTATTGCTGCAACCCACCCATTCCTGGTTATGATGGGAGTTAATATGTTAATGGTAGGACCAATGACAGAGTTATTGGCACGTGTTGGTTTTGACAATGTATTTAGACCAGGTTGGATCATTCATAATGTTGCTGAAGGTGGAGCATGTATGGCAGTTGCTTTAAGAACAAAAAATAGTGACTTGCGTACAACTGCAATTTCCGCAGGTGTAGGAGCATTTTTGTCAGGGGTAAGTGAGCCGGCATTATACGGTATTAATTTACGATTAAAGAAACCAATGATTGGGTTAGTTTTAGGTGGATTTGTAGGTGGTAGTGTAGCAGGTATTATGGGTGCAAAAGCATTCTCTATGGGATATTCAAGTGTATTGGAAGTTGTTATTTTTGAACAAACAATTTTCGCTATTCTCGCTGGAATTGCAGCAGCATTTCTTGTTTCATTCTTTATTACACTTGTCTTATATAACGGTAAAGAGAAAGGTGAGTAAATGATGTTTTGTTTTCAAAGAAAAAAAGAATATTTTCCTAATCATAGCATTGCTGCTGTGACTACTGGGCAACTCATTCCTTTAAGTGAGGTTAAAGATCAGGTTTTTTCACAAAGAATGATGGGAGATGGTATAGCAATTATTCCAGATGGTGATTGTATTGTTGCTCCATGTGATGGTGTAATAAAAATGATGTATCCTACATTGCATGCATTTGGAATTGAAAATAATGATGGATTGGAAATACTTGTTCATATTGGAATAGATACCATTAACTTAAAAGGACAAGGATTTAAAAAATATGTTAAAGAGGGACAAAGAGTCTCATTAGGGGATAAAGTCAGTCATATCTGTTAATAATTATCAGTTAAAAAATAATGGTATAGATTTAACTACAATGATGTTGTTTCCAAACAATAAGTTTCCTTTAAAGTTTGTTTGTAAAGGTAAAGTAAAAAAAGCAAAGACAACAGTAGCAACGTATGAAGTAAAAGAGAAAAGAGGGTAAAAAAGATGAGTAAAAGATTAAATAAAAAAGTTCCAACTGGCTTTCCAAATCATTTCTTATGGGGAGGAGCAGTCGCTGCTAACCAATGCGAAGGTGCATATTTAACTGACGGAAAACAAATGTCAACTGCAGATATAAAAGCAAGAGGTTTTTTTGGTGGAATAAGACGTGATGCTGATTATTATCCAACACATAATGCAATTGATTTTTATCATACATACAAAGAGGATTTAAAATTAATGTCTGATGCCAATTTCAACATTTTTAGAACGTCGATCAACTGGACTCGTATTTATCCAACTGGTGTTGAAAATGAACCAAATATGAAAGGGATTGAATTTTATAAAGATATGTTTGAATATTGTCATCGATTAGGAATGAACGTCATGGTAACAATCTCTCATTGTGAAACACCATTATACCTAGTTGATAATTATGGGGGGGTGGGACAATCGTATATTTATCGATTTTTATATGAAGTTTGTAAGAACAATTGTAAATTATTTAGGTGATGTTGTTGATTATTGGTTAACTTTTAACGAAATAGGAAATGCTGCAGTTAAGCCAATTTGTTGGGATGCTGCTTGTATTCATCCTGATAGCCAAAATTTACTTCAAAGAATGTATCAAGCGGCACATCATCAATTTGTAGCTAGTGCTTTGGCTGTTAAATATATTCATGAGCATGCATCAAAAGCGCAAGTAGGAGCTATGATTGCATATAAAACCATTTATCCATATACTTGCAAGCCTGAAGATGTTATTGCGGCAGAAAAGGAAAAAAGAAAAGAATTCTTCTTCTCAGATGTTCAGGTAAGAGGTCATTATCCAGATTACATATGGAAATATTTTGAAGAAAATAATATTACAATACAATTTGAAAAAGGTGATGAAGAAATCATAGCATCATATCCAGTAGATTTCATTACATTTAGTTATTATAGAAGCAGAGTTGTATCGGCGGAAGAAACAGAAGCTGCAGAAAAGATTATTGATACCAATACATTAGAAGGTATTGAGAATCCTTATCTTCCAAAAACGGATTGGGGCTGGACAATTGATCCAGATGGTTTGATGTTAGCACTTCAGGAATTAGCGGGTCGATATGAAAAACCACTGTTCATTTCAGAAAATGGATTGGGTGCAATTGATACTGTTGGAGAAAATCATACAATTAATGATATATATCGTATTCAATACATGAAGGGCCATATCGAAGCTATGAAACGTGCTATTGAAAATGGTGTAAATTTATTTGGATATACATGGAAAGGGTTAGAGGGGAATATTTCACATTAGAAAATTCATGAAGTTCCTTTGCGAAATGTATAATTGCACTATCTCTGACTGCTAGAATCTGGGCTAAGTTTTTTTGTGATTCTACTTTTCTTATATAAAAATCTCTAAGTCTTATTGTATCAATTATATCTTTTACAACATGTATTGCCAAAGAATAGAATTTTCTAAGTACTATAATAGTATAAGATAATAAAGTAAATTGTCTTTCAAGAAATATTTGTGCCGCCCAATGAAATGTGGGGAATGGAGGAAATGATTAATAATATGAATTTTAGTGAAATTGTTAATGACTATTTCCTGGCAAAAGAGAGAATTGTAGTAATAATTGACAATCAAGCTAGTATCTATAACTCATATTCCGTAACATCGGAAAATGTTATAGTGTATTTTTTAGAGAAAATAAATCAATTGAAAAATTTTGAAGAAAAAGATATAATTATAAGAGAAAAATAAAAAAATATATGATTTTAAGCGGATATTGCAAAACACAAAAGTGTATGCTATAATATCCGGTGTAGTAGAAGTATTTATACATTTGTATATTGGTACTATAAATAGCAATAATAATTAGTAATTTAAATTATTGAGTGTGATTTTAGAAGATTTTAAATAAAACACAGATTCCAGTTGCCGGCACAATAATTTTATTTCAATAACTTTATCTGATTATTTAGAAAAGTTATGAATGTCTATATATGAAGCGATAAACTGTATTCAATTTGTCGCTTTTTCGTTTTATCATATTTTAAAAGAAAGCAGAAAATTAATAAATGTAATATAAAGTTGTAATCGATTTTATAAATTCAAACATTTAATTATAGATTGATTTTTTAATTACATGAAGAATATGTGAAGAAGTAGATTATGATTATTATATATATCTAATTTTATTTGATGATGAAATTAAGAATATTATACAGGATTTTAAAATAAATGATGGTTCTACGTATACAGATGCAAGTTCTTTGACAGAGGGAATGATGGACTAAAGAATTAACAACTATAGAAAAAGCTTTTAGGTTTGATTAGATAAAATGTGTATATGCTCAAATTTTACTAGAATATCATCTGATTAAAAATGATATTTCAAGATATATAAATATTTTATGTACATTAGCTGATTTTAAATGTATACGATAATTTAAAAATTAATAATATCATTGATAGTTATCATATATTATTGACAATAGGCTAAATAATTGTTATTATATTGGTGTAAAATTGCACAGAAGGATTGTAACTCTTTGAGGCATGACCTATTATTTAGGATAATGAATCAAAGAGTTTTTTTGTATAAAAGGAGGAGTTAATATGTTTAAATTTATGAATAAACAAGATGGAGGAATTGTTTCACCAATAGATGGAAAATGTATAAATATAGAGGATGTTCCAGATAAAGTATTTTCAACAAGAATGATGGGTGATGGCTTTGCAATTATTCCATCAGATAATATTGTTGTTTCACCTGTTGATGGAATAATTGTTATGATACCAAATAGTAAACATGCATTTGGAATTAAAACTAGAAGTGGGGTTGAAATATTAGTACACGTTGGTTTGGATACTGTAAACTTAAAAGGTAGAGGATTTGAGACATTTGTCAAAGTTGGCGATAAGGTAAAGAAGAATATGCCTATATTAAAATTTGATGATAATATTATGGATGAAATGAATATAGATAAAACAACTATGGTTATATTTACAGCAGGTTATAATCAAAGTATAAAATTAGAATGTTATGATAGGGAAGTTCATAGAGGAGATACTTTGATTAAATAGAAGGAGGAATACTTCGTGAAAGTCATCAAAAAAATAAATAATAATATAGCAATTGCAGTTGATGGTGAAAACAATGAAGTTATTGTATTTGCTAAAGGAATTGGATATGGAAATATTCCCTATGAAATAAAAGATCTCTCTGTTATTGAGCGAACCTTCTATGATGTTGACAACAGATATTATGGTCTACTTAAGGAAATACCAAATAACATTTTTAACTTAGTTACAAAAATGGTGGATGTTGCAAAAAAGAATATTGAAGATGAATTAAGTCCTAATTTAGTGTTTATTTTAGCTGATCATATTAATTTTGCTATTATTAGGGAGAAAAATGGTATGGATATTTCGTTACCATATTCTTATGAATTAGAGTATGAATATCCACTATTAACAAAAATATCAAAGTGGATGGTAAAAAAAACTAATGAGGAATTAGATACTCATTTACCAAAAGGTGAAGTTACAAGTATAACTATGCATTTTATTAATGCACTTGAAGGTACAAATACGAAAATGCATGCAGGTAATATTGAAAATAAGATATCAAAGGTTATCTTTAATGTTACTAACATAGTAGAAAAACATTTTAATTTTAATATAGACAAGAAGAGTTTTAATTACTTTAGGTTTAAAAATCATCTAAAATATTTTGTTCAAAGAAAAGAAGCTAGAGAAATGTTCACAGATAACAATCGTGAATTATATGAGAGCATGATAGAAAAGTATCCAGATACCTATGATTGTATCAGTAAGATAGATAACTATTTTTATCAGGAATATAAAGAAAAATGTACGACCGAGGAACTATTATATTTATTAGTCCATGTTAATAGATTGTATATAAAAGAGGATTGTCACCGAAAGGGCATCACCCCAGAAAAGTAATACTTTGATGGGGTTTTATTTTACTCATTACATTATTTGGCGCGCAAGATAATGTTTTGTATATAAAAAGGAGGAGAAAAAATGGCAAAGAAATATGAAAAACTTGCTAAAACGATTTTAGATTCAATCGGTGGAAAAGAAAATATTACATATTTTCAACATTGTACAACCAGATTGCGTTTTAATTTAAAGGACAGGAGTATTGTGAAGATATCTGATATAGAAAATGTAGATCAGGTATTAGGAAGTCAATGGTCCAATGATGAATTGCAGATCATTATTGGACCCGCAGTTGCTGATGCTTATGCGGAAATTTGTGAGTTTGGCAATCTCCAAAGAGAAGAAGCAATTGATGAAGATCTTGATGGAAATGCAGAAAAGAAAAAAGTCGCTTTAAAATCTGTACTTATGGGAATTATGGATGGGATATCAGGATGTATCACGCCGATTATTCCAATGATGATTGGTGGAGGAATGATCAAAGTATTCTATATGCTTGCGAATATGGTAGGAATCTTGCCTGAAACAAGCTCAACATATCAAATTTTATATTGGTTGGGGGATGCTTTTATCTATTTCTTTCCCGTTTTTTTAGGCGCAACAGCTGCTAAAAAATTTGGAGCAAACCAAGGTGTAGGAATGTTGTTAGGTGCATTGCTTATTTATCCAAGTTTTATTGCAATGGCAACTGAAGGAGCTGCTATGTCAATTTTTGGATTACCGGTTTATGTTGCAAATTATTCAACTACCGTTATTCCAATTATTTTAACTGTTTATATTTTAAGTAAAGTTGAGAAACTAATTAATCGATATTGTCCAGATATTTTAAAATCATTTGTTGTCCCTACAGGTTCTTTATTAGTCATGTTACCAATTATGTTAGTAGTAACGGCACCGTTGGGATACTATATTGGAACTTATGTGGCAGAAGCGGTTATTTGGATTTATGAAACAATTGGTTTCTTAGGGGTTTCTATTTTGTGTGCATTGTTACCTTTAATGGTTATGACTGGTATGCATACAATGATGACACCATATTGGACTTCGGCCTTCGCCTCTTTAGGATATGATCCTTTCTTTTTACCAGCTATGATTCTTTCTAATATGAATCAATTTGCAGCGACTTTAGCAGTATCATTAAAAGCTAAGACAAAAAAAGTAAAATCTACTACCATGTCGTGTGCGGTTACTGCAATTGTTGGTGGGGTAACAGAACCGGCTATGTTCGGGATTACTTTTAAGTATAAAAAACCATTGTATGCAGCGATGATTGGAAATGCAGCTGGAGGATTAATTGCTGGACTATTAAAAGTTGCCTGTTATGCATTTCCAGGATCAGGAGGTATGTTTGCAGTAGTTACTTTTGCGGGTCCAGGAAATAATTTGATATTCTTTTTAATTGCTGCATTGGTAGGAATGATTATTACATTTATATTAACTTATATTTTAGGAATAGATGAGAAAGAGGTGTAGGGAGTGGCTTTTCCAAAGAATTTTTTATGGGGTGGCGCAACGGCTGCTAATCAATTTGAAGGTGGTTGGAATGAAGATGGTAAATTAGATTCAACTGCTGATCACTTTACATTAGGCTCAAGAACAGAGCCAAGGTTATTCACTGAAAAAATAGATGAGGATAAATATTTTTATCCATCACATAAGGCGAGTGATTTTTACCATCGTTATCAAGAAGATATTGCTTTACTGGGTGAAATGGGATTTAAGGTTTATAGAATGTCAATTAATTGGAGCCGTATTTTCCCGCATGGTGATGATGAAGAACCAAATCAAAAGGGAATTGAATTTTATAGGAATGTATTTTTAGAATTGAAAAAGTATAATATTGAACCACTTGTGACAATTTCACATTATGAAATGCCTTATCATTTAGCAGAAAAATATGATGGCTGGTATGCACGTGAAACAATAGATTTTTATTTAAAATATTGTCAAACACTTTTCAATGAATACAAAGGACTTGTTAAATATTGGCTAACGTTTAATGAAATTAATAGTTTGATTCTTGGAGGTAATGGATATTTCTCTGGTGGAATTCTTTCGTCATCAAAAAAGGACATGGGAGCTGGCGTTATTGAAGATTTAGATACATTATCAACAGTAGAACAACATAATGATATTGTGAAACAATATCAAGCATTACATCATCAACTTGTTGCTAGTGCATTGGCGACCAGAATGGCTCATGAAATTAGTGGTGAATACCAAATAGGATGCATGATTGCTGGAATTACACAATATCCATATTCTTGTCGACCTGAAGATATGTTATTAGTACAGAAAGAACGTAGAAATATTTTCTATTATTGTCCTGATATTCAAATAAATGGAGCATATCCTCGCTATGCACATCGTTATTTGAAGGAAAACGATATTCATATCAACTTTGGGGAGAATGACGAAGATATTTTAAAAAGCGGAACAGTTGATTTCTTTACCTTTTCATATTATTCAACTGGTTGTGTAACAACAGATAAAAATTTAGAAAAAACAAATGGTAATTTAATATTTGGAGTTGCTAATCCATATCTAGAAAAGAGTCAGTGGGGTTGGCAGATTGATCCTTTGGGGTTACGTTATTTTTTAAATGAAATATACGACCGTTATCATATTCCTATTATGGTTGTTGAAAATGGATTAGGACAAGATGATAAATTAGAAATAGATAAAACGGTTCATGATGATTATCGTATTGAATATATGAAACAACATATTCAGGCCATGTCTGAAGCTGTTGATGATGGTGTTGAACTTGTTGGTTATACACCATGGGGATGTATTGATTTAGTGGCTGCATCTACTGGCGAGATGATTAAAAGATATGGTTTTGTTTATGTTGATGTAGATAATTTGGGGAATGGAACATATAATAGATATAAAAAAGATTCATTTTACTGGTATAAAAAAGTAATTGCTTCAAACGGAAGAAAATTAGATTAAGTTAATATTCTGTTTATTCATTTATAAGTTCATTGATTCTTTAAATTGGAATTAACCATAAAAAAAGATGAACAAAAGTTCATCTTAGTGTTTCAAATGGTGACCCGCAGGCGATTCGAACGCCTGACCCTCTGATTAAAAGTCAGATGCTCTACCGGCTGAGCTAGCGGGTCATAGACACTTAACAGTGCCATATAAAAATAACATAGTTTTGAAATAATGTAAAGCTATTTTGGGAAAAAATAAATTAATTTAGCAATGTTTTTCTTATAATGATGAAAATTGTTATAATTATTCAGCATAAAGAGAACATGAATTAGTAAAAGAACTAGCTGATATAATAAATAGTCCTAAAGATTTTGATCTTTAGGACTTCTTTTTGCTTGGGCGGGAAGGTCATATATTTTTCGTAGCTCTGAGATCGTTTGATAGATTTTAGGTTTATAAGTTTTTAAAGCATTTTTTTATAATATAGAGAAGCAATTTTTTGATATAAATCATAATTATATTTTTTTATACAATTAAGGAAATAGGGTTTAGTTTGCCCTCGTAAATAGAGAGTACCGGGTAACACATAATCAGCGTTTACTTTTTTTGCCATTTTATATAATCCATTTAAATTTCCGGGTTGATCAGTGAGATAAGGGATAATTGGCATAATGTGAATACCAGCATGAGCTTTAGTTTCCTTTTTGATTTGGTCAATTACTTTAAATCGTTCAATAATGGGTGAACTTCCTGGTTCGATGATTTTACGTAAGTCATCATCAACAGTAATAATAGTACAAGCAATATTAACATAGGTTATTTTTGATAATTCATTGATTAGTTCAATATCACGAAGGATTAATGATGATTTGGTAGAAATAATAATAGGTGTTTTATACTTAATCATTAATTTTAAAATTTCTGGCATTATTTGTAATTGTTCTTCTAAAGGCTGATAACTATCACAAACATCCCCAATATTAACTAATTCGTGTTTCCATTTAGGTGATGATAATTCTTTTTCTAAACAAGATAAAATATTCTCTTTATAATAGATCGTGCCAAAATAATCATTGTTGTCAAGGTATTTATGACTGTAAATAGCATAACAATAAATACAACCATGTTGACAGCCGCGATAGATATTTAAATCCCACTTAAAGGGAAATCGCCCACTAACTTTATTTAAGGCGCTTTTAGATTCTAATGGTTGATATTTCATTTTATCACCTTCTGATTTAATCATAACATATTGCTTGAAATATGTATGTAAAGAATCGTTGTTGGGAATATTAATTCTACATAATTCTAATAATTGTTATGATTAAATAAAAATAAAAAGGATGAATGGTGATGAAGACTAAATATGTGCTAGTATTGATGGCAATGATGTTTGTTATTAGTGGCTGTAGGGAAGAGGTAACAAAGGAAGTAGGAGATACAACGATTAATATTGCAGAACTAAATGGCAAAAGAGAAATTGATAAAAACGATAAAATATTTGCGAATAATGATCAGGGTAAGCATGATTTATTAATGTTGATGGCTAATAGTGTGGATCATTATAATTTAATTAGTGGAACAATGCTTTCAACGTTAAGCTATCAAGGACAAAAAAGTGAAAGCAAGTATATTTTTCAAGTTAATGTTCCAGAATATCAGTCATATATTTATTTAGTTCCTTCAAAAAATGAAGAAAGCCAAGTAACTTTTAGAGATAGTGAAAGAATGTATTTTTTTGTTGGGGATTTAGTGAGTCTAAATAATAACTTAGATGAATTAATCAATAAGCAAATGATGACAGTTGAGGATGTAAGTAAAGATGATAGCTTATTTAAATATAAAGATTTGACACTTGAGGAAAGGGTTGAAAATATAGATATTAGTCGAGTAGCTAATGATTTGTTTGGCGATGTAGCACCATATTTATTACCTGAAGATATTGCACTCAGACAAATAGGTACTGCTTATAATAATTATGAAATAAAGGGAGAAGAAAAATATCTTAATCGAGATACTTATAGAGTAGAGGGGAAAATAAATGATAGTCTCTATAATAGTGATAGCACTTTTTCTATGTTGGTCGATAAACAAACTGGAATTGTTCTTAAATATACTAGGACTACAAAAGATAGTCTGGTAGAGATGAAGATGGAAGGTATTTCGATTGATGAAATGAATGAAGAGAATATGTATGCTAAATATCTTAGTCAAAAGTAGAATTTTTACTACTTTATTCTTTTTTGATAAAAAAATAAATTTTTTTCATAAAAAGGGTTGCATCATTCTAGGGATAATGATATTATATTAGGGCACTAAGTTGCTTGAATAGCTCAGTTGGTAGAGCAATCGGCTGTTAACCGATCGGTCGTAGGTTCGAGTCCTACTTCAAGCGCCATGGCCTGTTGGAGAAACGGTTAACTCACATGCCTTTCACGCATGCATTCACGGGTTCGAATCCCGTACAGGTCACCATTATGGAGGTTTAGCTCAGTTGGGAGAGCATCTGCCTTACAAGCAGAGGGTCAGCGGTTCGAGCCCGTTAACCTCCACCATTTTTGTTATAAGCCGGCTTAGCTCAATTGGTAGAGCAACTGACTTGTAATCAGTAGGTTGAGGGTTCAAGTCCTTTAGCCGGCACCATTAAATATGCGGGTGTGGCGGAACTGGCAGACGCACTAGACTTAGGATCTAGCGCCTTCGGCGTGCAGGTTCGATTCCTGTCACCCGCACCAAAATGTTTTGAAGCGATAAACATGTAAATTGTTTATCGCTTTTTTGTATTTCTAATTAAATATGGAGAGGAGGTGGTTATTATGCCTAAGAAACTGCTAAATAAAAACGATCGGATCGATGTTGAAGGAATTATAAACAGTTTGTATGAGAATATGGGATATTCGCGTGATGAGGCAAAACAGTTTTGCAAGGCAACGCTTCTTGAACGTTTTAAGAAAAATTTTTTTCCTGCACTGGATTATCTGCAGAACGAGCAGAGATATAAAAAAGTTTATTTTGACTTACTTTATCCTGATTCAGGCAGATGGTATACAGATCTGTATAAAAGAGAAATCAGTGAAAAGATTAAATTCAATACTATTATAAAAATTTCTACTGCATACGAAGTATCGCCAGGTGAATTAATTGATTTCATCATCGGTTTTGACAAAAAGAAAAAATAGCCTCTCGGCTATTTAGAAACTTATCGCCGTCCAAAGTGATAAGTCAAAACAGATAAAATCCATCAATATTTACAGGTGTCACTTAAAAGTGCAGCAGTCAAATATTAACTAGATCATAATCAGTAATTACTCACCACAAGGAGAGAGATTACATAAATTCAGGATGCCCCCACGCAAGCGCTGACGATACAACCAGTGTACCCAGTTGACGATACCACTAGTGTACCCAGTTATAGCCCAGTGTCACCCTGTCTGTTTCTAGAAAAATTCTATCAATTTTTGGCCGTGTTTTCAAGTCAAAACCGGCAAATAGATAAAATAAAAATCATTAAAGTCCCTTTA
>OAZY01000825.1_pt1 | contig 15692 bp, 19 predicted proteins | sample 1494931 | NCBI WGS metagenome assembly OAZY01 (sample SAMEA2579921, study PRJEB22360) | human gut metagenome | biome: human gut; feature: human-associated habitat; material: faeces | place: Denmark | collected 2008/2010 | reverse complement strand
CAGCTGTTGATATCATCTCTGGAACCGCATGTATCGTAAGACACGTAAGTGTTATGGGTAATCATCTGCTCGTTATCCTCCTAAATAGACATTAAAGCTCTGCTTTAATGTTTTTTTTATTTCAGATCGTATTTTCAGTACTGAAATCATTGAAATAGTCTATTAATCTTGCTATAATCATTTTGTATTAATTAAATACATTTTTTTACAAAACACGGTTTGCCACACAGTTTGTTTAGCCGTACAGTTTGTTATACAGGTTATACAGTTGTGTTGATTGAACGGTTTCTATTTTGAAATTTGATACAATCCGGGTATTCGTGTTTTTGCTTAAACTTAAATTAATAGCCCTTGTCGCCAAACAGAGTTATTATTAATTTAAGTTTTTTTCTTTTTTATATTATTTTTTTGTTCGTAAAGGATAACACTGTCAAGAACCTCTCCTGGAGATTTATCTAAAACTATTCCCATTTTTATATAAAACTGAATTGACGGCTGATAATCACCTCTCATAGCATTAGAAATCATCCTTTTCTTTTTATCAAACATTTTTTCAATGTCGCTGGGCTGCATTTCATTTTCTTTTAACAGATCCCGTATCCATGGAATAAGATTAACTTTCATCAATTCAAACAAACGCTCTGCTCTACGGTTGTTTTCTTCCACCGTATCGCTTTTTTTAGTGTCGACTATCATTTTTATCTCACCTCCTTGAAATATCATTTAAAAACGAAAAAAGTGGGTAAGCTATCGAACGATAACTTACCCACTTGAGTAAATTTTATAAATAATGGTGCGGGTGACAGGAAATACTCCTTTTTAATTAAATATCACCTCATTAGCTGTTTTGAGCTATAAAAACATGTAAATCAAACAGCTCATGTTCTTATTTCTCTATAAGGTGATTATACCATACAATTCAATGGTCTGCAACCACCATTAGCTATTTAGTATAATCTTTTTTAACTTCTCAATCATAATTATATCTTTTTTTTCCAAACCTTGCAATTGATTTATTTTTTCATAAAATTCCAGTACCACATTTGCTAAAGTTGGGCTGCATTTATTAAAGATACTAGCCTGTTCATTCATTTTGTTGACTATCTCTGTTTCTCGGCTTGGAAGCATATGTGAATATCTGTTCAGTGTCTGATTTCTATCCTTGTGTCCCAATCTATCGCATATCACACAAATATCACCACCTAATGAAATTAGCAATGAAACATTACTATGTCTGAAATCATGTATTCTAATCTGTTCAACTTTAGCCAGATTACAATACTCATTTTTCTTACTGGTGATAGTAGTATCTGCTAACGGCTCTTCTCCACCAAAAACATACTCATCCATTTTAAAACCAAAATGCCTCTTTCGCTCCAAATAGTGTGAATATAAAACATCATATAACTCCTGATTCATCAATATTCTTCTGCTTTTACCGTTTTTCGGTTTGTTGCAAATCAACTGTCCATTTCGTCCCTTCTTTCTTTCTAAACTTCGTGAAATAATAATATATCCCTTTTTGAATTTTATCTGTCTCCATGTTATTGCTCTAGCTTCGCTCTTCCTTGCTCCTGTGTAATAAAGAAACATAAAAAATCTATAATATTCAGGTTCGTCTACTTTAGCGATAAATTTTTTAAAATCACTAAATTCCCAAAATGACATTTCTTCATCTGGCTTATTGTTTTTTAATCTCGGTGCTTGACTAACTGGATTATTTTCAAAATCATGAAAATCACACATATATTTAAAAAAGTTATGTAAAACTGACCTGATTTTATTTATATAAACAACTGACACCTGATCATCAAACAATGACCTTTGCCAGTCTATGATGTCACTCTTTTTTATGTTGTTAACATATTTATCTTTAAAATAAGGTACAACATAAAGATTTATACGACGTTCATATGATTCATATGTATTATTTCTTACAAACAATTTCTTGTAATTTAAATATTCTTTAAGTGCTGCTTCAAATTCTATTTCTTCCATTTTTTCACCTCATAAAAAAAGTACTCATTCTCAGAGTACATTCAATTAATTATTTTTTATCATTATCCTCATATATCACCTCCATAAAATCCTCAATTTTGCACTCTAACGTTTTGCAGATAATATCAATATGTTCTAGACTAACTCTCTCTGCAAACTCCCAATACATTTCATTTATTGTTGCCGGCCGTATTCCTGTTCTTCGTGCAAGTTCTATTTGACTTATTCGCCTTTCACCAAGCAGTTTTGATAAATGGATCTTTATCACTCATACACACCCTGGGATAAATTCTATCATTATTTGCGAGCAGGATAGAAAAATGAAAAAAATTACGTATTACGTAATTTTCCTTGACATTAATAATTTTTTATGATCAGTTCCTTATATATGCAATTTTTGTTAGAAAGATTATTATTTCTTTCTATTTCTTCAATATAAAATCCTTTATATAATTCCTTAATGTACGGATCGTTATTATACGATAAAATAAATCTTCCTTTGATTTCCTTCAATATTCTTGCAAGCTCTTTATGATCTTCTTCGGTAAATTGTGAATCATAATGCCGTTCTGCTTTGTAATATGGCGGATCAAGATAAAATAGTGTATCAGCACTGTCATAGCTTTTTATAATTTTTTCATAACTCTTATTTTCTATAATAACTGCAGATAATCTTTTTTGTATTGCTAATAGGATCTCTTTAGTATTATTTATTCCTGTTTTTGCACCATATGTTCTACGACCCGCACCATATGATACTTTCACCAGATATAAATACATTGCAGCTTTTTGAATATCTGTACCGATATTGTTATCTATCATCGTTTTATAATCTGTGAATATCTCCCTGGATGATAAGATCCAGTCAAGTTCCTTTTGTACTTCATCACCATGGAACTTAATACACCTGTATAAATTTATTAAATTACTGTCTATATCATTGAACACTTCAAGTTGTTTTTTACTTTGATTTTTATCAAAAAGCACCCATCCAGCTCCACCAAACACCTCAACATATTTTGCAAAATCATCGTTTGGAAAACGTTTTATAATTTCTTTACGTAATAATTTTTTTCCACCTATCCATGGAATAAACGAATTCAAATCAAACCACCTCCACTAAACATAAATTATACATTCGAATCATCATTTAATGTAAAATAGTTTTTTTATTACGGTATACGTAATAAAACTAAACCAATTAATGAAAATTAGTATAAAAACATATGATTCAGACATGCTGTTTGATTTTATAAAAACAAAAAAGATCTTTATCTTAAAAAGAAAAGACCTTTTGAGATTTTAGATTTATCTATCTATACATCTGTTATAACAAACTTCTGATAATTATTCTTATTACAGGTATATTTTTTCATTATTTGTGCGAATTCTGGATAATCCTTCAAGGTGCTTGGGAAAATTATAATTCCTCTGTCTTAAAAGTAATATAACCCTCGTAGTAATAACTATGATCAATACCTTTCATATAAACTTCCCGACTATCCACTTTATTCGTGAGTGCATTTTTTAAGAGGTACTTGATTTCAATATCCTTAACAGGACTACGTTCCATCGCGAGCAGATAATCCTCTTTGCCAACCATACTCCAATCTACCACCTGACCGATTTCCTTTTTCAAAATAAGATCAAGCCAAATCCGTGTGCTGCGCCCATTGCCCTCTCTGAAGGGGTGCGCGATATTCATTTCTACATACTTCTCAATGATTTCATCAAAAGTAGATTGAGGCATTTTATCAATATTTTGCAAAGCCACCTCTAAATACATAAGCGGAGCAAAGCGAAAATTTCCTTTTGAGATATTTACTGTGCGAATCTCTCCCGCAAAATCATAAACATCCTCAAACAGACATCTATGTATTGCTTTAAGTGTGGAAAATTTTCCTGCTTCTAATGTATCAAGCAGACCACTTTCAAATAATTCTACTGCCTTTCTCTTACTGATTTTTTCTTCTTCACGAGCAAGATCAGCAGAATTTGTAATACCTAACTTATTTTCAAGAACCATATTTTATACCACCCTTCAATGATCAGCAATATTGCCAAAATTTATCCACACACCAGCTTTGCTGAGTTTAAATTTTCATACATAAACGTGCAGCTTTCATTTTGAATATATCCTTATTGTCAATTTATTTCGTTAACAAAACACAAATATAAAAAATCACAGCCTAATGAAACATTTATAGCACGAGGAAAGCAAAAAAGCAATGCGTTCCATTTTGTTTTGTTCAGTTTTAGATAATATCATCATGAAAAACAACTTTTTATCTATAATTTGTTATTAGATACAGGCATGCGCCCTGTATCCTGCATTTTCAGCTTCACCTGCACTATCAAAATAAATTCTATTATCCTCTTTAGGAAGAGAACCGCAGTCATTATCATGATATACTTTGGTATTTTTATTTCCTATTACCGCCTCTGAATCATGTTCCTCATTATCTTTAACTACACCGTCTACAATCTGTCCGCTTCCGCTGCTTGTTCCATCCTGGTAATTGATCGCAATATCAGGCTGAACATTATAGACAAATACATTAAATTCTACACCTTCACCACTGTCTTCAACTGAATATGCTTCTATTTTAACACCTCTGGCAACCAGTTCTGTATCTTTGAAAACAGGTGTAACTCTATACAAAACATGATTATTCGTTTCTTTAACATATTCAGCTACTTCATTTTCAAACGGAAGCATACCCACTACATTAAAATATCTTGTTCCCGTGATCAGGTTCTTTTCATTGGCATTTTCACCTGCCAGTTGAAATCCAATCAAGTGTGATCTATTGTATAAATATTTTCCATCAACCGAATCATATTTAGCAAGCTGCCATCCAGATGGTTTTATCATCCCAATTGAGCCTCTCTTTTCAGTAGGCATTAATTCCTTACATATATTTGCATATGCAGCACCGCAACGCCCCAATTCGTCTAAATCAGTGTACAGTTCAAAAGCATCTGTTCGTTTTTTATCTTCATCACTGAATTCTGCTTTATTTCCATTAATTTCCACATAAATTTTGTCTGTGTAATCTGGTATATTTTCAGTTATTAACTGTGTCTTATCATTGGTATTATTAGTACCTGCAGGCTCAGATTCAGCTGTTGAACAGCCTGTCAGCATTACAACCAGTATCAGATTAATAATTATTAGTATTACTTTTTTCACTAGAAATGTACCCTCCCAGCTATTTTAGCCTAGTCATTATCATTTAAATACCGAGTTCTTTTTTTATTCCATCCTGGAGTATCTTAGAAAAATTAAGTTTCTTTTTTATTCCAGCTTCATTAAGCCACGAAGGCAGTGTAACCGTCTTATTAACCGTTTTGTTTGAATTCTTTTTTATCAGCTGTTCTATATCAACCTCAATTAAAGCTATACACTGATTTTTATCAAGCTCTAAACTTCTAATTTCCGAGGGCTTCGGAGCATCTTTGAACAATGAAGGAATATAATCTTCCAGCACTAATTCTAATGCGTCCTTTGCCATATACAGCGCTTCTTCTGTAGAGTCACCCTGACTGTAGCATCCATCTACATCAGGAAAATAAACACAAATACCGTCGTCATCATAAGAAAAAACCGCAGGGTAAATTATTTTTTTTGGTAAAGTCATCTACATCACTCCTGTTATCTAATTAAATGGTGAGGACTACTTCGATAGTCCTGCCTGCTTAATTATTGCCTTTTCCAGACCTTTTTTCAAATCTTTTCCATGAACAGGTACAACAGTTCGTTTACCAGTCTCATGGTTTATCAACTTCAAATGCGATCCAGATTGACCAACTTCAACAAACCCGTTTTTCTTTAATAGCCTCACCATCTCTTTTGGTGTCATAGGCATTTTAGTACCTCCCACCATACACATTATAACACGTGTTAACATGTGCTATCAATATAAAGATTTACTATTTTTATGATGGCAAAACTCAAGGTATAAATCGGCTTTATTAGTATCTGAAAATTGTCCCCCTACTTTGAAGTAACTCTAATGCCTATGATTTTAAACGATTTAGATTTCATAATACACTCCATTCTTCATTAAACAAAAAACTCCTCATAAAATGAGAAGTTCTTGTGCAAACAGGCTCCATAAAGTATCTATCGCTATTATATTCTATGACAAAAACATCTTATTTATTCTCTATCCCTAAAATAATATCACATTCTAATAGCTTTGAATTTTAATCAAATATGAAGTTCTATAGCTTTTTTCTTTGTGATTTTTTATACATAAATGGACCTTTCTAGTCCAGCTTTATGTCCGCACCTCCATTTGTACATATTTATATTGGCAATTATAAAACTCTTTTATAACTATGAAGTATTGATCGCATTTCACTGTTGACGGCAGTGGAATTCTTATTTTTAACGAATAAATCCAATTTTTCTGAATAATAATAAGAATGATCCTAAGTTACCCGTGCGGGCTTAGGACTTTTTTATATTTTTTTAATAAGATACCAGTTTGATGACAGCCCCATTTGGTTATATATATTATCAATAGGAATTGTTTTTATTTTTTTTGAAAGACTAGTTAACCTTCCACTTATTTTATTAAACATAGTGTTAAATTCAGAAGGCGGCAAAAGAATTTTTGAGACATCATTATTGCGAATATATCATTTTTCCCATTAATATACTGTCCTTTTGCATTTGTGGGAATAGATAATGTACCGTGATAATTGGTATCTGAAATCAATTTATTACATCTGGCATTATAAAGTCTATCATCGTGAGCACATAGATTTCTAAAATACGCCAAGACTTCAATGTACGAAGATAAGTCCTGCTCCATAATATCCCAATGCTTTGAAACCTCGATACGCTCACTTTGCTTCATAAGCTTGTAAAATGTAGAGAGCCTTGAAAGAGATATTGTATTCACCAATACCCAAAGCGGGACATAGCCATGTTTCACAACATAATGATTGATATAATCTTTTTTGATAGTTGCTCTTGCCAAGTCCATTTGTATATTAGAAATAAGTTCGTTTATATGCTTCGCTCTATCATTGATTTTCTTTCTAGATGCAGAATTATAACTTATAAAATCAAAATTTGAATATTTTAAATAGTTTTCTACACCATGATATTTTGAAAATATATGTGCAACCAATGTTCTTAATGTGTTTTCTATTTGTAAAGTGTACTTGAATATTAAAGAACGCAACTCTCTATCAAAACAATATAGTGCATATACTTCATCAAAAGATGTACCTGAAATGAATTTTTCTTTTCCAGATGTATCGATATAACAAAATAAGTCTTTATAACCATTTATAACATTATAATAGTTGTGTATAGATAGTATTTCTCTTACCTCTTCTTCATTATCAATTACAAGTCCACGTTTTTTTAATATTTCAATTTGTTGGTCAAAAGTCTGATAGTCCTGCATATATAATTCTCCTTAATATAAAAAGTCTCGAGCCCCAACGGGTAACTCGAGATCTTACGTACCCAAATAATACACTAAGCATTAGGAAACTGTCAATAAATATAAAGTATTTTTATATAAAATTTCTGAATTTATAATCATTATCAAAAAAGATATTATTAAAACTACTTTTTTGCATTCATTTCTCAATTCTTTTTTTCAAATCTTTAATCATCTCTCCGTATATATTATATCGTGTATTTACATGTCTTATCAATATGAATATTTATTATTTTTCTCGCTGCTGCTATGTATCTAAGAATAGTTTATCAGCTACATACCAAGTTCTTTTTTTATTCCATCCTGGAGTATTTTAGAAAAATTAAGTTTCTTTTTCATTCCAGCTTCATTAAGCCATGAGGGAATTGTCACAGTTTTCTTTACACTTTTACTGGACGATTCCTTCACAACTTTTTCTGTATTAATTTTGATTAATGCTATACACTGATTCTCTTCAAGATTTATATTCTTTATTTCTGAAGGCTTTGGTGCTCCCTCAAATAAATCTTCTATATAATCTTCTAAAACCAGTTCAGCAGCTTCAGTAGCATAACGGTATGCATCTTGGGTATTATCAGCACAACTTATTGCACTTGGCAGATCAGGGAAAGTAATATTAATTGCACCTTCTTCATCAAACTCAAATACTGCAGGATAAATAATTTCTTTTATCATTAAAACTCCTCCATATCTATTTTATGGTGAGACTACTTTAATAGTCCCGCTTGTTTTAAAATCGCACGCTCAGTCCCTTTTAACAAATCTTTTCTATGCATTGGTACAGTAGTCTGTTTTCCAATTTCATAGTTAATCATCATTAAATGGGAACCTTTCTGCCTAATTTCAACAAAACCGTTTTTCTTCAGAAGTCTCACCATTTCTTTTGGTGTCATAGGCATATTAATACCTCCCACCATTTATATTTTAATACGTATTTATACGTATAGTCAATTGTATTGTTAAGTATTTCCATATTATTATACCTCCAGATTTGATAACAGCTTATACTTTTCACCGTTTTTAGGATTTGTATATATTCTATCTGCAGGAGCATTACATGTCTGCGAATACTTAGATACAAGGATGTCTATATCATCGTATCCCGCTTCATTAATTTTATCCAGGATAGTTTTAAACTGGCCGTCTGTCTGCGCTACAAAAAGTACCCTCTGAGCCATAGCCGATATATCAAAATGTTTTATATATGTGCCTTCAGCAATTGCATTTTCATAAGATCTGATTTTTGATTTAAATCTTTTTAGGCTTGCATATGACCTTTCGATTTCTATAAAAACAACTATATATCTTTCCTTCGGAGACATCAGATACTCTGCTTTTGGTCTAAACAGAATAACAGCATCCGGCATATTGCCGGTTTCCTTTATAAATCCTTCTTTCTCATTGTAAATTTCTGCAACTTCAAACTTGCTTTCGCTGTTCTTGAATTCATATTCCAGAGAATCACATACCATAGCAACCTGACACTGGTGATACATGCGGTAACTGCTGGCATTTTTCAATGTCTTTAAATTAGTTTCAACTTCAGCACCTAAATCTTTCATGATTTCGACTCCTTTAGCACCCAAAGAAACTATTTTGTACCCCTTTATTTTTTTTACGGTATATTCAGGCGGTATAAATGTTTCTATTATACTAAGATATCTATGTTTAGCAAGTTGTGTGATTCTTTCATTTACTGTTCTTTTTTTACAATCCGTCTTATAAAATTTATATATGTAAATCATATCTACAAAATTGTGTTCTCCTATTTTTCTCATCAGTTCAATATCTTCAGTATTTAATTTTGGTCTGTTAATATTACCCATAACGCTATCCCCTCCATAATCATTTTATAAAAAACGGTATAAATGCAAGTACTGTAATTACAACATACAGTAAAGAAATCACCGCATTTATTTCATAATATAAACTTTTTGAATGCCATTCATTTTTATTTTCGTTCTTCTTATATACCGGCCGTGTATATCTGTATATAAGTATACCCGCCAGTAACGCCATTATTGCAGCGGCTCCGTTTTGGCCAAAACTTCTCACCAGTATATCAAGCACACTCATAACCGCATTCTGCATTATCAGCAGATAAGTACTTGGTGTTCCAAAAAGTCTGGCACTTAGCATGATCATAAATTTGAAATAACCGTATAAAGACAAAACTGCAAAAACGAGAATAAATGGTTTTCTGTACTTATAAGGTATAATTTTTATCAGTTTATTTTTCAGTATATACTTTATGTAGTCAATATTTAATCTTCCCACATCATCATTCCTCCTTTTACATCATCGCCTGCTTCTGCAGGAATCAGTGAATCCCCCTCATCAAGCAGTTCCTTCTCGTATTCTTCCAGTTCCAGATTTTTAAAATGCTTTCTGTACACTATTTTTTCAGCTTCCTCTCTGCTCAAAAAATCTCTTGCCATCAATTTATGAGCAAACCTGCGATTCTTATTCAAGTTTTCCTGTACTTCAGTAATGTTTTTATGATCAACCAGTCTGCCTTCAGTATAACGATACGGAGGCTTGACTTTAATCAGAATACTTTGTTCTTTTCCTTTTTCTTCAGTTGATAAATATCCCACAAATGTCGGCAGATTCATCAGGTCATTTTTGCTTACATCCTGTGAAGGAATATTTCTCTGCAGAGTCATCGCTGCGGTTTCTTTTTGTTTAAAAGAAATAAACGTGTTTATATTCCCCATCAGCTGTTTTAAATAATCCGGGTCAAACTGTTCAATAAACTGTGTAATTAAAAACAGCCCCAGTCCTCCTTTACGTGACTTGGCTCCAATTTTTGGAAAAATAGGCATCTGTACATCATGTGCTTCATCTATAAAAAGAAGATGAAGCATAGAAAAATCGGGACGGGCTAACGACGTCAAATAATACTGTGTTGTCAGGTATCCGCAGATCACTTTAATATCAAACTTACTTAGTCCCTTTAGATTAAACAGAATAATATATCCTTCATCCATCCATTTACGAATATCCTTTACACAGTCATATTTATTAGGAAGGCCAAACATCAGCTTTTTCTGCCGAGTATTTTTAAAAGGATCCAGCCGATTTAAAATCGGATCTGAGACAGACTGGTTAAATCTTGTATTCTTAAGAAAATTAACCTCATCTGCAGCATAGATATCTTTAGACAGTCTCTTTATTAATTCCTGCCTGAAAGTATCATCATTAGTATTAAAGATCTCCTGCATATCAAAAACAGAATGATCCTCACTGTCCTCTAAAAGAGCTTTTAAAGCACTGGACATCATGCGGTCAACCTGAATAGTATTCTGATCACCATACAGCGATTTGAAAAAATCTAATGTTTCCGTCGGATCAGATACATTTGAATTCAGCAGCGAGACAGGAAATATATAATTATCAATAGACAGATCTATATATCTTACCTTTTTCAGCAGCTGTTCAACATCATGTCCATCATCTCTTAACTTCAAAATTTTGTCTATAACACCTAAGGAACTGGACTCAAGCGGATCAAAAAGAGTAAATCCCGGTGCATTTAGATTTTTTAATTTATTCAGAAGTAAAACATCTATCATTTCTTCAACTTCCGATGATTTCCCTGAACCGGTTGAACCCGATATAATACCATGCTTTCTTGCCTGATCCAGATCCAAAAACACTTTTCTGTCTTTTTGAACCGGATGATAATTTTTACCTACATAGATACCTTCCTTATACTCATCTTCATTCAAGGTAATCTGCCCAGGAAATAAATAATTGATTCTTTTAACAGTATCTTCATCTTTTCTAAATAATGTCGGGAGCTGAAAAATATTTGCAAACTCACTTCCGGATAATCTTATCGGCATAAATTTATTTTTGAACTTAACACTGAGCCGTCTTTCATCAGCTGTCAACGAACAGATACTGCCTGCAATATTCATAACATTGGTTCTCGAATATTTACTGTCGCCGCTTACCTGAATAAGAGCTTCAATCTCTACATCTGTTCCACCTCTTCCAAATCTGAAATTATTCTTTTCCTTTAGTGAAATATCTGTAACTCTAAACCCTATAGCTATCCTTGTTCTTGGCTGAAGCATAGCCAGTATATTCATGAACACCGTGTCATTTGTAAATGCAGAAAGTTTCTTATTTTTCCCTCCTGCTGATTCATAATCATAGAGCGTATCAACTACGCTGTACTCCTTCAATAATGCATTTGATTTAAAAACAACAGCTTTATTAGCAAGCCAGACAGTTACAGCATTTACAGCTGCATCCTGATTCACAGAATCACTGATCCACAGATAGAAATTGATTCTGTTATCTTTATCACAGTCGATTATATATTTATAATTAAAGGCACCTGCAAATATATTTTTTAATGTAAGTTTCTCTCTTGCAGATTCGATATTCTTAAAAAGCATGATCGTGTTTTCAAGACTGAACTGAAAATCTCTTTTTGGAATAATTTGATAATACATATTTTTCTTCCTCCTGTTCTGTTCAAAAAATGTACCAGTGACTGGTACATTTTAAAACTGATTTATATAATTTATATTTATTTTGTACGGTTAAATACATATTTTTTTCTTTATTGATTATATTGATTTATTAAAGTGTTAACAGTCTAATATGTCTGTTTACTGCTTTGAGTCGATAAGATCTTGTCCATATAAGAGTTTAATAAGGGTTAAAACGATAGCAGTCGAGGAATTTCAGCATTCCTCAAAAAATTAAAAGCTATAAATATCAACGGTTTCACAAGAAAAAAGTATGCCACGAGGTATGCCCTAGCCGGCATAGTTCAAGCATAACACTGTCATAGTGATACCATAGTAATGTCTAATCAAACTTCAATTTGTACATTACTGCTGGCACCTTAGATGCAGCCTACCTTATCATTATATAAAAAACACACCAGTAACTGGTATGTTTCCTTTGTAAAAATAATAACACCTTTTTAAACAGATACCTTATCAGTATTTGTTTAAAAAATGTATCCATGATATACGGTACAGTCCAACACAAAAAAGAACATAAAAACTGTTTCTTTTTCCGTATTTTGAACTCTTTTATTGCTCAAAAATTCATTTATAATAGATGGCAATCTATAATTTTTAAAGTAAACTTGCCTGCCGACTAAATTCATCATAGTTATGAACAAAATTATATGGCTCATATTCGCCATACGCTGTTGGCCGACTGATAGTTATAATCTGGATATCATATCCGAGTTTTTCCTGCAGCGCATCAGCAAAACTTGCCATTTCTTCTCCAGGTTCTGCCTGTAATGCAATACATCCCGATTTCTTAAATCTTTTTGCAATTAAATAGCACATCTGCCAACACCTCCTCAAATTCATTTGCTGATTTTATTTTACCATCCTCATATAATTTTCGCAATACCGCACCAGTTTCATCATCGTAGCCTCTTTTATAAAAATGATTATGCATCCAATCATTAAACTGCCTGTCATAATAGGTATTGAATTGTATTTCTATTGGATAATGATAATTATCTTTTTGGTAGTATACATGAACACCTCTATAGCCATCATCATTGGCTTTTCCTTTAGACATATCAACTACTCTTATTTTATCTTCAGTTTCTAATAAAAGAACTTCTTCATAATTTGAACAGATTGATCTAAAACCTAATATATCGTTAAACACCCGGGAAAAAGTTGAATTAGGATATCTGTCAAATTTAATAGCAGCAGAGCCGATACTTTTTATTCGCAAATCAACAGGAAGCTTATATAATATATCTTTCCTATTATACCACTGGCGTGCATTTCGAATATCCTTTAAAATCTCTTTCTTATCAAAATGTCGTAAGGTTCGTTTCATGCTGACCCCTAGTTCTGTTTTATATGACAGAGATTCTAGAATTTCAACACTTAATCCGACTTTTTCTAAAATATACACGTATCAAACTCACCATCCTGTATAATATTATTCGGTTAAAATAATTTTTGTTCAGTATCTTTCTACTGTTTGTATTCCAGCACTTGTTTTCAAACATATATAAACATATCCTTCTCTCAATAAAAACTCTTACCATCTAGAAGAGAAGTAGTACTTTTTGTCTAAAAACGTACCAGTCACTGGTACGTTTTTATTCAATTCTGAACCATTAACATTTTAGCAATATCATATTAAATTTATTTAATCGTCCAACATCGACTCTCATGCGAATCACTCAACTACTGAAAAATACAGCTTATCAATATAAGGATAATTTGTGATAACATTTACAGCTTTTAAAACCGGATTATGTTTTGATTCAACCTGTTTCTTTTTGAATAAAAAGGACGGATGCAGTAAGATATATTTAATCGCCTTACGTGCTTCCTGAGTTCTATAATAGTCTCCTTTTACCAGTTTAAGCGATGCATACATCATATTAAATTTTCTGAAAGTAAACTTCATATTATCACTCCTTACAAATGCTATTATAGCATAAAATACAATGGATTCAATAAACATGATTTTCCTTTTCATACTATATATTATGATAATATGATCTTTATTTATTCCAACCTATAAATAATATATTTATTTTGTAATTTAAATATATTTTTTTCTTTATTGATTATATTGATTTATTAAAGTATCAAGGGTTAAAACGATAGTAATCGAGGATTTTTTTACTTTTTTGAAAAACAAAAAAGCTATATATATCAACAGTTTTTATCACTTTTTATCGCCTTGATAATTTTATATTTCCAGACTGGAAATTACAGTTAAAACTCACGCCTCGGCCATTATCAAAATCATTACAGTACCATAGCAATACCATACCATTACCATAGTAATACCATAGTAATGGCATAGTTGCGCTTTGCCTCACTCCTGCCACCCTTATAAATACAGCCTATCTTATCACTATATAAAAAATGTACCAGTCACTGGTACATTTCATCCGTAAAAATCATCAACTTATAAACTTGCACCGTATCCAAAAAACAATAATTAAGTTCCGTCATAAAATAAAAAAGAACGTGTCAACGCCCTTTTCCCCAGTTTAACCAAGACATAATTCTCATCTTAGTTGATTGTCAAATATATCTTATCAAATAACAAATAAGCAATACTTTAATTTTTCATCTAATAATATTTTATTCGGAACTTCTTGATATTCATATTCTTTTTAGTCACTTATTCTGTTTTGAAAAATTCCTCCTGTATAAATAAGCAACTATAAATAATATCTCCAGTATTCCTAATCCTAAAATTACCTGCATTTAGTTTTAAAAACAATACAGCTGCCACAGACAGCAACAGCAGCACTGACATACCGGCTATATTTATTAATAAAACATTATCATATTTCTTTTGAACTACTGAAACACATAAAATTATTATAATTAACAGTATACATGCATACGTCAGATAACTAAAAACACTCTGCACTTTGCTATACTTCATTTGTTCCATGATTTGCGATTGGGTTAGCTCTACACTATTTGAAACATTTTTTTTGAGTAGTTCAACTATAATATGAATCATTTGAAACAGAACTAAACATACTGTATTTATTATACAGAACTTTGTAACAATAGACTTTTCCATAAATTAGACCTTAAGTGTATATGAACGTGAACAATGCCCAAAATTCCACGTGGAAGCCGGCAAGTATGGTGGATCATATGATTTAAAAGTTTTTGATTTGGTTGTACTTGCCCTTGTAACAGGCATATCAATCTCATGAGTAATATCATATCCATAATACTCTATATCATTACTAATAATCAGCAGTTCATTATTTGAATACATATCACGATACCTATCAAAAAATTCTTTGGCCACATCCTGATTTCCCATAAATACTGTTACGTTAGTCTCATCACTGAAACATTCATCCATGAACTCCTTAAAAAGCTGTGAAACATCACTAGCAGCATTTACTGTAGAAACAACAAATAATCCAATTGATAAAACCGCCGTTAGACAACTGATAAATAACTTCTTCATAATTTTCCCTCCATTTCATCATCTGTGCTATCTGTAGAATAACAGAGTATATTTATATTAAAAGTATATCATTTGTTAATATTACTATCATTAAATATAATAACAATTCAATCATAGTCCCAATATAATAATATTACTCTTTGAATTTTCAGCGTTAAATGATAAAGAAGCCGGTATTTCTACACAATCAGTCTCAATAAAAAATGTACCAGAGAGTTTCTGGATAATCTATATCAGTAGCCCATTTCTTTAGACATCTGGCAAATT
>OAZY01000822.1_pt1 | contig 15814 bp, 13 predicted proteins | sample 1494931 | NCBI WGS metagenome assembly OAZY01 (sample SAMEA2579921, study PRJEB22360) | human gut metagenome | biome: human gut; feature: human-associated habitat; material: faeces | place: Denmark | collected 2008/2010 | reverse complement strand
CGGCTGTTGGCCGCGGGGGCGGCTTCCGGCCGCCCGCCGCCGCTGAGCGTCGCCAGCGGCAGAGTGACCTTATCCGCGCCAAGCTGGAGCTGCGCCAGACGGGTGCGCAGAAGGCCCTCATCCAGCGGAATATCGTCCAGGCTCAGGTGCGCCATGACCGATAACGACAGATCCAGCTGCGTCAGATGTTGATCCAGATAAGCCGCGCTCACCGACAGCCGGACATCGCCTGAGACGGCCTGCTCCAGCCCCAGCAGCGTTTTCAGCAAAGTGGTTTTGCCACAGCCGTTCGGTCCCTTTAGCGCAATACGCATCGGACCATCCATACGCCAGTCCAGCGGCGCAGCGGGTGAATGGGCGAGCTGCAATGCTTCCACCACCAGAACCTGCTTGCCGGCGGCCACTTCGCTACCCGGCAGGGTGAACATCACCGGATTGTCGTCTTCTACCCGCTCCCGTGCCTGCTGCACGGCGGCATTCAGACTGCTGTTCTGTTCACGATGCTGACGGCGCAGCGTTCCCGGGCGCTCTTTTGCCGCACCTTTGTACTTCACACGTTCAAACGAGGCGATATTTAGCGTATCAACGGTCCGCAGCGTCTGAGCCGAGCGCCGCTGGGCGGCGTCATGCTCCTTTTGCATTCGCGCGCGGGTGCGCCGTCGCTCGGTCACAGCATGCTCCAGCGCCGCGCGCGCAGCCTGCTGCTCCGCCATACGCTGGCGCTGATATTCATCATAGTTGCCGCCGTAGCTGCGCAGCGCCGTCGGCGTCAGCTCAATAATCCTCGGCATCCGCGTCAGTAACTCGCGGTCGTGGCTGGCGATCAGAGCCCCACCCTGCCAGCTTTCCAGTTGGTGATAGAGCCACTCCCGCCCCTGGCGGTCCAGATGGTTGGTGGGCTCATCCAGCAGCAGATAATCGGCGCCGGAGACAAAGGCGCCGCACAGCAGAGCCTTCATCCGCTCGCCGCCGCTGAGTGAAAAAGCGGGACGATCGGCAGAGAACGGCGGGAGATCGGCTTCACGGAAAGCTAAACTCAGGCGATCGGGGAGATCCCAGTGGCCATCCAATAGATCGAAATCGGCAGCCAGCACTTGACCCTGTTCAAGGCGAGACAAGGCATCAAATATCGGCGCATAGCCCAGCAGCGCCGCGAGGGTCATCTCTGGCGTGACGTTCGGCTGCTGCGCCACCCAGGCAATGGAAGCCGCGCGTTCAATATGACCGTCGGCGGGGGAATCCAGACCGGCCAGCAGACGTAGCAGACACGTCTTGCCGACGCCGTTCCGGCCGACCAGGCCGCAAAGCGACGATTCCAGCGATAAATTCAGCGGACCAAATAGCGTATCTCCCGTCGCAAACTGACAGGTGACCTGATGTAAAACAAAAGCGGGGATATGGGCGCAATGAGCCATAAGCACTCCTGAATGAAATCAATACTCCCCTACCCGCAACATCTGCGAGGTAAGGCGTGAAATTCATCAGTCGTGTTTGTTCATTTGTGGGGCGCGCTCCGGTGAGACGAGGAATTCGTCGGGACATAGGATAGCCACACTCCGGTATGCGTTGCAAGCCTGTTTTATTCAACGATCGTGTAAAAATAAAAAGGCCTCCTGATATCAGGAGGCAAATGATTTATTTGGTGAACAATGAAAGGGTGCATTGAGAATGCCTGACACTGCAAGCATGGTGGGGATAGATCCCCACCAGATGCTCTTACTGTTTAATATCACAGGCTAAGAATGCCACCAGCTCAATATTTCCCTGCCTGAGCTGTAATTCACATAGCGAATCACGAACCATCCAGGTCAATAATAAAATAGTGAAGCAAATCACTACTAAGCCAAACAACAGATACTTTTGCGGCATTCCTCGCCTCCAGTGTTGATTTTCAACAAGTAAGAGGCTACTCTTATGGTGTTCATGCATAGGGGAGCCTCACTTTGATTACTATCAGGTGGGGCTTTTCTCTGTCTGTCTCCCGCTGAATACCTGAGACACACAGTCTCAAGCACCCGCCGCCATTCTAGCGTAAATACCTCACGGAATTATGTTTATATATTCCTAAAACATTTCTTATCGATGAATGTAAATAATGGAGATATCAATGACAGAATTATTAACGGTTCATCTATTTATATTTCCCGTATAAAAAAACCTGCCCTGAGGCAGGTCTTTTATTATTACCGATACGCTTACTGCAGCAGAGAAATATCCGCGACCTGCAGGAACAGTTCACGCAGTTTGGACAGCAGCGTCAGACGGTTGATGCGAACATCTTTGTCTTCAGCGTTAACCATCACGTTCTCGAAGAACTCATCCACCGGCTCGCGCAGCGCAGCCAGCTCAATCAGCGCATCCTGATAACGGCCTGCGGCGAAATACGGCTGCAGTTTGTCGCGCAGCACCACCAGATTGCCCGCCAGCTTGATTTCCGCCGCTTCTTTCAGCACTGAAGCGTGAACGATGTCGTTCAGCGTCTCGTCGGATTTCGCGAGGATGTTGGAGACACGTTTGTTTGCCGCCGCCAGCGCGGAGGACTCTTCCAGGGTACGGAAGTGCGATACGGCTTTCATGCGCGCATCAAAATCCGCCGGGCGGGTTGGACGACGCGCCAGTACCGCCTGGATCGTGTCGACGCCGTAACCTTCGTCCTGATACCAGGCGCGGAAGCGGCCCAGCATAAAGTCGATCACATCATCAACCACGTTGGCGTTGGTCAGCTTCTCACCGTACAGACGCACCGCTTCTTCGGTCAGCGTTTGCAAATCGAGATTCAGGTTCTTCTCAACGATGATACGCAGCACGCCCAGCGCGGCGCGGCGCAGCGCAAACGGGTCTTTATCGCCTTTCGGATGCTGCCCGATACCAAAGATACCCGCCAGGGTGTCCATCTTATCGGCAATCGCCACCGCGCAGGCAACCGGGTTAGACGGCAGCGCGTCGCCGGCAAAGCGTGGTTGATACTGCTCGTTCAGCGCTACGGCCACGTCTTCCGCTTCGCCGTCATGGCGCGCGTAGTGCATCCCCATCACGCCCTGGGTGTCGGTGAACTCGAAGACCATGTTGGTCATCAGGTCGCACTTGGACAGCAGGCCCGCACGGGTTGCGTGGTTAACGTCAGCGCCAATCTGTTCAGCAATCCAGCCAGCCAGCGCCTGGATGCGGTCAGTTTTGTCACGCAGTGTGCCAAGCTGTTGCTGGAACAGCACGGTTTGCAGACGCGGCAGATTATCTTCCAGACGTTTTTTACGGTCGGTGTTGAAGAAGAACTCGGCATCCGCCAGACGTGGACGAACGACTTTCTCGTTACCAGAGATAATTTGCTGCGGATCTTTCGATTCGATGTTGGCAACGAAGATAAAGTTCGGCAGCAGTTTGCCGTCGTTCGCATACACCGGGAAGTACTTCTGGTCACCTTTCATGGTGTAAACCAGCGCTTCAGACGGCACCGCGAGGAATTTCTCTTCGAATTTTGCGGTCAGCACAACCGGCCATTCCACCAGCGAAGCGACTTCTTCCAACAGGCTTTCGCTTAAGTCAGCGTTACCGCCAATCTTACGCGCCGCTTCTTCGGCATCGGCTTTAATCTTCGCCTTACGTTCTTCGTAATCGGCGATGACTTTCCCGCGCTCACGCAGAATTTCCGGGTATTGATCGGCATTGTCGATAGTGAATTCCGGCTCGCCCATAAAGCGGTGGCCGCGAATCACGCGATCGGACTGAATGCCCAGAATGGTAGCCGGAATAACTTTGTCGCCCAGCAGCAGGGTCACGGTGTGCACCGGACGCACGAAGTGCACGTCGCTTGCACCCCAGCGCATCAGTTTCGGGATCGGCAGTTTCGCCAGCGAAGTCGCAACCATATTCGGCAACAGTGCTTCGGTGCTTTCGCCCTTCACGTGGGCGCGATACAGCAGCCATTCACCTTTATCGGTAGTCAGACGCTCAGCCTGGTCAACGGTAATACCGCAACCACGCGCCCAGCCTTCTGCCGCTTTGCTCGGTTTGCCTTCAGCGTCGAACGCCTGGGCAATCGCCGGGCCGCGTTTTTCGATTTCACGATCCGGTTGCGCTTCCGCCAGGTTAGCTACTTTCAGCGCCAGACGACGCGGAGCAGCAAACCATTGAACGGTGCCGTGTGCGAGGCCAGCGTTATCCAGCTCCGCAGTAAAGTTCGCAGCAAAGGACTCAGCCAGGCTGCGCAGTGCTTTTGGTGGCAGCTCTTCAGTGCCGATTTCCACCAGAAAAGTTTTCTCAGACATAGCCGCCTCTTACTTATCTTTGTTGCACATCGGGAAGCCGAGGGCTTCACGGGAAGCGTAGTATGCTTCTGCCACTGCTTTGGTCAGGGTGCGAATGCGCAGAATATAGCGCTGACGCTCGGTGACGGAGATGGCTTTACGCGCATCCAGCAGGTTAAAGCTGTGAGCCGCTTTCAGAATACGTTCATAGGCCGGCAGCGGCAGCGGAGTCTCCAGCGCCAGCAGCTGCTGGGCCTCTTTCTCATACTGCTCAAAGCAGGAGAACAGGAAGTCGACGTCGGCGTATTCGAAGTTATAGGTGGACTGCTCCACTTCATTCTGGTGGAACACGTCGCCGTAAGTGGTTTTACCCAGCGGGCCATCGCTCCAGACCAGGTCATAAACGCTGTCCACGCCCTGGATGTACATCGCCAGGCGCTCCAGACCGTAGGTGATCTCGCCGGTCACCGGCTTACACTCGAGGCCGCCCACCTGCTGGAAGTAGGTGAACTGCGTCACTTCCATGCCGTTGAGCCACACTTCCCAGCCCAGACCCCAGGCGCCCAGCGTCGGGTTTTCCCAGTTGTCTTCGACAAAACGAATATCGTGAATGGTCGGGTCCATACCCAGCTCTTTCAGCGATCCGAGGTACAGCTCCTGAATGTTGTCCGGCGAGGGCTTAATCACCACCTGGAACTGATAGTAGTGCTGTAAACGGTTCGGGTTTTCGCCATAGCGGCCATCGGTTGGACGACGGGAAGGCTGCACGTAGGCGGTCGCCATTGGCTCCGGCCCTAACGCGCGCAGGCAGGTCATCGGGTGAGAGGTGCCGGCGCCGACTTCCATGTCCAGTGGTTGAACAATGGTGCAGCCCTGACGAGCCCAGTAATCCTGTAAGGTCAGGATCAGGCCCTGGAAGGTCCTGGTATCAAACTTTTGCATATGATTTCGTGCTGGATACGTGTGGATTTAAAGGAAGGAGTCAGTATACCCGCTGGCTGCGAGATATACAGTACGAAACGGCGTTGTTTCAGGAAAACGGACGAAATTTACGCCAGCCGGGGTCGATTCAGCGCATCGAAAGATGCATAAACTGGCCGTCCGGGTCAAAGGAACAGATGAAACGCTCATTCTTGCCGGTCCGCCCCGAAAGCTCATAGCTCGCCTGGAATTGTTCAAAATGGTTCACGTCAACGAGCTGCGTTTGCGTGTTGTAGCGAATAGCGGCCTGATCCTTGCAAAGCTGGGCCATATTGAGCGTCGTTTGCGGAGTAATGCGTGCGCGCTGCGCTTTTTGCGCCGGGGGAGAAATGGTCTCGCTGCAGCCCGCGAGGAGCAGCACCAGCATAACGGAAACAACACCTTTCACCACGTACTCCTCCACCGCCTTGTTAGCAAGTTGTTATCGTAAAGATTCAGTATTACAGGTATTTTGCGAATATCATGAAACCGCGACAAGTCTGTGACCGAAAACTCAGACTAATCTATTGCGACACCGGGACATAAGGCGGGTCAGGCCTTATTTCGCCAGCAGACTTTGAGGGACTGATGCAAGAAAAGATACACTGGATCACCAACCTGCGCGGTATCGCCTGCATGATGGTGGTGATGATCCACAGTACCAGTTGGTATATCACTCATCCGCATGCCATCGCCCTTATGGAATGGGACATCGCCAATCTGCTCAATTCCGCCTCCCGCGTCAGCGTGCCGCTGTTTTTTATGATCTCGGGATACCTGTTTTTTGGCGAGCGCAGCGCCCAGCCGCGCCATTTCTGGCGAATTGGTTTGTGCATTGCGTTCTATAGCGCGCTGTCTCTGCTGTATATCGCGCTGTTTACCCATATCAACGTCGAGCTATCGTTAAAGAATTTGCTGCAGAAGCCCGTCTTCTACCACCTGTGGTTTTTCTTTGCTATCGCCGTCATCTACCTGCTCTCGCCGCTGATTCAGGTTAAGTCCGTCAGCGGTAAAATGCTGCTGGCGCTGATGGCGATCCTCGGTATTCTGGCCAACCCCAATATGGTCAGCGTCAAAGCCGCCGGGATTGAGTGGCTGCCAGTCAACCTCTATATCAACGGCGATACCTTTTATTACGTGCTCTACGGCGTGCTGGGCAGAGCCATTGGCACCCTGGACACCAATAAAAAATGGCTGACCCCGCTCTGCGCCGCGCTGTTCATCGCCGCCGTGTGGGTTATCTCCCGCGGCACGCTGCATGAGCTGCGCTGGCGCGGAGACTTTGGCGACACCTGGTATCTCTACTGCGGGCCGGCGGTGTTCGTTTGCGCGGTCGCCCTGCTGACGCTGGCCAAAAACTGGCTTAACGCACGTCCCCTGCCCGGTATCGCCTGCATTGCGCGACATTCACTGGGGATCTACGGGTTCCATGCCCTGATAGTGCATGCACTGCGCGCCAGCCATCTGGAGCTGTCCCGCTGGCCGCTGCTGGACATTGTATGGATATTTAGCGCCGCCCTGGTCGGCAGCCTGCTGCTGTCAGGCCTGGTGCAGCGGATTGATAGCCGCCGGCTGGTCAGCTAACGGTCCGCCACCCGGAGGGGCCCGACTTACGACTCAGGCCCCTCTTCCGTCACGCTGAGAGGTTCCCGTAAGCGCGTCGGGTCCCAGGCATCACGCACGTTTTTCTGCACCGCAACAGCGCCAAACAGGCTCAAAAAGTACGCCAGCCCATAGAACCCTTTCTCGCTGAGCAGCAGAGTGGCATTCCACAGTCCGATAACCAGCAGACCTACAGCGATAACGAAGACCACCAGGCAGGTGGTGTAGTACAGCGCGGTGGTCGGAATGGCTTCATACTTATCGCGCACCGTCTTTTGATAAGATGCCGCGGCAAACAGCCCCAGTACCAGGACAGCAAAATAATAGCCTTTCTCATTCAACTGCATATCGGCATTCCACAGCCCCACCAGATAGGTGACGATGCCGCCGATCAGGGCAATCCAGGAGATCAAATGAAACGCCGGAGAATACGTCGCGTGCTTGTTTTCCATCACTTTTTACCTTTTACGCGCCTCGGAGCGGCGCTTATTCCATTTTTTGCATCGCCCGGGCGACGCGGGTCCGTTCGGGGGTTGCCGATGCGCCATATAAGCAGACAAACCATGCCGCGATATAGACGGCTTTTTCATGCCAGTCTGCCGGCACATACCAGGCGCCGACCAGCAGCAGGCCGACCGATAGCAGCAGCACCAGCCGACATAAGGCAATAAAACCGTCGTCCTGTTCCTGCCACTGGCTGGCGCGCTGATGGGCGAGGACGGCAAACATCCCCATCACCAGTACGCCGAGAAAATAACCTTTACCGCTAAACAACGGGCAGGTTCGCCAGATACCGAGCAGATAAACCAGCGATCCTGCTGCCATCATCACCCTGGCAATGTTGCGTTTTGTGTTCATCTCACCTCCCTGGTCGACAGGGGCTGATTATGACCGACTCTCCCGGCGATGCCGCAGGTTACGCACCGGAAAGCAGAGATTTCGGAATAAACAAATACGCTTTTTGGGATGGATGTAGTCGAGACATTCAGGGAGGGAATCCGCCCGGCGCTGCCGGACGGACTGAGGCTAAGACATCAGCGGTTTCAGTTGCTGATAAATCTGGCGGAAGGTTTCCCGCTGTGGCGCATAGTGGGCCACACGGCGATCGTCCGGGCGATGGGCTTGTTCAAGCGGCAGCGGCTTCAGCAGCCCGGCGCGGTCTGCCTCGTCGTGCACCGCCAGTTGCGCCAGCCGGGCCGCCCCCAGCGCCGGGCCGACATCGCCCCCGGTACGGTAATCGAGCTGCAGGCCGCTAATATCCGCCAGCATTTGCCGCCAGTAAGCGCTGCGCGCCCCGCCGCCGATAAGCGTGATGCTCTGCGGCTTGATGCCGCAGGCGTGTACCACGTCCATGCCATCCGCCAGCGCATAGCCCACTCCCTCCAGCACCGCCCGCGCCAGCTCTGCCGGCCCATGCTGATGCGTCAGGCCAAAAAAGACGCCCTTGGCCTGCGGGTTGTTGTGCGGCGTGCGTTCGCCCGACAGATAGGGCAGGAACCACACCGGACCGGCGCTTTCATCCGCCGTCTGCGCCGCCGCGATCAGCGCCGGCACGCTGGCCAGGCCGGTTAATTTCGCCGCCCAGTCCAGGCAGGAGGCCGCGCTGAGCATCACCGACATCAGATGCCAACGGCCCGGCAGCGCATGGCAGAAGCTGTGCACCGCGCTTTCGGGCTTGCTGAGGAACCCTTCGCTGACGGCGAAGTAGACGCCTGAGGTGCCCAGCGACAGCATTGCCTGGCCGGCGTCGGCCATTCCGACCCCGACCGCGCCTGCGGCGTTGTCGCCGCCGCCGCCCACCACCAGCGCCTGCGGCATATTCCACGCCTGCGCCACCTCAGGTCGCAGTTGCCCGGTGACGTCGCTGCCTTCAAACAGCGCCGGCATCGCATCCCGACTGAGATCGCAGGCGGCGAGCATCTCATCGCTCCAGTCACGCCGGGCGACGTCCAGCCACATCGTACCGGCGGCGTCAGACATGTCGCTGGCAAGCTCGCCGGTCATGCGCAGGCGCAGATAGTCCTTCGGCAGCAGCACTTTATCGACCTGGTTGAACACCGCCGCCTCGTGGCGCTGCACCCAGAGTAACTTCGGCGCCGTAAAGCCCGGCATCATCAGGTTGCCGGTGATCTGCCGGGAAGCGCTGACTTTTTCCTCCAGCAGCTGGCACTCTTCGGCGCAGCGGCCGTCATTCCATAAAATGGCCGGACGCAGCACCTGTAACGATTTATCCAGCAACGTGGCGCCGTGCATCTGCCCGGCGATGCCCAGCGCCTTCACGTCGCGCAGGCTATGCTGCGCGCCCAGGGCTTTCATCGCCGTGTCTGTCGCCAGCCACCACTGTTCGGGATCTTGTTCCGACCACAGCGGATGCGGACGCGAGACGGTGAGTTTTTCGGTATGCGATGCCACTACCTCACCCTGCTCATTCAGCAGAATGGCTTTGACGCCCGATGTTCCCAGATCGATGCCGATATACATACTACCTCTCCTTAAACGCGCGCCACGGCTAAGCGTGGCGCGAACAGAGCATCCTGGTTGCGACGCCGGTCATGCCGGGCGCCGCCGCATGATTACTTATCAAACAGATAATGGTTGACCAGGTTTTCCAGTTGTTCCTGCTGGCCGCTGCGATGCTGCGGCGCCAGCTGATGCTGAGTGGCATACTGGGCTATGTCGCTGAGGGTCATCTGCCCGTTAAGGATCTGCTGCCCCAGCTCACCGTTCCAGCCGGCGTAGCGTCTGGCCACGCGTTTATCCAGCTCACCGTCCTCAATCATCCGCGCCGCAACTTTCAGCGACAGCGCCATGGTATCCATCGCGCCAATATGACCATAGAACAGGTCGTATTTGTCGGTACTCTGCCGGCGCACTTTCGCATCAAAGTTGAGGCCGCCGGTGGTGAAGCCGCCCGCTTTAAGAATTTCATACATCACCAGCGCATTCTCTTCGACGCTGTTCGGGAACTGGTCGGTATCCCAGCCCAGCTGCGGATCGCCGCGGTTGGCGTCGACGGAGCCGAACAGCCCCAGCGCGATGGCCGTCGCGATTTCATGATGGAACGAATGGCCGGCGAGCGTGGCATGGTTAGCTTCAATATTCAGTTTAATCTCTTTTTCCAGACCAAACTGTTTGAGGAAGCCGTAAACGGTAGAGGCATCATAGTCATACTGATGCTTGGTCGGTTCCTGCGGTTTGGGCTCAATCAGCAGCGTGCCTTTAAAGCCAATTTTATGCTTATGCTCCACCACCAGTTGCATGAAGCGGCCAATCTGTTCACGCTCCTGGCGCAGGTCGGTATTCAGCAGGGTTTCATAGCCCTCGCGACCGCCCCACAGTACATAGTTTTCGCCTCCCAGCTGATGAGTGGCATTCATGGCGGTGACCACCTGGGTGGCCGCCCAGCTAAACACTTCCGGATCCGGGTTGGTGGCCGCGCCGGCGCCGTAGCGCGGGTTGGTAAAGCAGTTTGCGGTCCCCCACAGAAGCTTCACGCCGCTCTGCTGCTGTTTCTCTGCCAGCACCTCGACCATGCGGGCGAAGTTATTGCTGTACTCCTGCAGCGAGGCGCCTTCCGGCGAGACATCGACATCGTGGAAACAGTAGTAAGGCACGTTGAGTTTGTGGAAGAATTCAAACGCCACATCGGCTTTACGTTTGGCCATCTCCAGGGCGTCGCCAGGCTGCTGCCATGGACGGTCGAAGGAGCCCACGCCAAACATATCGGCGCCATTCCAGCAGAAGGTATGCCAGTAACAGGCCGCAAAACGCAGATGATCTTCCATCCGTTTGCCCAGCACCAGTTCATCCGGGTTGTAGTGACGGAAAGCCAGCGGGTTAGTGGATTTCGGGCCTTCGTAACGAACGCGATCGAGTTGATCGAAATAGGTCTGCATAGAGAACTCCATATTCAGAGATGCGGCGAATAACCAATCAGATACCCTAAATAATTCGAGTTGCAGGAAGGCGGCAAGAGCGTGAACCTCCAGGCGCTGGTACCAGCAAGAGGTCGGAGCAACGAATGTCACCAACCCACCTACAACTTGAAGTATGACGGGTTTAAGCCAATATAGAATTTCACTTTCCATCTCCTCAATTACGTTATTTCACACCGCCATTGAGAGAATCCACAAACGTGCGCCAGCTCGCAAAAAATAATATACTTCCGCCTTCTCCGTGCCTTGTCGGACAAGTCCAGTGCAATAATAAGAGTGTGCATGAATAAAATACGATCGCCGTCATAATTTGCACATTAAACGAAATTTCATAACGGCAAAATAAGAACCGGTAATTGCCAGCCCTGCTTTCCGCGTTAAGAATCTGTAACGTATCCGCAACCTCATGTATCAAACATTATTTTTCCGTTCGTCTTATCTACCCTTACAAAAAAGGTATCATTATTATGAAGATAAAGAACCTTTGCCTTACACTTTGCGCCAGCTCCCTCCTGCTCGCCAGCATGGCGGGGATGGCGAAAGAAGTGAAGATTGGCATGGCCATCGACGATCTGCGTCTGGAGCGCTGGCAGAAAGACCGTGATATTTTCGTCAATAAAGCGGAATCCTTAGGCGCCAAAGTTTTTGTCCAATCCGCCAACGGCAATGAAGAAACGCAGATGTCGCAAATTGAAAATATGATCAACCGCGGCGTCGATGTGTTAGTCATTATTCCTTATAACGGTCAGGTACTCAGCAACGTGATTAAAGAAGCCAAGCAGGAAGGTATTAAAGTCCTGGCCTATGACCGTATGATTAATAATGCTGATATTGATTTCTATATTTCTTTCGACAATGAAAAAGTTGGTGAAATGCAGGCGCAAAGTCTGGTCGACAAAGTGCCGCAGGGTAATTATTTCCTGATGGGCGGCTCGCCGGTGGATAATAACGCCAAACTGTTCCGCGCCGGGCAGATGAAGGTCCTCAAACCGTATGTGGATGAAGGCAAAATTAAGATTGTCGGCGATCAGTGGGTTGACGGCTGGCTGCCGGAGAACGCGCTGAAAATAATGGAAAACGCGCTGACGGCGAATAATAACAAGATCGATGCCGTGGTCGCCTCCAATGACGCCACCGCCGGCGGCGCCATCCAGGCCTTAACCGCCCAGGGGCTGGCCGGTAAAGTGGCGATCTCCGGTCAGGATGCTGACCTGGCGGGTGTGAAGCGCATTATTTCCGGTACTCAGACGATGACCGTCTATAAACCGATTACCACCCTGGCCACCAACGCCGCTGAAATCGCCGTTGAGCTGGGTAACGATAAGCAGCCGAAGGCCGATACCACGCTGAATAACGGCTTAAAAGATGTCCCTTCGCGCCTGTTAACGCCCATTGAGGTGAATAAAGAGAATATTGACGCCACGGTGATTAAAGACGGTTTCCATAAAAAGAGTGAATTGTAATGGCTGACGCCCCGCTCCGGGGCGTCATTTTCATCCCGCCGGATATCACTTTTGCGGAGTCTTTATGGCCTGGCTACTCGAAATGAAGAACATCACCAAAACCTTCGGCGCCGTTAAAGCCGTGGATAACGTCAGCCTGCGTCTGAACGCTGGCGAAGTGGTCTCGTTATGCGGTGAAAATGGGTCGGGGAAATCGACGCTGATGAAGGTGTTGTGCGGTATCTATCCGCACGGAAGCTATGAGGGCGAGATTATTTTTGCCGGCGAAACGCTGCAGGCAAACCATATTCGCGATACCGAACGCAAAGGCATCGCCATTATTCACCAGGAGCTGGCGCTGGTGAAACATCTCACCGTGCTGGAGAATATTTTCCTCGGCGCCGAGATCTCCCGCCACGGTCTGCTGGATTATGAAACCATGACGCTGCGCTGTCAGAAGCTGTTGGCGCAGGTCAATCTGCCCATATCGCCCGACACCCGCGTCGGCGACCTCGGCCTTGGCCAGCAGCAGCTGGTGGAGATCGCCAAGGCGCTGAATAAACAGGTTCGTCTGCTGATCCTCGACGAACCGACCGCTTCCTTAACCGAACAAGAGACCGCGACGCTGCTGACGATCATTCGCGATCTGCAAAACCACGGTATCGCCTGCATTTATATTTCTCACAAGCTCAATGAGGTCAAAGCGATCTCCGACACGATCTGCGTGATCCGCGATGGCCAGCACATCGGCACCCGCGACGCCAGCGGCATGAGCGAAGACGATATCATCACCATGATGGTCGGCCGCGAGCTCACCGCGCTCTATCCCAGCGAGCCGCACGCCCACGGCGAGGAGATCCTGCGGGTCGAACATTTAACCGCCTGGCACCCGGTAAACCGCCATATTAAACGCGTCAATGACGTCTCGTTTTCCCTGCGTCGCGGGGAAATCCTCGGCATCGCCGGGTTGGTCGGCGCCGGACGTACCGAGGCGGTACAGTGCCTGTTCGGCGTCTGGCCGGGGCGCTGGCAAGGGGAGATCTTTATTGATGGCCAGCCGGTGAGCATTTCTAACTGCCAGCAGGCCATTGCCCACGGCATCGCCATGGTGCCGGAAGACCGCAAAAAAGACGGCATCGTGCCGGTGATGGCGGTGGGCAAAAACATTACCCTGGCGGCGCTCAACCAGTTCACCGGCGCGATGAGCAGCCTGGACGACGCCGCCGAGCAGCACTGCATTCAGCAGTCCATTCAGCGTTTGAAAATTAAAACCTCCTCGCCGGAACTGGCGATTGGCCGCCTGAGCGGCGGCAACCAGCAAAAGGCGATACTCGCGCGCTGTCTGCTGCTCAATCCGCGCATTCTGATCCTCGACGAACCCACCCGTGGCATCGATATCGGGGCAAAGTATGAAATTTATAAACTGATTAACCAGCTGGTGCAGCAGGGCATCGCGGTCATTGTCATTTCATCAGAACTGCCCGAGGTGCTCGGTCTCAGCGATCGGGTGCTGGTTATGCACGAAGGCAGACTAAAAGCCAATTTGGTTAATCAACATCTGACCCAGGAGCAGGTGATGGAAGCCGCGCTGAGGAGCGAACGCCATGTCGAAGAACACGTCGTCTGAAATCAAACTCACCCCAACCGCCCCCGCCGCCTTGCCGGCGCTGAAGGGGCTGAATCTCCAGGTCTTTGTGATGATCGCCGCCATCGTCGTCATTATGCTGTTTTTCACCTGGGTTACCGATGGCGCCTACCTGAGCGCACGCAATATCTCCAACCTGCTGCGCCAGACGGCCATCACCGGCATCCTCGCCGTTGGCATGGTGTTTGTGATTATTTCGGCAGAAATCGACCTGTCCGTCGGCTCGATGATGGGGCTGCTGGGCGGCGCCGCGGCAATCTTTGACGTCTGGCTCGGCTGGCCGCTGCCGCTCACCATCCTGGTGACCCTGGTGATGGGCCTGCTGCTCGGGGCGTGGAACGGATGGTGGGTGGCCTATCGCAAGGTTCCCTCGTTTATCGTCACCCTCGCCGGGATGCTGGCGTTTCGCGGCATTCTGATCGGCATCACCAACGGGACCACCGTCTCGCCCACCAGCCCGGCGATGGCGCAGATCGGCCAAAGCTATCTGCCAGACGGTATTGGGTTTGGCATCGGCGTTGTCGGCATGGCGGCGTTTATCGTCTGGCAGTGGCGCGGGCGGATGCGCCGTCAGGCGTTAGGTCTGGCGACCTCGTCCTCCACCGCCGCCGTTGGCCGTCAGGCCATTACCGCGGTGATTGTGCTGGGCGCAATCTGGCTGCTCAATGACTATCGTGGCGTGCCGACCCCGGTGCTGATCCTCGCTGCCCTGCTGCTGGCAGGTCTGTTTATGGCCACCCGCACCGCCTTTGGTCGTCGCATCTATGCCATCGGCGGGGAACCGGGGGGCGGGCCCCCCCCCAGGGCGTTATCCAGGCAACCTGGAGGCGGCCCGCCTCTCAGGGATCAACGTCGAGCGTACCAAGCTGGCGGTGTTTGCCATTAACGGCCTGATGGTCGCCATTGCCGGGCTGATCCTCAGCTCGCGCCTCGGCGCCGGGTCGCCCTCGGCGGGCAATATCGCCGAACTGGACGCCATCGCCGCCTGCGTCATCGGCGGGCGCCACCCGGGGGGGGGGGGCGGCGGCGGGTGCTGTTGGGCCTGGCGGGCGGCATCGGCAGCGTCGCCGGAGCGGTAATGGGGGCGTTTATTATGTCAGCCCTGGATAACGGCATGAGCATGATGGACGTCGCCACCTTCTGGCAATATATCGTTAAAGGCGCCATTTTGCTGCTGGCGGTGTGGATGGACTCCGCCACCAAGCGGCGCGCGTGAGGAGAGACTCTCTGGAGAATGTCTGAATTCTTTGCGCTACCGCCAAACTTCGCCACAAGGCGCTTGAAATATCTCGGGCATTAGCCGGTAGTGTATACCCAACAGCATTCGGGTTGCAGACGGCGCCCACGGGCTGCGTACCGGCGTACGTGGCCCGGGTGAGTGAGGAAGCCAGGCCATCGGCAACATCATGAATGAAGGGGTATGACCGGGGTTAGAGCAGGAACATTATCTATGTTTGAAAAGCGTCACCGTATTACGCTGTTATTCAATGCCAACAAAGCTTATGACCGCCAGGTGGTTGAGGGCGTCGGCGAGTATCTGCAAGCCTCCCAGCTGGAGTGGGATATCTTTATTGAAGAGGATTTTCGGGCACGAATCGAAAACATCAAAGAGTGGTTGGGCGATGGCGTTATCGCCGACTATGACGATCCCGAAATTGAAAAGCTGCTGGCCGATGTCCACGTGCCCATCGTCGGCGTCGGCGGCTCTGATCATCAGCCAGAGCAGTTCCCGCCGGTCCACTATATTGCCACGGACAACGCCGCGCTGGTGGAAAGCGCCTTTCTTCATTTGAAGGAAAAAGGGGTGCACCGCTTCGCGTTTTACGGACTCCCCACCTCCAGCGGTAAACGCTGGGCGGTAGAGCGCGAGTATGCCTTCTGCCAGCTGGTCGCGAAGGAGAAGTATCGCGGCGTGGTCTACCAGGGGCTGGAGACGGCGCCGGAAAACTGGCAGCACGCGCAAAACCGGCTCGCCCCGACGGAGGA
>OAZY01000804.1_pt1 | contig 16217 bp, 14 predicted proteins | sample 1494931 | NCBI WGS metagenome assembly OAZY01 (sample SAMEA2579921, study PRJEB22360) | human gut metagenome | biome: human gut; feature: human-associated habitat; material: faeces | place: Denmark | collected 2008/2010 | reverse complement strand
GTGCCGTGTACGGCGGGCCCCCACCGATTTCGCCGGAGACGGTCGCGTCGGCGGCCAGACTGGCCGAATCGGCCGCGTCGCCCGGCGCGGCGGAGAGCGAGGTAATACGGCTCGTGGCCTCAATGCCATCCATGCTGGGCATGCGCACATCCATCAGCACCACGTCGGGATGCAGGGATTCCGCCAACGCCACGGCTTGGGCGCCGTCGGGTGCCTGCCCGACCACCTCCATATCCGGCTGCGAACCAATGACCATGGCAAAACCGGCACGCACCAGCTCCTGGTCGTCCGCAATAATCACGCGAATGCTTCTGCTCTCGTTCATGCTCTCCACTGTATCCGTTTCCTATCGGAGCGCCGCTCCATGGACACCCTGATTGTTCCCTGAGTTCATGTTCGTGGACGAATCCGTCTGAGATGTGGATTCCGCCTGCCTCATCTGGCTGGACAGAGGAGCAGCCGGTCGCAGTTGCATGTCGGGTTGTGCGCCTTCATGCATCTCGTCGCTGAATCCGGTTTCACGCAGCACCGTCAGCAATTGCCGCATGTGCGCCAGAGCCGCACGCCCGCGTTCCCCGATGACCGTGAACGCGGCGATGATCTGCTCGCTATCGGGAGCCGGTTCGGAGTTCAGCATGGCCAGCCCATCATCGGCTTGCGTGATCACCGATTCCAACGTATTCAATACCTCGGCCTGCATGGCCGTGCCGATGCGATTGCGCTCCAGATTGGCGGCCAGCACCTTCTGCCGATCCTGCTCGGCCTTGAGCGCTTCCTCGCGTTGCATGAGCACCAGCGCGTTCGAACCGCGTGAACGGCTCCACCGGGCCATCGCAATGCAGGCAAAGCCAAACAGCATCACCACGCCACCCGGCATCAGACCGGAAAGCACCAGCAGCCAGCGGGACATCGCCGATTCGCCGTTGAAGGGCAGCAGCATCTGAATCAGCATCCCATAGCCGTTCCAGCCGGACATTATCTTGATGCCGGCCAGCCACGAATCCGCAACCAGTGCCACGCTGACCCAGCGCCACGCATGTTCGCGGCCATACAGCACGGCGGCATGCACGGACACCAATGCGAACATGTTGACGGTCAGGATGGATGGCAGAAACAGCAGCTGCACGGCGGACAGAATCGCCATGACCAGTGCGCTGCCCTCTGGGAAGCGGCGGCGGAACGCCAAAGGCGAAAGCATAATAATCGTCAGCGCTATAGTCAGCACGCGGTTCGGCGAATACGGGGCATTGCCGATCATTTGCAAATCGCCATACGTGCCGGAATCAAATAGCGCAATCAGCACGATAGTGGCGATAACGTCCATCAGAAGATAGTGCCGCTCGGTCCACTGCGCAAATCGACCCACCCAGTTCGACTCACGCGTATCTCCTTGGTCGAGTACTTTGGGGCGCGCCCGATTCATCAATCCTCGTATACGCGAGATAATGGTTAGCACCGGATCCTCCGCATCGGTGCCAGACTGTGGGGCGGCAGAGGAGAGCGGAATCGTAGCCTCCACAATAAAGCCACCATTCGGCCCTGGGCCGGCCTGCACGCTGCCGCCCAACGACTCAATGCGTTCGTGCATACCAACCAATCCGTATCCGGGCTTATGACCGTCTGCTGCAGACGCCGCGCCACGGCCGTTATCGGATACGGTAATCGACAGCACATCGTTTGACCAGAATTCATCGATGGTGGCTTTAGCACCCTCGCCCGCATGTTTGCGCGTATTGGTCAGCGCTTCCTGCACAAGACGGAACACGGCGGTTTCCGCGTCGGCGGACAGCCGGTCAGGTTGCGCTTTGCCGGTCATATGCCGGGACACCACCAGATGGCCATCAAACAGCGAATCGATGTCGGCATATCCGGTACTGCCACTCGCACCGAACACATTGAACAGACGCTGCATATCACGCTGCGCGCGTTCCGCTTCATGGCGAATCGTGCTCATCGTATGCCTGGCGACGGCAAGATCATGCGCACCCGCATACCGGCCGCCATCCGACTGCACAATAATCGTGGAGAGCGTATGGGCCACCACATCATGCATATCACGGGCGATGCGCGCGCGTTCGGCCAACGCCGCGATGCGCGTCTCCTCGGCCTCTTTCGCCACAATGGAGGCGTTGCGCTCGCGCATGGCCGCCAGCGTGGCGTTGCGCGCTCGCTGCCACAAGGCCATGATGATGACGCTCAGCACGCTCGATTCGATGAACGCCGCCTCCATGCCGAAGTCAGCGAGCATCTTGGCCCCGCAGTTGACGGCGGCGCTTGCCCCCACGACGCCGGTGACCGCCGGGCATGCGGGCATCGTGATGGCATCGGCCAGCCAGCCGTCGCGGATGACGCGCGAACCGGAGGAAGGTCCGGCGAACAGCGGACCCACGTTGAAAGACACCGACCAGACCGTCGCCGCGACCAGTCCCATGACGAACGCCGTGACGATGAACCGCCAGGAATGTCGGGGACTGCCGTACAGAATCACCGAATACACCATGATCAGGGCGTAGAAATCGAAATACGTGATCGCCGGGCCGAACACAAGATGCGTGATGGTCAGCGCCACGAACAGCCAGGCCGCCGGCTCCGGGCAATACCTGCGCAGCATCAGCGGCACGAAGACCGGCAGCGACCACAGCGTCATCGACGCCTGAGTTGCGGGAAACAATATGCCGGCCGCCGAATCAGGGCTGGTGACGCCGTTGAACGGCACGCAGCCGGCGATCAGCGCTGCGGCGAGCAACGTGTCCCATAGCAGTGTGCGGGTCGACTCCCGTGCGCACCATGCCCTCACGCGCGCCATAATCTCCATAACGCACAAGGCTAGCGTGTCCGGCGACGAACCGGTATCACTCTTCAGGAGGATTTATGGACTAGAGTCTTGAACCATGACAATGCTGAGCAAATACCACGTGCCCGGACTGGCCATAGAGGACCATTCCATCGATGTTCCGCTCGACTGGACCGGCCACGAGCCCGGACGGGCATTCGACGGGGAAACCATCAAACTGTTCTATCGCGTGGTCACCGCGCCCGAACACGTGCATGACGACCTTCCCCTGCTGATCTTCCTGCAAGGCGGTCCCGGCGGCGCCGGCCCGCGCCTCAACAGCCCGACCTCCGACGGATGGATCGAGGAGGCCATCAGGCACTTCCGGGTGATCCTGCCCGACCAGCGGGGCACCGGCCGCTCCTCGCGCGTGGACACGCACGCCATGGCCCGCATCGCCGCCGCGCACGACGATGATGCCGCGGCCGGCGCACGAGCCCAAGCCGACTACCTGAAGAAGTTCCTCGCCGATTCCATCGTGCGTGACTTCGAACATCTGCGCCTGACCGAATTCGGTGGCCGCAAGTGGGTGACGATGGGCCAAAGCTACGGCGGCTTCCTGACCCTGACCACACTGTCCCTGTTCCCGGCCGGCGTAATCGCCAGCTTCACCACCGGCGGCATCCCGCACGTGCCGGCCGACGCCGCTGAAGTGTACGAGCATACCTTCCCGCGCATGGTGCGCAAGACGACTCAGCTCTACGAGCGCTACCCACAGGACAAGGAGCGCGTGGCCGCCATCGCCGACAAGCTGCCGACTACTGCGGAAGTCGCCGAATTCATTGGCAAACTCACCGATTCCGTACTGAATCCGATGGCTGGTACCGATGTGGAGCATCGACTTGGCGTGATCGCTGGCATGGCCGCCCACGGCTTCCCGCTGATGCCGAACGGCGACCCGCTCACCGTCGAACGCTTCCAGTGCTTGGGATCCGACTTTGGCATGAAGCCGAGCTTCGAGCGTGTCCATTGGATTCTTGACGACGCCTTCCTTGATGGCGATGGTTCCGCTTCTGCCGACTCGCCGTTGTCTGACGAATTTTTGACCAAGGTGATGAACGCCACTTCGTCGCGCCCGCTGTACTGGCCGCTGCAGGAGTTCATCTACGCCAACGGTGAGATGGAACAGCCGATTCGCTGGGCCGCCCAGCGCGTGCGCGATGGCAAGCCCGAATTCGGTGCTGATGAACGCCCGCTCAACTTCACCGGCGAGGCCATGTTCCCGTGGATGTTCGAACAGGAGGCCGCATTGCGCCCGTTCAAGCCGGCCATGGACCTGCTCATGGAAGACACGCACTTCGGCGTGATCTATGACGAAGAACAGCTGGCCCGCAATGAGGTGCCGCTGCAGGCCGCCGTCTACTTCGACGACATGTACGTCGATTCCGGTATGCAGCTCGACACCTTGAGCCGCGTGGGCAACAGCCACTACTGGACCACCAACGAATTCGAGCATGACGGTCTGCACGGCTCGCTCGTCTTCAAGCACCTCTACACCGAAGCCCTCAACCGAGGCGACCTCGAAGAACTGTTCTGACTCAAGGAAGCAAGCTCCCTCTGATGAGGGAGCTCTGTATACATGCACGAAAGGAAAACGTATGACTCAGAACCTCACCATCGGTTTTATCGGATATGGCAACATGGCCCAGGCCATCGCCCAAGGCTTCGTCGACGCGGGCGTGGTCACCGGCGGCCAGATGGTCGCCTGTGCCGCCCACTACGACAAGCTTGAGAAGACCACCGCCGAACTTGGCGTGCGCCCGCTGCACAATGCGCTGGAAGTGGTGACGGCCGCCGACGTGGTCATCATCGCCATCAAGCCCTACCAGATCGCCGCCTTTCGTGCAAGTGCCGCTGGCCGACGAACTTGCCAGGCCGGGCAAGATCGTCGTCTCCATCGCCGCCGGCTGGAATCTCAAGAAGTACCAGGACCTGTTCGCCACCGAAGACGGCGAATCCGTCGACCCCCCGGACATCCATATCCAGTGCACCATTCCGAACACTCCGATGGCCGTGGGCAAGGGCGTGCTCGTCACCGAATCCGTCAACACCCTGACCGACGACGAAACCGAAACCTTCGAGCAGCTATTCGGCCCCATCAGCCTCATCGAGCGCGTGGACACCGCGCATATGAACATCGCCATGGTGGTGGCCGGCTGCGCGCCCGCCTTCACTGACATGTACATCGAGGCCTTGGGCGACGCCGGCGTGCAGTACGGTCTGCAGCGAGCCACCGCCTACCGGCTCCCCCAAGATGGTCGAAGGTGTCGGCGCGCTCTACATGGCCACCGAAACCCATCCCGGGGCCATGAAGGACGCCGTGTGCTCGCCCGGCGGTACCACCATCAAGGGCGTCGCCCAGCTCGAAAAGGACGGTTTCCGCGGCTCGGTCATCGACGCCGTCGATGCCATCGTCGGCTGACTGCCAATCAGAGTTCGCGTATATTCGCATATCACAGTCAAAGCCTTCGAGCCGTATGCTCGGAGGCCTTTGCATATGGCCGGTTCACCACATGCAGGTTCAAGGTGTCCAGCTTCTCCCTAGACTTGGAATCATGTCTCTTACTATCGGAATCGTCGGACTGCCCAACGTCGGCAAGTCCACCATGTTCAACGCACTGACCCGCAACAACGTGCTGGCCGAAAACTACCCGTTCGCCACCATCGAGCCGAACACCGGTATCGTGCCGCTTCCGGATGATCGTCTGCCTGTGCTGGCCAAGCTGGTCAACACGGAGAAGATCGTGCCGGCCACGGTGACCTTCGTGGACATCGCCGGCATCGTCAAGGGCGCCTCCGAAGGCGAAGGCTTGGGCAACAAGTTCCTGGCCAACATCCGCGAGGCGGACGCGATCTGCGAGGTCGTGCGCGCCTTCGAGGACGACGACATCGTCCACGTCAACGGCAAGGTGGATCCGGCCGACGACATCGACACCATCAACACTGAGCTGATCCTCGCCGACCTGCAGACCATCGAAAACGCGCTGCCCAAGCTGGAGAAGGATCTGCGCGGCAAGAAGATCGAGCCGGCCTACATGGACGCAGTCAAGCAGGCAAAGACCATCCTTGAAGCCGGCGAGACGCTCGACAAGGCCGCACGCGAAGGCCGCTTCGACAAGGATTCCGTCTACGACCTGCATCTGATGACCGCCAAGCCGTTCATCTACGTGTTCAACGTGGACGACAACGAGCTGGCCAACAAGGACCTGCAGGCTAAGCTCGCCGCATCCGTGGCCCCGGCTCCGGCCGTGTTCCTCAACGCTCAGTTCGAGGCGGACCTGACCGAGCTCGACGAGGCGGATGCCCGCGAAATGCTGGCCGACGCTGGCTTGAGCGAGTCCGGTCTCGACCAGCTGGCCCGCGTGGGCTTCGACATCCTCGGCCTGCAGACCTTCCTGACCGCAGGCGTCAAGGAAGTGCGCGCCTGGCAGATCCACAAGGGTTGGACCGCCCCGCAGGCCGCCGGCGTGATTCACACCGACTTCGAAAAGGGCTTCATCAAGGCCGACATCGTCTCCTACGACGATTTCGTGGCCGCCGACGGCTCCATGGCCAAGATCAAGGAGGAAGGCAAGCTCCGTCAGGAGGGCCGCGACTACGTCATGGCCGACGGAGATATTGTGGAGTTCAAGTTCAATGTGTCCAAGTAGGGTGTGAACACCCCAGAAAACGGCGTGATTCCAACGTTTTCGAGTTTTCGGAACTGTGGAATTGCGCCGTTTTTCGATTATTGAAGAATGGCCGATTATGCCCCGTATCTGGCCGTTTGTGGCCCGGATAGTGTGCCAATAGAGTGCCCTTTTTGAGGGCGCTTGTAGCGGATGCTCGAAGGCGCTCCCGACAAGGGAGGAACATCATGGCGACGAACGGCAGACGACGCACGAAGGGTGCGGGAAGCATCATCCACCGCAAGGATGGCTCGTGGGAGTTCCGGCGTGAGGTCGGCCGCGACCCCGCCACGGGCAAACGACGCTATGTCTCGGCCAAGGGTCGCACGAAGGCCGATGCCCGCGAACGGTTCGACGCGAAGGTCGCCGAGATGGAACGCACCGGCCTGCTGCCCGGCGCCAAGAGCCCGTACCTGAAGGATTACGCGGAGCGGTGGCTGGAGGAATACCGGCTCAACGTCAAGCCCACCACGTACCGCACCCGCGCCGGCAGGATTCATGCGTGCATGGAGGTCATCGGCTGTATCCGCCTCACCGAGCTGACCCCTGACCATATCCGCCAATGCATGCGCGTGCTTTCCAAACGGCTCGCGCCCTCCACGCTCAAGGACCATTTCGTGAGCCTGAAGATGATGCTCGACCAGGCGGAACTCGAGGAGCTCATCCCCGTGGATCCGTGCCGCAGGGTCAAGCCGCCAAGGGTGGAGCCCACCGAGACCAGGATCCTCTCGCCAGACCAGCCGAAGCAGCTGATCGAGGCCGTGCCCAACCGGGGAGCGAAACGACGCGGACCGGCCCTGACCGTGGACGTTGACGAATCCTGGATGCTGCTGTTCGAACTCGCGTTCGCGGCCGGCATGAGGGAAGGCGAACGCTACGCGCTCATGCCCTACGAGCTCGAACAACGCGACGGCGTGCCCGGCATCAACGTGCAGCAGCAGATCCAGCAATACGGCAAACCGGAGGACGCCGTGATACCCGCCTGGCTCAAAGCCGAGCACCTGTACGGTATCCTGTGGCTCACCACACCCAAAACCCACGCCGCCCACCGGTTCGTACCCATATCCACGAGCCTGTGGCAACGATTGTGGGCGCGCATCAAACGACTCGACATAGGCCCACGCGACCTCATATTCACCAACTCACGAGGCAACCCCGTGCGCAGCAGCACCGAACGCTACAACTGGAACAAGGCCTTGAAAGCCGCCGGCCTCCCGCCGGTCACCATCCACAGCGCACGCCACTGGACCGCCAGCATGACCGCCCGCGCCAACATGCCCGACGACGCCAGAACCGCCATCATGGGCCACACCAGCATCAGCGTGACCAACCACTACACCCACAGGGACGCGGCCAGTCTCGCCGCGCTCCTCGACCGAGCCATCCCTGACCTGCACGACGAGAGGGATGTGATAGACGCGCAGGTCATCGAGGAGGGGAAATGACGAACGTGACGCATAGTAGACTTGTCCGCATGAGCATAAAGAAAGTAGACGGGCCACAGGACCATCATCGATTTATCGATGAGGCCGGTGACATGACCTTCCATTCCGGGAAGCGGGGCCGCAAAACCTCCTCCATCGGGATGGACGGAGTTTCCCGATGCTTCATGATCGGGCTCGTACATGTGAAAAGTCCCCTCGACGATGCTCGTGCGACTATCGACGGTTTTTGTGAGGAGATCAACAGCAGCAAATTCTTCCAGAGCTTTCCCAGCGTCCAAAAGAGAACAAAGGAGGGATGGCACGGCTTCTACCCGCATGCCAGCAAAGATCCTGCGGAACTACGCTATGAATTCCTCAAACTCATGGCGCAGAAGATCGACTTCTCCGCACGAGTAGTTGTGGGCCGTAAGATACCGGCGATCTATCAGCAGAGGCACAACGAACAACCACGTGAATTCTACGCCGACCTCATGTCCCATCTACTCAAATACTCAGGGAAGATAGATCCGTTGATTCTCGACGTCGCGGAACGAGGCAGCAGCACATCGAACCTCAACCTTCAGCATGCCGTGGACATCGCGCAACAGCGCAGCCGTCGCGGCACGGTAACGCATGAATTGCGAAACACCACCAAATTCAACGTCCAACCGTATGATCACGAAATTCTCTTGGCGCTCGCCGACTACAGTCTATGGACGGTCCAGCGAGTGTACGAGAAGGGAGACGAAAAGTTCTTCGGGCTTCTTGAACCGAAGATTGTGCTGGTCCATGATGTTTATGATTCCAGCAGATATTTCAAATCAAAGAACTATTATCGGCCGAAATACAATCCTCTGACCAGAGCATCCATCAACTTCGACGGATGGGCGCAACCTGAATGGTAGAAGGAATAGATGGCCCGTCTCAACTCTAGTCGTGCTGTGACGACGACGGCATGAAGCCGACTTTCGATGAAGGACAGGCCAAAATCCAATAATACGACCAGCTGATCCTTCGAGGGGAAGGATACCTGTGTATTCTTGTCGCTGATCTATAAATGATGATAGACGGTCATGTGGGCGGCAGTCAAGAAAATGCGACAGATTGTCTAATCGTCGATATGTCGCAGGGCCGCCCCGGCGCTCGCAAAGAGCGACCGGGGCGGTTTCGTGTTTAGGGCTTGATCCGCCCGACACGGGATTTATTGCTTGGCCGTCTTGACGGTGATGGTGGTACCGAGCGCGGTGGTCTCCCAGCTCACGCCGTCCGCCTCACTGTAGGTGAAGTCCTTGGTGGCATCCTGCGAGGCGAGGAGCGCGCTGGCCATGGTCTCGGTGTCGTCCTGGCTGGTCCATTTCCAATCGCCGGCTGCGGCCGGTGCCTGATAGGTGCCCTTCCAGTAGAGGCTCTTGGTGTCGGTGCCGATCCAGTCGACCTCGATGGTGTCGCCGCTGATGGTAGCTTCCATGTATGAGCTCGGGTCGTTGGAATTGGTCTGCTTCCATGTGCCGGTCAGATCGGCCGGCTGGGGTTTGGGCTCTTCCTTATTGGTCTCGGTCTTTGACGTGCCATCGGATTTGGCCGGCGCATCGGCCGTAGTGCTTCCCCCGCAAGCGGACAGGCCGGTAAGCAACATCGCCGCAACAAGCAGCGCGATTGCCTTTTTCATGATTGGTCTCCCTTCGTGCCGGACATTGTCGTCCGACATGACTCAATCATATGGCGAAACACAAGAACCAAGGACTCATCCCGGTGCTCGCGGTGAGTCGTCGGGATGAGTCCTTATATGGCTCGGAAGCTACGCGGCGAGTTCCACGGGAGCCCGCTCTTCCAATTTGGAGTAGGGGATAACGGCACACCGTAGTTGCGGAACGCGGTGAGCGCGCCGCGCTGCAACGGCGTCTGCCGGTCGTCGCCGATGACTATCAGCCGGGAATCCCTGCGCTTGGGATCCTTCTTCGTGTCATCCCAACCGAACATGATGTCTTTCACGGCGTCCTTGTCGAATCGGTTCGGTGCCTGGCAGAACCGGGTCGGATGGTTAGCGCTACGCTGGAACAGGAAATCGAAGTTGTGCTCGTAGCTGGATACGCCTCGGATCCCCACGTTCGGAGTGTAGAACACATGGCATGAGTCGAGTTTCAATGCAACGTCGTCAGCAAAGTAGGACAGCACCCTTTTCTGTTCTGTAACGGCATCAGTACAATGTTCGTAATGAACAGTTGTTCGCGCAAGGAAATGCCGGCATATGGTGCGTCATGTTCAAAGCATAGAGATTCATTATCCGGCCTCAACGAGAATGATTTGGTTCTAGCGCAATACATGCTTTCACGACACATGCCTTCGTGATACATACGTTGGTCAGAAGATATTGCGCTAGAACTCAGCAGTCACCGCACGTGGTCCACGATGTCGTTGACCTTGGTCATATCGATATCGCGCTCGCCGAATGCCTGCCGCTCGTAGGCCAGGTCGATGTGGTGTTCGTGTGCGTAATCGATGATACGGCGAGCCAAATCGGCAATGTCGCCGGACTTGTTGAAGGAACGACCACGCAGCAGCACGCGTTGCATAAGAGGGCGCATCGCCTTGACCAACTTGTACCGGTCTGACTTCACCTTCACCATCCAACCGTCGGCAAAATATAGCACCACGCCTTCACGCGGGCTTGCCTTGGCGTCGCCGATTGCCTGGGCGACTTCTTCCGGCGAATGGCAGATCGCCACCGTTTCCGGCCGCACGAAGCCGCCGGCAAGAGTGAACGTTTCCTCGTGAGCGGCATCGATGGAGAACGATTCGGCATTACGAATCAAATGCAGCAAGCGCAGCCCGGATGATTCGTATCCAACGATGTGCCGGTCGGACTCGCGATCGATGACTTCAAACGCCGCCGTGACATTCCACTCATGCAACATACGCCACAATTCGGCACGTACCGCTGAATCTGAAGGAAACGGGCGCTCGATAAGCGCGGAATAATCCGTTTGCCCCGACTTCGACCAGAAGCGGAACAATCCAGGAGTTCCCGCCGCGCCCACGAGCCCGAGAAATCCGTTCTCCTTGCGCTCAACGCGCACGGGCAACGACTCTGGATGTTCTTGAGCGTGATTGACGACTTGGGCGAACGATGTCTCCTCCGTCTCGTCCACAGCAAAGAACTTCTCGAACCCGCGTTGCACCACCTGACCGTTGCCGCCGATAAAAAGCCCTCGCGCATTGATGGTGCGATCCGTCCACCGATGTTCACGAAATGCCTCTGCAGTGAAATTGCACGCATACACGTCTGTTTCGCCGCGCACCGGAATAACCCGAACGTAAGGGTCCGCGCGCATACGCTCCAACAGGTTTCCATTCGGATCGCCCGGTTCCAACGGGCGGAACATCGCGGTGTGAAAATGCTTCCAGGACGAACGAATGTAATCTTCCGGAACACGGTCAGCGGTATCACGCGCCGCATTGCGACGCAACAATTCGTCTAGAGGAACGTCAAAATCCCTCGTTTCCCACAGTGCGCCATGACGTTGAGCGAGTAGCGCCAGTTCGGCTGCATACCGGGGATTAGCGTGTTGCGCATCTGCCACCACATCCCACCCCGCATCCAATGCGTCGGCAATCATGTGCCGTCCCATGGCAACCACCATGTCATTGAATCGCTTGCCGTGCTCGGATTGCAGTCGGTTTCGGACCTGTGCCGAGCCGGCGATCATGAGCCGAATGTCATCGAGAGAAATCACGCAATGCGGCCACGTGTTGGCGGGGTCCTCACACCATGAGCGTGCCCACGTGGACTTGCCCGAAGCGGGCAGTCCTCGCAGAATAATGAGCTTTGCCATAGCCAAGCTCCTTTCGTTGTGCTGTGGGGCGAGACAGGTGCCAGCGATGGCATAAGGTTCTGCTCGCCCCAATATTGCTTGTATTATGATTCGGCTGCCGAAACCGAGCCGCCTGGTTCCTGCTGTGCGGCGGAGTCAATGGGCGCCGGCCCGGGGGAGTCGGGCATATCCAGCGGTGATACGTGCGTTGAATCGGTCGCGTGTGCATGGAACCAGTCGGCAATCTGTGTTTCGCTTACCGGTTGCAGATTCCATGCGTCCAGTCCAACGTTGAGGGCTTCGTGGCGTGCGCCCTCCGGAGACAGCTGGTGCGTGTGACCATACAGCAGACGATGTCCGTCGAACGGCAATGCCTGATCGCGGAAACGTACGGCATCATCCGGCCAGCCATAGGCAAGATCCTCACGGTAGGGGAAATGCGATAGATTGACGGTCTCCGTTGCCTGCGGGCGGCCAATTCCGAGACCGGTCAGCTCCGCCGTGCTGTTCGGCTCAATCGATTCGAACAGATCTCGCGCGGGTGCATCGTCCAGCCACCAGTCATCGTGATTGCCGATAACCGCGTGCAGATGCCTGCAGCGCAGCTGACGCAGGCAGCTCTTCAGATGCCGGACCGATGTTCGGTATCCGATATCGCCCAAAATCCACAGCTCGTCGTCCTCGCCGACAATCCGATTGATATTGGCCACGATTGCTTCATCGTGTGCATCGGTGTCCGCGGCCTTGCGGAAATTGAGCCGGGAATCGTCAAGCACCACGCCCTTCGCCCAATCCTCGGCGGCCTTGCGTCCTTGCGAGGAGAGGAGAGCGTCATACTGCGTGTGCCCAGGGTCGAACGTGGTGAATCCGCGCAGCACGCTGACCAGCGGATGCCCGAAATGCGTGTCAGTAGTGAAATACTTCATGATCTGTTGTTCTTTCTGAATATGTGATGGTATGCAATGGGGTTTTGTTGCGGTGCATTGAGTTGCGACGATGCCAAGAACACATGCTCGTACAGGTGCGTATATGAGGCATGGCGCGAATGAGTCGGCTCGATATCACCGGCAATGATTCAGCTATGCGCCAATGAGTGGTGTACTGATCAGATTTGTTTGGCAGCGAGCAGGCTGCGCTTGTTTCCGGTTATTGGCTGGAACTGAGCAGTACGCAAACCCTGTTTGAAGGCGCATTCGAGCATCGCCGGCAGGTTCGTCTGCTGGCGCTTGGCGTGTTCGTTCACGCCGTTGCTGCTGAATGCGATACGTTGAATCATGGTGTGCACACCATAAGGTCTTACGTCCAAATCCGTCAAATCACGGTGTGTGTAAGCAAGTTACGTTTTGGTCATTCATGGGGGCTTCTTCGCGAATCCGTCAAACTACGCAGTGTGCATGTATGGTCATGTACCGCAGCTACGTAATTATGAGTACACTTGGCCTATAAGTGCAACGAAGCACTTGCCGTCGATGACGGACATCATGGCAGGTGCGTGAAAAGGGGAGCAACAACCATGGGCAACATGTTCGATAATTTGGGCAAAGGTCTTAATGATTTCACCAAACAAGCCGGTAAAATAGCCGGAAATATCGGTGACACAGCGGGAAAAATCACGAAAGATGTTGCCAAAGGGGCAGGTAAGATCGTCAACGATGCGGGTAAGCTTGCCGGCGATGCGGGCAAAATGACGGCAGCTGTTGCAGGGAGCGTGGCACAGTCTGCGGCCGTCGCAAGTGGCGAAGTAAGCAAAGCGGCTGACAGCATGGCAAAGGGTACCGTCTCAATCGCTAAAAACGTCAAGGATAGTGCCGATAAGGTCGATTTGTTTAATTCCAAACTAAGAGCTAAGGCTGTCGAGGATTACAACAATGCCGTAGAACGCTATGAAAACGTAGCGGATGATTTAGCTAAAAGTACGCAAGCGCTGTATGACTTGAGAAAAATCGCTATTGTGCATGTCAAGTATGTTGAACAACATATCAATCAATTGGCTAATACGCCAAAAGAATTTGCCGTTGAACTGCATAAGATCAATACCGAAGTAACGACGTTCGAGAATAAAGAGGATGAGATTAAGGAGGCAGAAAAGCAAGCAAAAGCAGCTGAAGGAGGGTCTGGAGCAGGGGCCACCCTCAGTGCTTTGGGAATCGCAGTAGCAACCATGGGACCTACGGCTGCAATGGGTGTGGCCACCACCTTCGGTGTAGCTTCGACCGGTACTGCCATTTCTGCATTATCCGGAGCTGCAGCAAATAGTGCTGCTCTGGCTTGGCTTGGCTTGGTGGCGGTGCATTGGCTGCAGGTGGCGGTGGCATGTCAGCCGGAACCGCGTTCCTGGGCCTGGCTGGTCCGGTTGGATGGACCATCGCTGGCGTGGCGGGCGCTGCGGCAATTGGTTCTGGTATTTATGCGAATCATAAAAACAAAGAAACTGCTGACAAGCTTTTGCTTGAGCGCCAGAATGTGGAAGTATTAATTCGCAAATTCAATGCGAAGAATGCCGAAGTCGCGGCATTGACTGAGGCAACGCAAACTCAGATAGATGGTGTACAGCGTGCGAATGCTGCGGTGACAGGCGCCGATTACAGCCAGTTCTCCCACGAAGAGAAAATGCAGGCGGGATTACTGGTCAATATGACGCTCACCTTAGCGCAAATGATTAACAAGGAACTGGAACTCGATGACTGACAAGAATACTGCTGACAAGCACGCCATCGATAACAATGTTGCTCAGGGCATTGCCGCGTATATTGATTATTTGAATCAGCTACGTGTGTCTACTCTGATGGACACATTGAGACAGATTCTTAATAATGAAACAGGTCAGCTGAAAGATCTCGCCGAGCGACAAGCTAATGCGCTAAGGAACCTTGATTTAGCGAATCAAAATGTCATGAACATTGTCAACAGTGGGCGTGGTGGTGAAAATGGTATACATGGATTTATCGCTGAATTCGCGCAGACGGGAATCGCTAACGCCAGACGAGCATTTGAAGGGTTGGAAAAATCAACAATAACGCTTAATGATAATGGTCCTGCTGATTTGTTGATTAACGGCAAGCCAGTGCAGGTAAAGTTCTATGCGAACCTAATGAACGAGCTGAAGACATCTGCGGAATACCGTTCTATGGATATGATGTTTTCAAAGGACCACATGGACATTTTTCGTGCGGTCATGCATGGCGATAAAGAAGTCTTTCTCAACGGACAACCGCTAACCAGTAACCAAGTGCAGAAAATTAAGCAGCTTATCGAAGAGGAAAGTAACATCCGGGGACTGTCCTGGGACAAATGGATGCAATCATCGGTATTGAAATATGATCAGGTCCAAAGAGAAGCGATTGACCGGACTTTTACTGAAGAAACCGACAATATTAAACGGCAGACATCCGAGCAAAAGAGCGAAATCTCCAATAAGGCCAATACGGATAAGGCTGCTGCATATCACAAAGCTCAGCCGAATCTAGGCGAGGCTAACAAAGCTGCCGGGGTGGGTGCTGCTATCCAAGGTGGATTGAACTTCGGCATTTTCGTGTATCAAAAGCACGACGAAGGCAAGGAAATATGGCAGTTTACCGCTGAGGATTGGAAGGAAGGAGGCGTCAAGACAGCAGAGGGTGCCTTCAAAGGCGGGTTTTCGGGCTATGCAATTTATGGATTGACCAATGTCTGTCATCTTTCGGCTCCGAGCGCAGGGGCGATAGCGTCCGGAACTTTTGGACTCATAGATGCTGTCATGAAATTCCGTTCCGGAGAGATTGATGATGACGGTTTCTTGAGCTTGGTAACTATCAATGCCCTTGATGCTACCGGCGCGGCGGTAGGAGCGGCGATTGGTCAGACGCTTATTCCTGTTCCCGTTGTGGGCGCGCTTATCGGGTCAATTGTCGCTTCGAATGTGCTTGGTCTTGGCAAGAACATATTGAGTGCAAGAGAGCGGGCAATCATCGCTGAATATCAGCGCAAAGCGGACTTGTTCGTCGCGAATCTCGACGTGCAATACGCGCAAATATTGGAAACTCTTCTCGATAAATACCGGAAACTAGGGGAGCTGCAGACTTATGCATTCAATCTTGATTTAAATATACAGCTACGTTTCGCCGCATCTGTTGATTTGGCAAGATTCATTGGTGTCTCTGAAACCGAGATATTGCACAATGAAGCAGAGATTGACGACTTCTTCCTGTAAGGGGAGATGTTGCCGTAATTGCTGTACCAACGACTAGACGTTGGTACAGCAACAATCTTTGGTTTTGTAGGTATGTGATTTCGAGTAATTCACAAACTGTAGATCTGTGCGCCGAACGGCCAGAGCGCGAGCTTGGCCATTTTGAACGACTGGATGCCGAACGGAATGCCGATGATGGTGATGCAGTTGAGCACGCCTGCACCCAGATAGCCGAGCGCCATCCAGCAGCCGACCAGCACCACCCACAGGATGTTGGCCAAGGCAGAGCCGACTCCGCCGCCGTATTGCACG
>OAZY01000802.1_pt1 | contig 16268 bp, 17 predicted proteins | sample 1494931 | NCBI WGS metagenome assembly OAZY01 (sample SAMEA2579921, study PRJEB22360) | human gut metagenome | biome: human gut; feature: human-associated habitat; material: faeces | place: Denmark | collected 2008/2010 | reverse complement strand
AAAATTACAAAGATTGTTACTATTCAATTAGGCTAAACTTTGATGGATATATATATTTTTTATATATATTATTTGAGTTTGGCTTTTTCTATGCAAAAAAGGAGGTGTCTTATGATAATTCATAAAATTATTAATAATAATATTGTAAGCTCACTTGACGAAAATCATAATGAAATTATTCTTATGGGAAGAGGTATTGCATATCAAAAATCACGGGGAGAAGTTGTTCTGGATGAAATGATTGAAAAACAATTTTATTTAAAAAATGATAAACAAAACAATCGCTTCCTTGAATTGATTAAGGATATTCCAGTCGATGTTCTTAATGTTACTGATGAAATTATTGATTTTGCACGGAAAGGATTGGATAAAGAGTTGAATGATGGAATATATATAACTCTTACAGATCATATAAACTATGCCATAGAGAGATATTTACAAGGAATTAATGTTCAAAATCCGCTTTTATGGGAGATTAGGCAATTTTATCAAGAGGAATATAGGATCGCAGCAGAAGCTTTGAAAATAATTAACCAAAAATTAATGGTTAATTTATCAGAAGATGAAGTTGGTTTTATTGCTCTACATTTTGTCAATGCTGAACTTAATAGTGAAATGGAAGAAGTAACTCAAATTACCAAAATTATTCAAGAAATACTTAATATTGTGAGATATCATTTGAAGATATCATTTGATGAGGATTCTCTAGACTATCATCGTTTTGTGACACATTTAAAGTTTTTTGCAAAGCGGCTGATGTTTGGTGAAAAAGAAGCTAAAAGGGATGATATATTATTTGACATCGTTATTGAAAGATATCCAGAAGCATTTGAATGTGTAAAAAATATAGAAAAACATGTTCAAAAAATTTATAAAAAAGATTTAAGTCAGGCGGAAAAATTGTATTTAACTTTGCATATTGCAAGATTAAAATATTAGGATTGTTATTGCTTTGGCAAGCTAAACCTAGAATAAAAACATGATTGAATACATGTTTTATTCTAGGTTATTTTATTAGGAGGAGAAAAAAATGAAATATGAAAAATTAGCAAGATTTATTATAAAAAATGTTGGTGGCGAAAAAAATATAAATATAGTACAGCATTGTGCTACTAGGTTAAGATTTGAATTAAAAGATGAGGAGAAAGTAAATAAAGTAAACTTAGAAAATAGTTCAGAAATTCTTCAAGTGTTATTTTCGGGTGGACAGTGTCAAGTGGTTATTGGTACCCATGTTGCTGATGTATATAAAGCAATCTTGGCAACAGCTAAAATAAGTACTGTAAAGGAACAATCAAATAAAAATAAGAAATTATTGGATAAAATATTTGCATTATTTTCAGGCATATTTACACCATTTGTTCCTGTTATGGCAGGAGCAGGTGTATTGAGGGGATTGTTAACCATATTTACTAGTATGGGAATATTAACAACTGAAAGTGGAACATATATGATTTTATATGCTGCCGCAGATGCAATCTTGTATTTTATGCCGTTCTATTTAGCGATTAGTGCATCACGCTACTTTAAAATAGATGAATTTTGAATTTATAGGAGTCACTTTAGCTGGAACAATGTTATATCCAACCTTATTGACAGCTTTTAGTGAAGGTGCAAAGTTATCTTTCTTAGGACTTGATGTAATTTTAATTAAATATGCATCTTCTGTAGTACCGATTATTGTTGCAGTATATGCTGCATCATTATTGGATAAGCTGATTCGTGATAGACTGCCTTCAATAATTAGAAGTTTTGTTACTCCATTGATTGATTTAATTATTATGGCTCCATTATCATTATTAGCAATTGGACCAGTAGTGACATTTTTAACAAATGTTTTTACAGATGGATTATTAGCAGTTTATAGTTTCAATCCGATTATTTTTGGATTTCTATTTTGTGCATGTTGGCAGCCATTAGTTATTTTTGGTTTACATCGTGGATTTATTCCTGTCAATTTAAATAATCTTGCAACAACTGGATGCATTGTTAGCAATGACGATGCCATCAGCATTTGCACAAACTGGTGCTGCATTAGGGATTGCTTTTAAATCAAAAAATAAAAATTTTAAATCGGTTGCAGCAGCAAATGTAATTCCCTCAGTTTTAGGAATTACAGAACCACTGATTTATGGAACTACTTTGAAGGCTAAAAAAGCTTTTTTCATGGCATGTCTAATGAGTGGTTTCGGGGGTGCAGTTGTTGTTGGGGCTGGATGCTATACGACGGGGTTGCCAGCAGGTGGAATTTTATCATTACCATTGTTTGCTGAACATGGGTTTGTATGGTATATTGCCGGTTTATTAATTTCATTTATTGGAACTTTAGTATTAGTATTATTATTTTGGAAAGATGAATTTGTTGAAAAAAATGATGATGTAATCAAGGAAACTGATCAACTGCTTGAGGTTGATACCGAGATATTAGGTGCTGTAGGGACTGGTAAAGTATTGCCGTTAGAAATAGTAAATGACAGTACTTTTAGTTCGTTAGCATTAGGAAATGGGGTTGCTATTATTCCTGATGAAGGGAAATTATATGCTCCCTGTGATGCTAAGATCGTTGCTGTATTTCCGACTAATCATGCAATTGGGTTAAGGTCAATATTAGGAGCAGAAATATTATTACATGTAGGAATTGATACAGTTAAAATGGAGGGAAAAGGTTTTTATGCTTTTGTAAAAGAAAGTGATATGGTCAAGAAAGGACAATTATTACTAGATTTTAACATTGATGAAATCAACCATGCGGGATATGATCCAACTATTATTGTTATTGTAACAAATACTAATCATTATAATAAAGTCGAGCTGTTAAATATGAATACAGTAGTAAATAATGATGATATTTTGCGATTGGAGTAAGAGATCATAAATCAATAATAGAGAAAGGAAAGGATGTTCGGTATGTGTGAATTAGATAAAGATTTTCTGTGGGGTGGTGCAAGTGCTGCCAATCAAATGGAAGGTGGATATGACCTTGATGGGCGTGGAATGTCAATAGCCGATGTTTTTATGTTTTATGAAAAGAAGGAACGTCATTTAGCTAAAAAGGAATTAACCATTGAAGAAATTAAAAAACTTAAAGAAAATAAAAGTAATAATTTTCCCAAAAGAAGAGGGAATGATTTTTATCATCATTATCAAGAGGATATTGCTTTACTGGCTAAAATGGGAATTAAAGCTTTTAGAATGTCATTTAGCTGGTCGAGGATTTTCCCACGAGGGGACGAGAAAGAACCCAATAAAGCAGGACTGAAATTTTATGACAATATTATTAATGAATTACTTAAATATAAAATTGAACCGATTATAACTTTATCTCACTTTTAAACACCACTAGTTATTGCGACTGAATATGGTGGCTGGTGTAATAAAGAAGTCATTAAATTTTTTCAAACATATTGTTATACAGTTTTTACACATTTTAAAGGACGAATAAAATATTGGATGTCATTTAACGAGATCAATGCGGCATTAGAAATACCATTTAAAGGTTCAGCAGTTCCCTTTAGTCAAGATCAATTATATGAAACACGAGTGCATCAGGGACTGTATAACCAGTTTTTAGCAAGTGCATTAGTAACTAGAGAGCTAAAAAGAATTGATAAAACTGCTAAAATGGGTTGTATGATCGCTTCATTTACAACTTATACAGCAAGCTGTGATCCGCATGATATTCTTAAAGCAATGAGAGCAAATCAAGAATATTATTTATACGCAGATGTTCAGGCTAATGGGAATTATCCTAACTGGTATTTAAAAAATTTAGAAAAAAGAGATATTCATTTAAATTTCTCAAAAGAAGAATTAGACATAATCAAAAATAATACAGTTGATTACATATCTTTTAGTTATTATTTATCATTAGTAGCATCTCATGACCCTGCTAGAAAAGTAGGGGAAGGTAATTTAAAAGGTGGTGTTGAAAATCCATATTTGGAAAAATCAGATTGGGGTTGGGCTATTGATCCAATTGGTTTAAGAATTACAATGAATGAGATATACTACCGTTATAATTTACCTATTTTGATTAGTGAAAATGGTTTTGGTGCTAATGATATTTTGACTGTAGACAATCAGATTCATGATGAATATCGAATTAAGTATCTTCAAAAACATATTAATGAGTTAAAGAAGGCAATTGAGTTGGATGGAGTCATATGCTTAGGATATTTGAGCTGGTCACCAATTGATATGATAAGTGCAGGTACTTCAGAGATGAATAAGCGATATGGTTACATTTATGTTGACTACGATGATTATGGAAATGGAAGTGGAAAGAGATATTTAAAAGATAGTTTTTATTGGTATCAAAAGGTTATTGCTAGTAATGGAAAAGTCTTATAATAATTATAAAAATGACAAGAACAAACAGTCCTTGTCATTTTTTATTCAACGATCCATTTAAAATAGAACATTGGCATTTTACTAAACATTAGATATCGTGGTAACAAGTACTTATCATCATGATAGGTCATCGTTCTATTTTGGTTATAACCAAAAGCTAATGAAACATTAGCTTTTATCAATGCTTCATTAGCATTGTCACATGTTCGACCATATGGAAAGGCAAAGTATTTACTAGAAACAATATTTTCATTTTGTTTAAAATCATTGATTATTTCTTGTGTGGATAATGTTTCAATTAGTTTGGTATTAGGATATTTAGTGTTATGATGAAGATTATAAGAATGTGAATAGTATTCAACATATTCGTCATTTACTAAATCACTTTTTCTTAAGTATTGATGCTTATAAGGGTTTTGGCTATTTTTTACTGTAGTTTTATAGCCAATAACAAAACAAGTAGCTTTAAAATTATATTTTTCTAAAATAGGTTTAACAACTGTTTTAAAGTTTAATAAGCCATCATCAAAGGTAAGAGCAACACTTTTTTTGGGTAGTGGTGTATGATTTTGATAATAATCGTTGATTTCATCCATTGTTAAGGTATGATAATTATTTTTATTTAAATACTTCATCTGAGCTTCAAATTCACTCAATGACATACAGTATGGATAATTAGCAAAGTATTTTTCTTTATCTTTATCTTCGAGGACACCATGATAACCTAGGATTGGTAAACCATCAATATTTTGATAATGAATGATAACATCTTTTCCAATCCAAAGGGAACCTAAGACTAAGTAGAACGATAATATAAATAAAAACATTTTTGTGATATTCTTCATAAACTTCTCCATGAATATCATTATAATATAAATTATATTATTTAAAAGAAAATATTTTAATTTAATCTAAAAATGGATAGATAGCATATAACTATCTATCCATAAACTTATGCAATATGACCTTTATGTTTATCGATTTCATCAAAACAATGAGAACGAGAAATCATTAAGAAAGCAATGACAAAAGGAATCAAACAAATTCCGAACATTATAAAACTTCCCCAAATTTCATAAACTACTCCAAAAATGTAACCATAAATGGCTTTACCAATTGATAGTGTCGCATTAAGTAATGTAATAGCGGTTCCTAAAACTGCGGGATCAACGGAATTTCGAATATAGGTTAAACTTGCTACAGTTGCGATGGCAACGCCGATGCAATGTACGATGCTTATTGCTAAAAAAGCATATTGATTGGGAATAAAAGCATATACCCCAAAGCGAAGCATCATTGATACACAGGCAATCAAATAGAATTTTTTAAAGCCGGTTTTATTAAGAACTTTGATTGCAATCATCAAGAATGCAACTTCGGGTAAAACTGTTGCAAAAGTCATCCAGCTTATTGCTGAGGCACCACTATTTAAAGTAACAGTTAAGTGATTTCCGCCATATGTCATAGCAGAATCGACAACTGTTGACATTAATAGTTGTAAAAATAGAATAAATAAGAAGTTTTTATTAGTTAGAAGTTTTTTAAAACTCCCTTTTTTTACTTTAACTTCTTCACCATCTTCTTTCTTTCCATCATCTTTAGGAAAGCCGAAGGAAATCGAGAAAGCCAAGATTAATAAAACGGCATATGTTGCAAATATTGCTCCATCAAGACCAAAAAGATCAGCTAAAAATCCTACAGCCATTCCTGCCAGCATATACCCTAATGAGCCCATTCCTCTAATAGAACCATAGTTACCACCAGTTTTATGGCAGTAATTAGTTGCCAGCGTGTCGGCCATCGGCATTGTTCCTAGTCGTGATACTTCAAGTGCGATTGCACAAACTACGATAGCAGGATAAACAGCGGCTTTATAATAGAAGTAAAGTACTACTAGTGCAGCCATATTTGATAACTTTAATAGTGCACTATATTTTCTGGTCTTATCACCAACGACCCCCCAAATAGGAATCACGCATACCCCTAAAACAAGACTGATGGCTGTAATTAAGCCAATTTGTGAACCGCTTAAGCCGGCATTTTTTTCTAAATAAGTATTAATGTAGGGAATAAAAGAGCCAATCGCGCCCAAATAGATTAAATAAAAAGCTTTAAATGATAAACTAAAACGATCTTTCATATAGTGTGTTGTCCTCCCTTAGTTATCTTTTATTATACCGCAAATATAAGCACTATCATAAATGTTTCATGAATATGAAAAAATAAATTGTATAGACTATTTATTTGGTATAGTATAATTATATAAAATATAGAAAAGAGGATAATTATGGTAAAGCAGTTATTGATACGTGGTGATGATTTAGGATATAGCGAAGCAGTGACATTGGGGATGATTTCAGCACATCGAAAGGGATTGGTAAATAGTGTTGCTTTGATGGTTAATATGCCGTATGCAAAAGAAGCAATTAAATTAGCAAAGCAGTGTCCAAATCTGTGTTTAGGATTACATGTTAATGTAACTAATGGATATGCATTAGCACCAAAAGAGATGATTCCTAGTCTAGTTGATGAACACGGGATATTTTTATCGAGTACGATTCGTCGAGCACAAATAAAAAATAATGAACCATTATTTAGTGAGGAAGATGCTTACATCGAAGCTAAGTATCAAATTGAAAAATATATTGAATTAGTTGGCCAATTGCCTGAGTACATTGATTTACATGTTTTAGAAGTAGAACCATTGATTAATGCAGTGGTAAGAATTTATCATGAATATAATGTTCCAGTATGTTATTACGGAATGGACTTGGAGCAGGGGATTATTGATCAGACAATGAAACAATATGATTATTATGAAGAACATGATCATGACTTTGAAAATATGTTCATTGATGGTTATTATCAAATTAAAGAAGGTTTGAATATTTTAGTAACACATCCTGGTTTTATTGATTATGATGTGGCGACTACTTCTTCGATGTTAAAAGAAAGATTATATGATTATTCACTCGTAACAAGTGAAAAGTTAAAACAGTGGCTTCGTGATAATGAAATAGAAGTAATCTCATTTAGAGATGTAAAGAAATAAGAACCATTACCCCATGGTTCTTATTTTTTATCATCTTTTTATTGAAACAAAATTATGAATAAGATTTATAATGTTTAGCAAAATTTCATAAATCAATGATTTCTTATAAATTATAAGTATGATTTTTTGTTGATTAAGCCAAAATAGCTTAATTCAACAAGTTATACAAATATTATTATTATCAAAGAGAATATGAATAAAAAAGAAATGATAATTCTGCCAAGTTTTTTAATAATTGAAAAAATATATATCAATATGTTGATATATGAATGAGTATTTAAAATGATGTAAATTAGATAATCTTTTAAAGAATTGAATTATCTTTGAAATTTGTTATAATTACTCATTGGATATTTAAAATAGATGAAGGGAGTAATTAAAGTGAAAAAGAAAAAAGAGGCTGATTTAGGTAAAGATAGCTTAGGTCCATTATTATTAAAATTAGCTTTACCCGCTATTTTAGCACAAATAATAAATGTGTTATATAATATGGTTGACCGCATGTATATTGGACATATCCCCAAAGTAGGGCCTAGTGCATTAACGGGGGTTGGAGTAACAATGCCTGTTATTATGGCTATTTCAGCATTTGCCGCTTTAGTTAGTATGGGAGGTGCTCCCCGAGCATCAATCATGTTAGGCCGTGGTGAACACCCAAAAGCTGAAAAGATTCTTGGTAACTGTACTGTGATGTTAGTAATTATGGCAATTATCTTGACAGCTGTTTTTTTAATCTGGGGTGAACCGATTTTAATGGTCTTTGGAGCTAGTGAAGCAACTATTGGTTATGCGCTTGATTATATGAGAATTTATGCCTTAGGTACAATTTTTGTTCAATTGGCTTTGGGGTTAAATGCGTTTATTAATGCTCAAGGGTATGCTAAGATTGGGATGATTACAGTTGCAATTGGAGCTTTATGCAATATTGTGCTTGATCCAATTTTTATTTTTAGTATGTCAATGGGGGTAAAGGGTGCTGCTTTAGCAACTATTATTTCTCAAGCGATATCTTCTATCTTTGTTGTTTATTTTTTAACAAGTAAGCGTAGCGGCTTAAGAATAAAATTATATAATTTAAAATTAGATTTTCAAGTCATCTTACCATGTTTAGCATTAGGGCTATCACCGTTTATTATGCAGTTTACAGAAAGTGTCATCTCAGTATGTTTTAATACTTCATTATTAAAATATGGTGGAGATATCGCGGTAGGTTCAATGACTATTTTGACTAGCGTGATGCAGTTTTCAATGTTACCGTTACAAGGGCTTACTCAAGGAGCTCAGCCAATTATTAGTTTTAATTATGGTGCTGAAAATATTGATCGAGTAAAGCGTGCTTTTAAACTTTTATTAAAAATCTCATTATCCTATTCAATGCTCTTATGGGCAGTAGCGATGTTTATACCAGATACTTTTATTTATATTTTCACAAGTCATGGAGAACTGGCGACGTATACACGTTGGGCGATTCGTATTTATATGGCCGCTTCAGGAATTTTTGGAATTCAGATTGCTTGTCAACAAACTTTCATTGCTATTGGAAATGCTAAAACATCAGTATTTTTAGCCGTTCTAAGAAAGGTTTTAGTTTTAATACCATTGATTTTTATTTTACCAATGTTTATAGAAAATCAAGCATTTGCAGTATTTTTAGCAGAGCCAATCGCTGATACGATTGCAGTTAGTGTTACAGCCACATTATTTTATCAAACGTATAAACGTTTAGGAAAAGAAACAAAAGCATAAAATGAAAAAAAGATTAGGAAAGCAAATTCCCTAATCTTTTATTATATTCTTAAATTTATTTGTTAAGGCTGCTGCGATAAAGATTTTAAGTACATCACCAGGTAAAAAAGGCAGGACGCAAATAATTAATGAAGCACTAAAACTCATCTTCATTATATACATAAACCATAAAGTTCCAATTAAATAACAAATTATTGTTCCGAGTATTAAAGCGCCAAACTTAAAAATAGTGGTACTTCGATAATGGACAAGGTAACTGATTATTAAAGCTGTAATTGGAAAACTAAATATATAACCACCAGTTGGTCCTAATATAGTACTTAAACCGGCACTAAAGCCGCTATAGACAGGCAGGCCGATAGCTCCCATTAAAATATATATCAAGGAACTAATGAAAGCTATTTTAGGTTTTAACACCAGACCAATTAAATAAATCCCGAGTGTTTGTAAAGTGATTGGGACTAGACTTGGTAAGGTAAATCGAATTTGTGCCAAGATTGCAGTGATACATGCAAACATTGAACAATATATCATATTTTTTACTTTGAGATTCAAACTAATTCCTCCTAGGAGGATTCTAGCAAACTTTAGTTAATTATACAAGCGTATATAGTAGTAAAGCGATTAAATATTCTTCTAAAAAAATATTACTAATTAAAGTTGTTTCGATTTCTTCGTTATTATTTAATGAGTGATAAAAAGCACAAATAGCATCTTTACTGCTTAATTTTTTTATTTTGGAGAAGAGTTCTTTAATAGGTATGTCGACAAACCGTTTTTCTAAAATATCATAGCGTTCCTGATATTCTTCTTTAAAAGTGTTAAATATTTCGTGACACACTTCATTTAGATCATAAAGAAGATCACTTTGATAGTGATAATGATCCATAGTGATTTCAACCGCTCGAACAAAGTAATCTTCGGTTGTTAGTTCCTTTAAATAAGTATTATTCTTTAGCAGATCACTCAAGGGAGTTGAACTGCTGGTAATTGTTTTACTAACAACATTTTTATTTATGCTATCTTCATAGTTTAAAATTAAACGATAGAATTTATGGGCTAATTCGTGATTGATTTCAAAATTTTTAAAGTTATAACGATAGCCTTTTAGCTGGTTAAATTTTTTTAAAGTATCGTGATAGCCAAGTTTAATCCGCCAATCAAGAATTTCGCGACCAAAATCAAGAAATCCGCCAAGATCATAGCTAGGACGAATAAATATGATATCAGGACGATCGAGGAAATAATCATGAGTAGCATCTTGATTTAATTCAATTGCAATAATTTTATCAGCACCCATTTTTAACGCTAGCGAAATAGGAAGATTATCATAATAACCACCATCGATATAACCTTGTTTATCAATATGATGCACTGGAAAAGCGGGAAAACATGAAGCTGAAGCAATTGCATATTCAATGGCTGGTACAGGCTTCATTTCTTCTTTAGTTATTTCGATAGGAGTCAATTTAGGATATTTTACAGCTACAACACCATAATCTATTTTATTATTAAAGGCTTTTTCTTCATTATAAAGAGCATGGAGAATGTTTTTTAAAGGAGTGATATCAGCGCCTTTTTCATTGATATATGATTTAAAAAAAGGTTTGATTAAATTGGTTTGTGAAAGCATTGAGTCAATTGAAAAATTAAAATTGACAGGATCCTCTAAAACTTCACTAATTGTGATTTCATCCCATAATCGATAAAGAGTGTTATAATCTTCTTGAACGACTAATAGGCCATTGAGAGCTCCAATCGAAGTTCCGGTTACTAGATCAAAATCATAGCCCAATTCTTTTAATGCTTTAATACAGCCGGCTTGATAAGCTCCCTTAGAACCTCCGCCTGCTAAAACTAATCCACGTTTCATTTTTAGTCACCTCATTTCAATTATACGCGCGAACAAATAAAAATCCACCAATCAGTGGATTTATTTACATAATTCATATGTTAGTTTACCTAACTTAGCAATACTTGTTTCTATTTGCTCCATTGTTGCACTAGTAAAAGATAATCTAAGACCATTCATTTTATCACGTCTGTTAACGGCAAAAGTTTCCTCATTTACAATTGCGATATGCATAGTGGTAGCTCTATTCAAAAAAGTCCTAGCATCAGCATATTTTGGAAGTTCAAACCATACGAACATACCACCTTCTGGGGTAGTGAATTTTACATCAGGATGAAAAGTTTTTTTCATCATTTCAACCATAAATGTACTTTTCTTGCCATATACAGATTGTAAATGAGCAAGATGCTTATCCATATCAACTGTTTCTAAAAAGCGTGCAATTACATGTTGTGACCAATTAGTTACGGCTCCAGCACTAGCCCCTTTAAGAATATTAAATTTATCAATAATTTCTTTATTCGCAATTATTGTTCCAAGCCGGATACCCGGAGAAATGATTTTTGATAGGCTTGCACAGTAAACAACGATTCCTTCAGTATCGATTGATTTTAAAGTCGGGATGGTTTTACCTTTAAAACGCAATGTGCCATATGGATTATCTTCAAGAATGATGATATTATACTTTAAACATAAGTCATATATAGCTCTTCTTTTTTCTAGTGAAGTAGTGATACAGGTAGGATTTTGGAAAGTAGGAATAATATATAGTAGTTTGGGGGCAGGAGTGCTTTGCATTGCTTCTTCTAATAATCCTAAATTCATTCCATCACTTTCAACAGGCACACCGAGCAGTTTAGCATCACTGCTAATAAATCCATTCAGCGCTCCGACAAATGTAGGATCTTCGACAATGATACTTTCTCCTGGGTTTAAAAATACTTTGGCAGCCATTTCCAGTCCTTCTCCTGAGCCGGAAGTAACCATTAGATCATCATTTTCTGTAAAAATTTTTTCTTGACGATTAAAGAAAGCTTTTAATGCCTTTTTTAATGGTGGATAAGTGGTACCTCTGGAATATTGCAAGATAGTATAAATATCTTCCTTAAGAACATCTTGTGAAATCTTTTGAATATCATTAGCTGGAAAAGCATCGTTATCAGGAAAGCCCGGTGAGAAGTTGATCATATCGGGTCCCGCTGCTTTTTCTAGTACAGCGCGAATACCACTTGGAGTAATGTTATTAAATCTAACTGCAAATGTATATTTCATAGTCGTGCTATCCTCCTTTTGTATTGTCAACATTATAGCAAAGAATTGTAATAGGTCAATAATAAATTATCACAGTGATAAAAATAGCAATATTTTAATTAATAAAACTTTAAAAATAGTGATTATTTGTTTATAATGATTTAAGGAGGATATTAAAGATGAAAAATGTAGTAAAAACAGATAAAGCACCTGGAGCTATCGGACCATATAGCCAGGGAATTAATGTTGGTGATATGTATTTCTTTTCAGGACAAATTCCATTAGTACCAGAAACAGGGGAAATGCCTGAAGGGATTGAAGCACAAGCTCATCAATCATTAAAGAATGTTCAAGGATTATTAGAAAGCCAAGGTTTAACATTTGCAAATGTTATTAAAACAACTGTATTTTTAGATAATATGGATGATTTTGTTACTGTAAATGACATTTATGCTCAATATTTTGTTGAACCATTCCCAGCTCGTAGTGCTGTAGAAGTAGCTAAATTACCTAAAGGGGCTTTAATTGAAGTAGAAGTTATTGCAACTAAATAATTATAAAAGAGCTTAAGTTATTGTATTGAACCTTAAAAATCTAACGATTGCAGGTTGATGCATAATACTTAAGTTTTTTTATGAAGTTGACCAAAAATTGACAAACTTAAGTATAATAAAAATAACTATAGGGGGAAAAAACAATGTATAAGATTCTTATGATTGATGATGAAAGAGACATTTTAGAAATGCTGGCATTACAATTTCAATCTGAAGGATATTTAGTTTATTTAGCTAATGATGCTAATGAAGCTTTAAAACAATTATCAGTTTTACCTGACCTTATTTTATTAGATATCAATATGCCGGAGATGAATGGTTTAGAATTATGTACGATGATTCGGGAACATGTGAATTGCCCGATTATATTTTTAACAGCGCGAATTTCTAGTCGGGATATGATCAATGGTTTAATGCTGGGAGGCGATGATTATATTACAAAACCATTTTCGATGGATGAACTTTTCGCAAGAGTTCAAGCTCATTTACGTCGTGAAAAACGCAGCTCCCATAAATCACGAGGACATTTTACTAGGGAACTGATTATTGATTATAGTCAAAGAACCGTAATTATTAAAAATAAAAAAATTGATTTTTCTAATAAGGAGTTTGAAATTATTAAATTATTATCTATGAATGCTGGTCAAATATTTGATCGTGAAAAAATTTATGAAGTAGTATGGGGCTTTGAAGCTAATGGTGATAGTGCTGTAATTAAAGAACATATTCGTAAAATCCGAATGAAATTAGCCCGGTATAGTGAAAATGAATACTTAGAAACAGTGTGGGGCGTAGGGTATCGATGGAAAAAATAAAACAGCAATTTTATAACATGTCTTTAAAAAAATCATTATTATTAATATTAAGTGTAGCTTTATTTTTAATTATTATTTTGTCTTCTACAACAGTTTTGTTGACTTCATCATTACGACAAATGATTCTTGATAATCGGACTATTCATATTGCAGTAGATACCGCTATTATTAGTGAAAATATTACAGGTACGTATGAAATCTCGCCCTCAAATGATGAGTATCAGTATAGTGAATTGGCTAATCAAGATAAATTTATTTATCTTAGTGCGACAGTAGCGATGATCGCATTACCAACATTATATCTTGTTTTAGGGACAATCTTTATTGTAAAGATATACTATCGTTTAAAACTGGCGTTGCCGATTGAACAATTAAATATAGGAATCGCTAATTTAACCAATAATAATCTTGATTTTCAAATAACTTATAATTCTAATGATGAATTAGGTCGGTTATGTAGTACTTTAGAGGTAATGCGTAATGAACTGATTGAAAATAACCAAAAAGTATGGGAACTTTTAGATCAGCGAAAAGCTTTAACGGCATCAGTATCACATGATTTAAGAACCCCGATTACAGTATTGAAGGGATACCTTGATTATTTATTAAAAAATCTTCCAGAAAAGAGAGTATCTGATGATGTTTTATTAACGACCTTAAAAAGTATGGCTCATTCATCAGCTCGTTTAGAGCGATATGTTGAATGTATTCAAGATATCCAAAAAATAGAAGATATTGAAATTAGTAAGACAATGGTTGTCGGCAAAGATTTTCTAGAAGAAATTAATAATGATTTTATGATTATTGCTAAGAATAATCATAAAGATTTAGTATTGGAAGCAAAAATAGTGTCTAAACAATTATATCTTGATAAACAGATTATTTTTAAAATGTTAGAAAATTTGTTAAATAACGCTTTCCGCTTTGCTAATAATGGGGTTAAGTTAACGATTATGGAAACTGTGGGTTATCTTGAATTTGTTATTCAGGATGATGGGCCGGGTTTTAGTAAAAAGGATTTAGAAAATGCAACTACATTATTTTATTCATCACAGACTAATAAAGGAAGTTTTGGAATTGGATTATCGATTAGTAAGATCCTTTGTGAAAAACATGGCGGTATTCTAAAATTATTAAATAACGAAAATGGAGCTTGTGCAATTGTTCAAATTAAAAAGTGAGAGATGGAATTCTTACTTAATAATAGTTTTTAGTAAAAATAACTTTGCCAATTATCTTTATTGGTAATTCTAGGATTTGGTGAGGATCAAAGTATTTATCAATAACCATCGAATTACTTGTGATTAAAGTAAATCAATGGTATTTTTTTATTGTAACTTCATCATCAGCTATTAACTGGTTTTTAGCATGTTGGAAAGAGAATAGTTCAATGTGATGAAAAGGCCGAACGTGTAAAATAATTTTATCTTATGATCCACTAAAAAGATTTAAAGAATTGTTCAGGGCTAAATTGTGGGTCATTATCGAACGAAAAAGCTTGCTCTTGATGCAATAGAAGAGTTGGATTGGAAGATTAGGTAGCTTAGAAGTAAATAAATGATCGAAACTGCTTATTATGCTCAAGATAATTATGCAATTCTCAAGGATATACTTACAGCCTTTGATCTATACAAAAAAATAATCAAAATTGATGGTAAAGAAATGAATATTACAGATATAATTAAAATTAATAGTAAAAAAACAGTTTTTTGAAATGAACTTTAATGGAGAGACATTTCATTTTAAACTGTTTTACAAAAATAATACGGCTAAAATACCAACTACTAAACAATATAAAGAAAAGACATTTAATTTCTTTTTATCTAGTAATTTAAATAATAAGTGTAGAGCCAAATATGTAACGATTCCACTTATAATAAAAGCAACTAAATAAGGAAGCCATAAAGTACCAAGTGTGCTGGATGTTAAAAAGTCTTTTAGTTTTAAAATAATTGCTCCAAAACTAACAGGCATGAACATAAAAAATGAAAAATCACGAGCTGCCTTTTGTGATAATCCCCCTAACATTCCTCCTGTTAGGGTAGAACCACTACGAGAGATTCCTGGAAGTAATGCAAATAACTGAAAAATCCCCATTCTTAAAGCGTCGAATAAGTTTAATTTTTTTGCTGTCCGTTTTCCTTTGTAGCCAAATTTATGGATTGATAATAAGAAAATCGCTGTAACCAGTAACATGCATCCAACTAATTTAGGGTTAGAAAAAGCTGCTTCAATTTTATCATTAAATAAATATCCTCCAATTGCTGCCGGAATAGTTGCAACAATCAATAAAATACAGTATCTAAAATCACCTTCGTAATAGTTTCTTTTTTTTGGTTTTCGAATATAGCCAAAGAAAGCTGTGAATAATCTAACAATATCGTGGCGATAATAATACATGATCGCGAGTAGTGATCCAGTATTGACGATTACTTCAAAAGTAACATCGTTCATTTGAGGAACCATTAGTCCCATTTTTTCAAAAATACTTTGAAAAATAACTAAATGGCCGCTACTTGATATGGGAATTGGTTCACTAAAACCTTGAATCGCTCCAAGAATACCATAAATGATGATATTTTTAATTAATTCCATGTTTTCACCTCAGGAATCATTATATATTAATTAAAAATAAAAATATACTAAAA
>OAZY01000795.1_pt1 | contig 16489 bp, 10 predicted proteins | sample 1494931 | NCBI WGS metagenome assembly OAZY01 (sample SAMEA2579921, study PRJEB22360) | human gut metagenome | biome: human gut; feature: human-associated habitat; material: faeces | place: Denmark | collected 2008/2010 | reverse complement strand
CGCCCGCGTTCGTCACCGTTTCGACGATCTTCTTCGCCGATTGGTCGATGACCTCGTGGTCATAGGACTTAAGCCTGATGCGGATTTTCTGTCCCGCCATTGCCGTCCGCCCTTTCTAGCGATGTTCGTTGTACTGTTTACCAACCTGCTTCTAGGGCACCGGCGCGCATGGCCTCCCTTGGACATACGTCCTCTGGCGGTCATCCGACATCAGTGCGCGGTTTCCGGCTGTCACTTCACTTGAAGTGGCTCCCGGCCCGCGCTCGCTTTTTTAATTCCAATTTGCGAGCCCAAATCAGGCAACTTGTTTATTCAAGCATTGAGGTGGGACAGTGGAGTTCGCGCGTGTCGCGCTCATGCCGTTCGTATTACCTCGCGGCATAGCCGCTCGGCGTCTGTTCGATTGTCGCAATGCAGGTCTCACATCTTTCTTATTGAGAACCATTCGCTGCGATATCATGACAGATATGACTTCCCGCCGCAAGACTCTTAAACGCGATTGGTTCGACAACCAACCTGGCGCATGGGTAATGGTTATGCTGCCCGCTGTGGCTGGCTTCTTTATCGGCGGGCCTAATCTTGATACGCTTTGGCTATTGGCGACGTGGGCCGTGTGCTATTGCGTGCAGTTCAGCGCCGCGCACTGGTTCAAAGCACACTTTTCACGCCGTTATCTGCCGCCGATGCTCACTTATGCCGTAGCGCTCATCGTCATCGGCTTGCCATTCCTGATTACGCATACCGGCATACTGCGTTGGGCTCCCTTATATATAGTGCTGGTTGCGCTGTCGATGCTGTCCTCGTGGCTGAGGAAGGAGCGCTCGCTGTGGGGCAATGCCGTGTCGGTGATTGCCGCGTCGGCCATGGCCACGGTGATCGCGTCGTTTGGCAGCACTGTTGAGACGGCATGTGTTATGCCCATCAACGCAGCACATGCCTCGTGCGCAGCCGCTGATGTCACCGCCGCACGCACCGCGATTCGGAATATGCCAGATTTGAGCCAGATATTCGACCTTCACGCCTGGTGGCCCGCGGGTTCATTGCCCGTGAGCGGGCTGATTGCCACCGTGCTGTTTGCGCTGACGCAGTATGGGTCGGTTTTGGTGGTCAAAACCATGATCCGGGAACGCGGGAAGCGTTCGTACGTGGCGGCTTCGTGGGTATGGCATGTGGCGCTATTGCTGCTAGCCGCCGTGCCGGCTGGACGCAGCCCGTATCTGATTGCGATGACTGTGCTGCTGTTGGCCCGCGCCGTTGCGTTGCCGGTGGTTACACGGCGCACAACCTTGAAGCCCATGGTGACCGGCATTACCGAGGCGTTTGCCAGCTTTATTGCTTTTGGCTGCATAATTGCGGCGATTTAGCGACGCTTCAGCGATTCCATGGGGAGGTAATTACCTCATGGGGCGGTAATTGGCCCATGGGGCGGACGGTAAAATTTTACCTTCCGCAGAATAGAGCCGTTTTCGTACACCGCCCCATGGGGGTTTTCACCGCCCCATGGGCAAGTTACCGCCCCATGAGTGGGTTACCACCCCATGGAGGTGTACCTGCTGGCTGAGGGAGCACCACATATGCAAAGGAGCCCGGCCCCTGTAATGGGGTCGGGCTCCTTGTGTCGCGCTATGCAGCCACTAAGCTGCAACACCGCGGTTGGTGGCTACTGATGGTGCCACCAACCACAAACCGCCTGCAATCAACGCTCGGAGGCTTCCTCAGTAGCGGCCTCACCCTCGCGCTCGATGCGCAGCTTGTGGCCTTCCGCCTGGGAGACACCGTAGTAAGCACCGACGGCGATGTCCTTCATGTCGTTGATCAGCGGGATGCGCGGGTTGGCCGGGGTGCACTGGTCCTCGTAGGCGCGCATGCCGATCTGATCGAGCACGGACCAGAAGTAGTCCTCGTCCACACCGCAATCCTGGAAGCTCTTGTTCATGCCGAGCTTGTTGTCACGGTAGTCCTCGACGGCCTTCGCCAGGTTCTCCACGGCTTCGGCCGGGGTCTTGCCGGTGTCGATGCCGAGGTTGCGGGCGATATCCTGGTAGCGTTCCGGGGCGATGTACTTGTTGTACTTCGGCCAAGAAGTGGGCTCCTCAGGAATCTGGCCGTTGTAACGAATCACGTACGGCAGCAGGATGGAGTTGGTACGGCCGTGGGCGATGTGGCACAGGGCACCGATGGTGTGGGCCATGCCGTGGCACATGCCGAGGAACGCGGAGCCGAATGCCATGCCGGCCATGGTGGCGGCGTTGTGCATCTTCTCCTGAGCGTTGGTCTTGGCCAGGCCGGGCTCGCCATTGACGGACTCAGCCAGGTTGTCCCAGATGAGCTTGGCCGCGTGCAGGGCCATGCCGTCGGTGAAATCGTTCGCGTACACGGACACGTAGGCTTCCATCGAGTGGGTCAGGGCGTCGAAGCCGGCGTCGGAGGCCAGCTTGCGCGGCTGGGTGCGAGCCAGCACCGGGTCCACGATGGCCACGGACGGGGTCAGCGCGTAGTCGGTGATCGGGTACTTGTAGCCGGTCTTGTGATCGGTGATCACGGCGAACGGGGTGACCTCGGAACCGGTGCCGGAGGAGGTCGGGATGCACACCAGCTTGGCCTTCTTGCCCAGCGGCGGGATCTTGAAGGCGCGCTTACGGATATCGAAGAACTTCTCGCGCACGTCGGAGAAGGCGATTTCCGGGTGCTCGTAGAGCAGCCACATAATCTTGGAGGCATCCATCGGGGAGCCGCCGCCAACCGCGATGATCGTGTCCGGCTCGAACTCCTCGCGCATCATCTCAGCGCCCTTTTCGACGGTCTCGACGGAGGGCTCCGGCTCGACGTAGTCGATGATGCGGAAGGTCACACGGTTAGAGCGGGCGCGCAGCTGGTCGATGATCTTGTCGACAATGCCGAGCTGCTCCATGACCTTATCGCACACGATGACGGCCTTCTCGATGCCGTACATGTCGCGCAGGTACTTGATGGCGTTCGGCTCGAAGTAGGTCTTGGCCGGGATCTTGAACCACTGCATGTTGTTGTTCCTCCGAGCAATGCGCTTGATGTTAACGAGATTCACGGCCTGCACGTTGCCGGACACCGAGTTGCCGCCGTAGGAGCCGCAGCCCAGGGTCAGCGACGGGGCGATGGCGTTGTAGATGTCGCCGATGCCGCCGAGGGAGGAAGGCTGGTTCCAGATGATGCGGCAGGCGTGCATACGGACGCCGTACTCACGCACGAGCTCCTGGTTGTTGGTGTGGATGGCGGCGGTGTGGCCGGCACCCAGCTTGAGCATCTTCTCGCACATCTCGAAGGCCTGCTCCTTGTTGTCGGCCTTGAGCACGGCCTGCACCGGAGCGAGCTTCTCGTGGGTCAGCGGCTCGTCGTCGGAGACTTCCTTGCACTCGGCGGCCAGAATGGTGGCGTCGGCCGGAATCTCGAAGCCAGCAGCCTTGGCGATGAACTGAGGGGACTTGCCCGGCACCGCGGAGTTCAGCACGGGCTTGACGCCGGAACCGGCAGTGCAGCCGAACATGTACTGTTCCAGCTTGGCCTTCTCTTCGGCGTTGACGAAGTAGGCCTTACGGACCTTGAGCTCCTTGATGAGCTGGTCGTAGACGTCCTTGTGGGCGATGATGGCCTGCTCGGTGGCGCAGATCATGCCGTAATCGAAGTGCTTGGAGAGCACCAGATCGTTGGCGGCGCGCACGATGTCAACATCGGTGTCAACGTAGGCCGGGGCGTTGCCGGCACCCACGCCGAGGGCGGGCTTGCCGGAGGAGTAAGCGGCCTTGACCATGCCCGGACCACCGGTGGCGAGGATCGTGGCCACGCCCGGATGCTTCATCAGGGCGCCTGTGGCCTGGATGGACGGGTGCTCGATCCACTGGATACAGTTCTCGGGAGCACCGGCTTCGATGGCGGCGTCGCGCACAATCTTGGCGGCCTCGACGGAGCACTTCTGCGCGCCGGGGTGGAAGCCGAAGACGATCGGGCAACGGGTCTTCAGGGCGATGAGGGACTTGAAGATGGCGGTGGAGGTCGGGTTGGTGACCGGGGTGACGCCGGCGACCACGCCGACGGGCTCGGCGACCTCATCGATGCCCATCACATCGTCTTCGCGGATGATGCCGACGGTCTTCTGGCCGGCCAAGTAGTTGGTGACGTGCTCGCAGGCGAAGATGTTCTTGGTGGCCTTGTCTTCCACGAGACCACGGCCGGTCTCGTCGACAGCCATCTTGGCGAGAACGAGGTGCTTGTTCAGAGCGGCGATGGAGGCCTTGGCGACGATACGATCAACTTGCTTCTGGTCGAGGTTCTCGAATTCGACGAGAGCCTTCTTGGCGCGGGCAACCAGCGCGTCAACTTCGGCCTCAGCTGCGGCCTGCTTCTCTTCTGGAGTCGGCTTGGTAGCTTCGACCTTCTTCTTTGCTTCTGCCACTTGGGGTCCTCCTCGATCTTCTTGGGGTATATGGCAAAGTTCTGGGCCATCGCCTCGTCACCTCAGTTGCACCAGCGGGATACCGCCTCAGTAACCGAAAATGACCGGTGATGCGTTGTCACATTGCATATGTGACCTGAGGCACAATATACTGAACGGTCCGGCGCGATGCATACGCACAAAATCGACGGCGTTTCACGTGCGATATTGAACAGTTTTTGTTACGAGTTGTGCGAAATATCGAACAAATCCTCACTCCATCCGGCGATTTGGTACTTTTTGTTCACTTTTTACCGAAAATCACATGCCTGCAAACAACACAATCCGAGAACTTTTTTAAAGTAAGTTTTCAAAAGCAATCATTTTCTCCACATTTCTAGAAAGTTGGTTTAAAAAAGTACCCAAAATCGCCTACAAATATACGATTGTTGCCTCATAACCTCCGCGTCGAGGCACATGAAAGCCACTTTCATAAAGTAAACTTGCATATATCTCATCGCACAAAGGGGTAAACATGAGGGCAATGCCATCGACCGCAGTGAAAGCGCACAACCGCAGTGCCATGGCCCAGTATCTGTATGGCCATAGCCATGTCACCAAGCAGGAACTGGAACGCGAACTCGGCCTCAGCCTGCCCACCATCACCCAAAATCTGCACGCACTAGAAGATGACGGACTCATCCGCAAAGGCGAACTGCAGGATTCCACCGGCGGGCGCAAGGCGCAAAATTATGAGTTCAATCCCGATCATCGCACTGCCATCGGGGTAGTGATGCGGTCCAACGAACTGCGCCTGTGCGCGATTAACCTGTACGGCAACGTCATCGAAAAACGCAACGATGCCCTGCCTTACCGCAACACCAACGTTTACTACCAGCGTATCGGCGGCATCATCAACAACTTCGCCGCCGACGTCGAAAAGAAGCACGGCAAGGTGCTCGGCGTCTCGTTCGCCATCCAAGGCATCCTCTCCCCCGACGCCACCACCATCATCTTCGGCACCATTATGGGCAACACTGGGCTCACGCTCGAAACCATCAGCCAATCGGTCCATTACCCGTGCATGATGATCCACGATTCCGATGCCTCAGCCATGGCCGAACTCTGGTTCGACTCCACGCTCACCGATGCGGTGTGCGTCTATCTGGAGCGACGCCCGGGCGGCGCGGTGATCGCGGGGGGCAAACTGTATCAAGGCCCGAACCAGTGCAACGGCGCCATCGAACACATGACGCTGGTGCCGGGCGGCCGCGAATGCTACTGCGGCCAGCGCGGTTGCATGGACACCTACTGCTCGCCGGAGACCTTGCCCGAGGATTACGAAAGCATTCCCGGCTTCTTCAGCGTGCTTGAGCAGGGCGAACGGCATCATCGCGAGCGCATGGATGAGTGGCTGGATTACGTGGCGCAGGCCATCGTCAACGCGCGATCCATCATCGCGGGCGACGTGATTGTCGGCGGTGAAGCAGCCCAGCATCTTGAAGACAGCGACATCGAGGATCTGAAGACGCGCGTCATCGCACGCAGCCCGTTCGGCACCGACCATTTCAATCTGCGCAAGAGCTACTGCGCCGAAGATCAGAACATCATCGGTGCCGCGTTGCGGTTCGCCGAGAATTATCTCGACGGCATCTGCGGTGCTGCGGAACGCGGCAGGAAATCAAGGGCTTCCACCAAAAGTGACAACACGTCTACAATGGAGGTATGAAAAACCCACCGTTGCATCGTTACGCCACTCGCCCAGGGCTGTACTTCACTGACGACGGTGGGGCTGACGTCGTTGTTCGTTCCGAAACTGCCGATCAGGTTTGGCTATGCGTACTGGAGCCCATTGATGAGCCCAGCGCTTTCTTCCAAGACGCCATCCGCCTGTTCGAGGACCCGAATATCTCCTTTATCCAGCAGATTCATGAGTTCCCGGTATGCACGCGCATTATCGAACATTTGTATCTGCGCGAGACCTTGTTCCGCATGACCGGGCCGAACTACGGCCTGTGGTACGTGCACCTGCCCAAAGCATGGGACGGCATGCGTTATGGCTACCGCGTGGACGGCGCATGGGACCCGAAACACGGCGTGCGCTTCAATCCATACAAATTCCTGCTTGACCCGTATGGCAAGGGCATCGACGGCTCCATGGAGCTCACCCCCGCCGCCTTCTCCTATGAATGCGATGTCGTGGACCACAAGGTAACCGGTTCGGCATACGGTGCCATGAGCACCGTAGACTCGCTCGGCCATGTGCCGGTGTCCGTGGCCATCGACGATCGCGATATCCATAAGCATGAGGGCGACCCGCAGCACCCGCATGTGCCGTGGCGCAAAACCGTCATCTACGAGATGCATGTCAAAGGCTTCACCGCCAACGCGCCGTGGCTGCCCGAAGCGTTGCGCGGCACCTACGCCGGACTCGCACACCCCACCACGCTCGCCTATCTGCAGGGTCTAGGCATCACATCCATCGAACTGCTGCCGATTATGGCCAAGCAGGACGAGCTCTTCCTGCAAGAACACGGCCGCAAGAACTACTGGGGCTACTCCACCCTCAGCTACTTCGCCCCCGAACCCTCCTACGCCACTAAAGCCGCCCAAGAGAAGGGCGCGGCCGCCGTGCGCCAAGAAGTCATAGACATGGTGCGCGCACTGCACGAGGCCGGCTTCGAAGTCATCATGGACGTGGTCTACAACCACACATGCGAAGGCGGCGTCGAAGGCCCGACGGTCTGCTGGCGCGGCCTCGACGATCTGGCCTACTATCGCCATCAAAAATCCAATACCGGTCGACTCGAAGACACCACCGGCTGCGGCAATACGCTGGACTTCACCAACACGCATGTGGTCACCTTTGCCATCGACTCATTACGATACTGGGCCAAGCGTATCGGCATAGACGGTTTCCGCTTCGACCTTGGCGTCACGCTGGCCCGCCTGGAAGGCGAATTCACCCATCATCACCCGTTCCTCTACGCCCTGCGTTCCGATCTGCTGCTGGGCAACCTGAAGCTCATTATGGAGCCGTGGGATCTGGGCAACCTCGGCTGGCGCACCGGCCAATTCTCCGTGCCGTTCGCCGAATGGAATGACCGCTTCCGCGACACGGCCCGCACCTTCTGGCTTGAGGATGTGGACGGCGGCTCCGATTTCGGGCGTATCAGTTTGCAGGAGATGTCCACGCGACTCTGCGGCTCGGCCGATCTGTTCGCCACCGAACCAGGGCGTGGCGCTCCGGCCTCCATCAATTTCGTGTCCTGCCACGACGGTTTCACGCTGACGGACCTCACCAGATACCGCTCCAAGCACAATGAAGCCAACGGCGAAAACAATAATGATGGCTCGTCGGTGAACCATTCCGCCAATTTCGGCGTCGAAGGCGTCACCGATGATCCAGACGTCATTGCGGCACGCGAACAGGCGGCCATGAACATGATCGGCATGCTGCTGCTCTCGCTGGGTACGCCGATGATGCTCGCCGGCGACGAATTCCGCAACACGCAGGACGGCAACAACAACGCCTACTGCCAAGACAACGACATCACGTGGCTGAAGTGGGATTGGATGTATTCCACCAACAAGACGCGCGAAATGCGCCGCTTGGAAACCGTGTCTCGACTGGTGGCGCTGCGTAAATCACTGGACCTGTATCACCACGAGGATTTCTTCACCCGACTGACCCAGATCGGCCTACTCAAGCCCTCAAGCCGCGTGCAGTGGTTCCTGCCCGACGGTACCACGCCGATGGAGCGTGACTGGTTCGATCTGGGCGTACGTAGCTTCACCATGCGATTGCTGTCCAACAGTGAGGTGGACGTGTGCATTGTGGTCAACGGCACCGCTGACGACCGCACATTCCGCCTGCCGCCAGACACCCACTGGACGCCTAAATGGTGCTCGGCCGAAATCAACGGCCGCCGAGCCGGGCATGGCACTCAGGTCGAGGAATGCGATTTGAACGGTGACACCACCGTCTGGACGCAGCATGTACCGGACGCCAGCGAGACAGTACTCAAGATGGTCGAAGAAGTGGCCATGCAGCGTACGGAATCCTCGACTGAGAATGAAGCGGATACCATCAAATTCGCGATGCCAGTAACAGATCACGCCGCAAACGGCACCTCGTCCGCGCCTCGGGATGAGGTATCAGCTGATATGCCCGATGCCCCTGTGGATGATACACCGGACACTCCCGTCGACGACAATGTCTGGACCATGCCGGCGCTGAGCATCACGCTGATGAAGCAGGTGTGAGTCACACTCAAGACAGCGCGACACAAACACAAAGGCTCTCCGCGGAATTCCGCGGAGAGCCTTTGTATGCTCGGTACAGGACAAGCGAAATTAACGCTTGGAGAACTGCGGGGCGCGACGTGCCTTGTGCAGACCAGCCTTCTTGCGCTCCACGACGCGAGCGTCGCGGGTCAGGAAGCCAGCCTTCTTCAGGGCGGCGCGGTTCGCATCACGATCGATGGCGTTCAGAGCGCGGGCAACGCCCAGGCGGATTGCGCCAGCCTGGCCGGTGGTGCCGCCACCGTCAACGAGGACGATAGCGTCGAACTTGCCTTCGAGCTTGAGCAGAACGATCGGGGAGTTGACCTCACGCTGCAGCAGCTTGGCCGGGAAGTACTCTTCCAGGGTGCGACCATTGATGGTCCACTTGCCGGTGCCCGGAACCAGGCGAACACGGGCGACGGCTTCCTTACGACGACCGGTGCCGTAGCCCGGAGCGATGGTGGAAGTACCGGTGCCAGCGCCAGCGTTGGTCTCGGTGGTGTACGAGGTGAGCTCCTCTTCGGTCTCGAGAACCGCGGAGTCGTTGGTGTTTTCAGCCATGTTTCTTATCTCCCTTCGGTTCACTTAGCCTGCTGCGAGACCTGAGCGATCTCGAAAACCTGCGGCTTCATGCCAGCGTACGGATGCTCGGCACCGCGAACGATGTGGAGACGATCCAGCTGAACCTTGGCCAGACGGTTCTTCGGCAACATGCCCTTGATGGCAGATTTGATGATGCGCTCGGGGTTGGTCTTGAGCAGCTGGGCGTAGCTATCGCGACGCAGGCCACCCGGACGACCGGAGTGCATGTACAGTTCCTTGCCCAACTTGTTGCCGGTCAGAGCGATCTTGTCGGCGTTGAGGATGATCACGTGGTTGCCGGAATCGGCGTGCGGAGCGTAGGTCGGCTTGTTCTTGCCGCGCAGCAGGATTGCAGCCTGGGTGGCGAGACGGCCGAGCACCACGTCGGTGGCGTCGATGACGTACCAGTCATGAGTCAGATCAGCTGGCTTCGGAGTGAAAGTTTTCACTGGATTACCTTTTCTATATTGTGTTCCGGGTCTCAGCTGCTTGGTGTGGCTTGGTCAGGGCCGCATCCAAGAGGCGTCGAACCTCATTATCCGTGGGCTCCCTGAAAGTCCTCGATGGCGAGTGGGATAGCGCTTTGAAGGACCCCTTAGGGAAACACAACAATCCACTAGTATATCGCCGGGCTTGACATAGGGCAACTGGGGACACTCCATTGGGTTTATGGCTTCTCTTCCCCTATTTATGGTTTCTCTCCCACCCACTTCGGCTAACCGACTCACCTACGGTGAGGCAATTCCCTGCCTTCTCTCAGCTATCGCTTCTTTCAGGCCTCGTCTACGGACAGTCCACTGGACTGTCCGCTTAACGACTCGGCTCGTCAGAGGGAGGTAAAGCGGGTCAGGAATTGAAGATTTGGGCGAAGCGTTGGGCACCGGGGGTGTCGAAGAGGGTTTCGAGCGGTACCACGTTGCCCTTGGCGTCGGCCAGTGGGATGCGCCAGTTCGGGTATTCGTTGTTGGTGCCCGGCTGGTTCTGCGCACGCTTCTCCCCCACCGCGTCGGTGATCGAGGCGGCGAGCAGCTTGCACGGCGAACCCTTCAGTGCGTGGTACAGCGCGTCGACGATATCCGCCTCGTGATCCTCACGATGTTCGGCAAAGTCGGCATCAAGATAACCCTGCTCGACCAGCATGGCCAGCATCGCATCCTGCTCGGCCTTGGCGGAGGCTTCGAATTCCTCGGCCGGGCCGGTCAGCAAGCCCAGACGCTCACGAATCTTGACGTGCTCGTATTCCAGGTAACCGGCGGCCGGCGGCAAATCATGCGTATTCACGGAGGCCAATGCATACGGACGCCACTGGGAGGGGGCGCGGAACACGCCGTCGCACTGCTCGAACCATTCAACGGCGCAACCGAGAATACCGTGGCTCGACAGGGAATCGGCCACATGGTCCGGCACCACGCCGAGGTCCTCACCTACGACCACGCCGCCGGCGCGAGAGGCCTCGATGGCCAGAACGCCCAGCATGATGTCTGAGTCGTAGTACACGTAAGCGCCATCCATAGCCGAACGGTTCTCGGGAATCCACCACAGGCGGAACAGACCAAGGATGTGATCGATGCGCACCGCACCGGCACGGGCGAACATGCCATGCACCATATTGCGGTAGGCCTCGTAGCCGGTGGTCTCCAGATTGATCGGGCTCAGCGGCGGCTGGCTCCAGTTCTGGCCTTGCTGGTTGAACATGTCCGGCGGTGCGCCGACCGTGGCCCCCTTGGCGAAGCGCTCGGGATTCCACCACACGTCAGCGCCGGAGGGGTGCACGCCGACGGCCATATCGGACATGATGCCGATATGCATGCCGGCGTCCTTGGCTGCCTGTTGGGCGGAGGACAGCTGCTCGGCGGCAATCCATTCCAGCCAGCGGTAGAAGTCCAAAGTGTCCGGGTACTGCTTGCGCAGATTGGCGATTTCCGGGGAGTTGCGATTGAACTTGCGCTCCCAGTTGCTCTCCTCGCCGTTGGGTGCTCCCCACTTGTCGTAGCACAGGCACCACGTGGCATACGCCTCCAAGTCGGAACCACAGTCCGCCTTGAATTGGTCGAATACGCTTTGGCGTTCGGCGGTACGGCCGGCCTTAAAGATAATCCACAGGGCGTGCATCTTGCTGCGCCACATGGCGTCACGGTCGATGAGCTGGGAATCACCGTTCAGCGGTTCGGTGTCGGCATGCAGTCCGTCGACGGCATTCTTGTCGCCCTCGCTGAGCGTGGCATATTCGGCGATCGCCTCAGGACGGATGTACGTGAAGTTGATCAGGCGACGGCTTACCGGCAGATACGGCGACGGGGTGAGCGGGGACACCGGCTCGGCGGCATGCACCGGATTAATGAGCACGAAGTCGGCACCGGTCTTCTGCTTGGCGTCCACCAGCATGGTCTTCAGATCCTCGTAATCGCCCACGCCCCAGGAGTTGGAGGAGCGAATCGAGTACAGCTGGGCCATCCAGCCCCACAGACTGCCGCCCTTCATCGGGTCAAGCAGATCGACGCGATCAGGTGCACTGATCAAAGTGGCGTCTTGCACACGGTCGGCGACCTTGACGTGCAGCGTATGGTAACCAATCGGCAGATCGGCGGGAATGACCACAGCCGCATTCGAAATGAACGTACCATCCAAGTCGTAGGCCTGGGATCCATCTCCAGGACCAACTTCAATGGTGCCTTGATATGGCTCGCCATTCTCCAGCGTGATGCTCGCCGAAGGCACGTCCAGAATACCGGTGTTCACCAGCACCCGGTCCTCGCTACCGGCGATATGCAGCACGGTGGGTGCCACCAATCGGGCGTAACGCTCGTTCAGAATGCGTCGGATGGCGATGAGTTGGGCGCTCTCGCTGGAGGCGTCGATGCCCAGCGCTGCCAGCACCTCGATCAGGACGTCATCGTCTATCTCGTGGTAGTCATGGCTCATGCCCAAATAACTCGTGCCGACACCGACCAACTTGGCCAGTCGAATCAACGGACGGGCCAGACGCTCTTCACTCTCGGTAATCTCACTCATAGCCCCAGTCTAACGCCGTTTGATTGCGCCACACCGTAAGAAAAATGCCATGATTCCGCCAAATTATGTACTTTTTACCCTCACATAGTGAGATGTGAGCACTCACAATGGTGGACAGGGGGTGATTGCCGGCCAAATTTGCGCGGCAAAACACAGCAATAGTGTGCTTAGCGGCGGCTTTCCACGGCGTGCCGCACCTCGGCCGAGGGGTCGTTGGCCAATTTGGCAAGCATCGCTTCGGACGTATTGGGGTTCAGTGCCACGGCACGGCGGACCATCGAAGAAAGCACCGCCGGTGCTCCCTCTTCGGATTCGGTGCCAAGTACGCCCAAGAAATCCAATGTCTCCGCATCCGCAGTGGGGTCCTGCGCACCCTCAAGCCGCATCTTCCAGCTGGTGCGTTTGTTTTTCAACGCCGTATCCCGGACCGCAGGCACCGGGTCCTTGGTCAGACGGCCGACCAGCCAATTCTTGTCGTCCCCGTTGGCGGCCACGGCTTGACGCACGGACGGTTCGGGGTCTTCGGAGAGTTTGACCAATACGTTCGGGAACGGCATGGTGTCGGCGAGGAACACACGATCGGCCACCGGGGTGTGCGGGTTGCCGGCCACAGCCTCCAAAAGTGCGGTGGCGCGGGAGAACGCCGCCTGATCGGCACGGTCAGGCAACGGCCGACGGGCGAATTCGGACAGTTCGGCCGGGTCGGTGGAATGGCGCAGACGCTCGTATGTAGCGGTCAGCGGTTCGAAATCCACCGGAGCGGCGGACTCGGCTGCGGACTGCGCGCCTTGGTCCTGCTGCTGGGCGTCCGTGTCGGTTGCAGTCTCGGCCGCGGCCTCGGTTGCGGCCTCGGTGGGCTGGGTCTGCTGGCTGGTGGTGTTCTCGTCGGTCATGATGCCCAGCTTAGTCATACAGGCGTCACGCGAGCGGAACCGGAATGTTGACCATGTCAATCGGAGCCGGCACCACAGCGGCATTGAACGCTTCCCGCACACGCTCCTCGAATCGCGCGCAATCATCCTGCGGCACCACCGCGGTCAACTCGACGTTCACCGCATACGATTCATCCTCCTGACTGCCACCAAGCTGCGCCAGGATCTGCTGGAATCGGGCCAACTGCGGGTATTCGAGGCGAACCCGGTATCGCTTGGCGGTCATGATGCGGGCGGCGCGGGCGGCTTTCATCGCCAATGATGCGGCGGATGAGTACGCGCGGACCAGCCCACCGGAGCCCAGCAGAATACCACCGAAATATCTGGTGACGGCAACCACGCAATCGGTGGTGCCCGACTGCTTGAGTACGTCGAGAATCGGCTTGCCGGCGGTACCGGACGGCTCGCCGTCATCGCTCATGCGTTCGGACAGTCGCCCATCCGCGCCTCCGCACACGGCGGCATACGCCACGTGTCGGGCTTTCGGATGCTGCTCACGGATCGCAGCCACGAACGCGAGCGCCTCGTCGAGCGTATCGACATGGGCGGCGTCGCCGATAAATTCGGACTTTTTTTCGACGAGCGAATCGTGGGCAGGATCGTCGGGCGTGTTGAGAATCGTCTGCATGAGCGTGTTCCGGTGGTCGACTGGCTGGGTGTTCGATTGAGCGCGAGGCTAGGCAGGGCTATCAGCGTTCGGAGACGACGACGTTATAGTCTTCGCCGGCGAAGTAGGCGGTCAGGCAGGCGATCATCTGGCGGGTGAGCTCCTTGAACGCGCCGTCGGCACGCCAGCCGACGTGCGGGGTCAGGACGATGCCGGGCACATGGCAGATGGCGTCGTCGGCGGTCAGCGGCTCATGGTCGAACACGTCGAGTGCGGCGGGAACATCGCCCTTTTGCAGTCGGGCAAGCAGCGCACCGGATTCGATGACTTCGGAGCGGGCGGTGTTGATGAACAGGGTGCCGGGCTTCACATGCGCAAGGTTCTCGGCGGTGACGATGCCGCGCGTGGCGTTGTTCAGCGGCAGATGGACGGAGATGACGTCGCTGGTTTCGATGAGCTTGTTGAGATCGTCGACCGGAGTGGCACCGGAGCGTTCGAAATGCTCGGGCGGCACATGCGAATTCCATGCGGCGACCTCCATGCCGAGGGCGCGGGCGATGCCGGCCACGGTGGAGCCGATGCCGCCCAGTCCGATGATGCCCATGCGACGGCCGGCGAGTTGCAGTCCATCGCCGCTGGCCCACGCCCAGTTGCCGGCCTTGACGTCCTTATCGAGTTGGCCAACGCGGCGGATGAGCTCGAACAGAAGGGCGAAGGTGTGCTCGGCCACGGCGTGATCGCCATAATGTTCGGCGTTGCAGACGCGGATCTTCAGCTCGCGCGCCTTATCGAGATTGAGGTAGCTGGCGACGCCGGTACCGCAGAACACGATGCACTTGACGTGCCCCTGCCCGCTGATGGTGCGCAGCAGATCGTCCGAAATGTGGTAGCCGCCCACCAGCAGGGCGTCGGCATCCTTCAGACGCTCGGCTATGGTCGCCTCGTCGGACGTGAATTCCTCGAACATACGCACGCGGGCAACGTCGTGGAGCGCGGGGAACTGGGCCTTGATGGGCTCGATCATCGAGTCAAGCACGGACGGCATCACGACGAGGGGCAGATCGGTGCGTTCGCTTTGGGTTTCGTAAATCTCGGTCATGGGCTCCACATTAGGAGGCCGGCGGGAAAAGCGTCACCTTGCGGCTTCCCCTCCTTGAGACCAAGCCGAGCAACTATTGCTTTGCCGCCTGCTCCTGCGTGATGTTCCATTCCTTGACGACGTTCTGGTCCGCGCCCATCGAATAGATGACATCCCAGATGCGTTGGCGTATCTGAGCGTCGTAGGCTTCGTCCCAACATGTGCCTATGGGATGGTCGCTGGATATCGGGCACCATTGGTAGTTGCCTTGATGCACGTTGGCGGTGGGCACCCAATCGATGCGGTTGACGCGCCACGACCCCTTGACGCCCTTCTTGCCGGCGAACTGGATGCGTGCGGTCACACCCTGATTGTTGACCAAGGTTTCCGGCGTGTTCGCCGACTCGGTGACGGCGTTGCCCAGACCGTAGATAATCCACGTGCCGTTATAGTTCTCGATGGGCTGCGCACAATGGCAACCGGCACCGTAAATAACGTCGAAGGCACCAGTGTCGGCAAGCTCATGGGCTTCCGAAATCTGCCAGGAATCGGCGTAATCAAGGTATTCCTGCACCGAGTGCATGGCGATGGCCACCACATCGGCACCTTGCTCGCGGGCCTTGTTGGCCTTGTCTACCGCGCGCTGGATGTCGCTGTCGTGATTCGGGTCGCCGTCTTCGCGCAGACGATCCACCTGCCAGTCCTCGTCGGCGGTCATGCCGTTGAGGGAGACCGTGCCGGTGACCAGACCCAGCTTGCCGCCGCCGGTCGGGGAATCGATGACCAACGGTTTGGTGGAGTCGGCTTCGGTTTTGTACGAGCCGGTCTGGGCGATGCCATTGGCCTCAAGCGTGCCCCACAGACGGGCGATGCCATCCGCCCCCTGATCCCAGGAATGGTTGGTGGCGTGTGTGCAGGCGTTGTATCCCACGTTGCGGGCGGCATCCGCCACTTCCGGCGGAATGTTGAAGATCGGGTACGCGGCATATGGGCCGCCGCGCTGGGCGATCGGGGTTTCGAATTCGCACACGGCGATGTCCGAAGCCTGAATGTACTGCTTCATCGGCGCGAACAGCGGGTCGAAGTTGAAGGCGGTGCCATCCGTGGCGTTGGGGTTCGGGCCTTGGAAATGGCTCCACAATCCCTCATGGAACAACAAATCGCCGTTGACCAGCATGGCGATGCAGTCCGTATCCGGGCAATCCGGTGAATTGCCGTGATGTTCGGTCACCGGTTTGGGCGTGTTCTTCGCTTTATTCAACGCGACGTCCGACACTCCGGCGTGTGCGGGGCCATTGCCGTCCGTGCGATGGGTTGCGAACCATGCGCCGATGCCCAGCGCAACGGCGAGCACGATCACGAACACGATAATCAGCGCCGCACGGTTGGTTCGTGTCGAGTTGGAGCGATGTTGCCCCTGCCCAGCGATATGGCTCATCTTTGCCCGCCCTTCGGAACTCTTCTTCTCTCTCTAGGGTACCGCCCATCTCGGTCAAGTACTGCGGGGAGGGAGGCGATGAGCAAGCGATTGGGGTTATAGGCCAAAATGTGTGTCCGTTTTGGCTTGTGTTCCTTTGTGGCGGTGG
>OAZY01000788.1_pt1 | contig 16677 bp, 18 predicted proteins | sample 1494931 | NCBI WGS metagenome assembly OAZY01 (sample SAMEA2579921, study PRJEB22360) | human gut metagenome | biome: human gut; feature: human-associated habitat; material: faeces | place: Denmark | collected 2008/2010 | reverse complement strand
TAACTATTTATAGTATGTATTATTATAAAACTAGTTATGATATATATATTATTATTAATAGTAGTTATATATGATAAATAATTACTGTTATTAATATTACAATACTTTAAAAAACTATTAAATACTAAGAAATATATTAATAGAAGTAACTAATTTTAAAGTCGAAGAATTATATGTCACGGACCAAAGTATGGTATTTAAATGACATTGCATGATACCATACCATACTTTTTTCAGAGCTGAAAGATATAGTTTCCCCTTACACCACAAAAATGCAAGAAAAAACTATATCAAAACCTACTTTTTTCGTCGCAGTTTTTTGATGGATGAATAGTGTTATCTATTTCAAGATAACATGTACAGCGTCTATCGTCGAACGAACCCAAACGAACGAAATCGAATTACAAAAATATCAACTCGAAGCGATGACTTGAACCAAATCTTTCCCGGTCCATAACTTGTACATTCCCCTTTTAATCATACCGCTCTATAAGCACGGTATAAGATTACCTCGTGCTGTGTGGACGACACACAGCCGTATTCTATTTATTATTGAGAGCTTAGAATACACAACGTACTCTCTAATCCTTACTCAAACACTCATCCAATGTTATCGCAGGCGGGATTTACTGCCGTCGGCTCCCTTCACCAATCTCTATTATAGTTGTAACAAGCATAAAAGATGACTGCTCGCCTTCTTTACCTCGCGATTTAAAACACAGCAGTCGCAGTCTCTTCCGCACTTGTGATGCACCTATGCCATGGATTAAAGGGATTTTAAAAGGAGGTGAATCTTTATGGTTCACCTCCTTTCTTTTATCCTCCTTAGATGCCATTATAGATTCATCAATATATTCAATTGTTAATCAAATTATATGTATATTTATGTTTTGTTGAGTATTTGATGCTTTTTTAAGGGTTTGCATGTTTTTTACTCTGACATTCTACACATATATCTTTTATTCCGTAGAACCTTTTCCCGCAGTTGCGGCATATCTTTTCTTGAAGCTTGCTATCTTCTGGATATACTGGATTGCTATGTGCTAATCGAATAGGCCGAAAACATAAAACTTTTTCTAAAGTACCTTCGACAATTCTTTCAGGAACAATATTTTCGGGTTTGGTTCCAAGTGGTTGCAAGGGTTTGAGTTTTTTCATGACAACACCTCTTTACCTTCGTGAACTACTCGGTTATAAACACCCAAGAATTCTCACTGAATATTTTAATTCTAAAATTATTATAACATGACATCATTTATTTGTCGTGCTGTCGTGTCATTCCAAAGAAAAAAATTATATTAGCTTTCTTTCATCAGAAATATGATTAATATTTTGATGATACATTTTTTCTATCAAGTCCAATAAATACATATATTCATCATTGCTTATGCGTTCTCTAACTGTATGAGCCATACATATTGCTGCATATAACATATGAACTTTGTTCATTGCAAAATTTTCATATCCAAGATATACCTCAATCTTTTCATCATTATAAAAAGATTCGATAGAAAATGAACAATCTGTTGCCTTACCATTTTCAACATCTTTATTTTCATTACAATAAACAATATCATTAAAAGCTTCTTGTAAATTATCTTTTAAAGCCATCTCTTTAAACGTTTTATATACGGTAGAACTAAGGTCATAATTATCACATGTCATTAAACAATAACATATTGGTGCAGCAGCTTCTTCTAATGATATTTTCAAATCTTCCATATTCACCAAAACGCTCCCATCTTTATATTCTATAACATATTTCAAAGTAACACCCCCAAAACAATTGTTTTAACTTTTTATATAAATACTTATTATTTAGACATTATAATCGGCGATTTAATATAAATGACGGAGGGATGATATCAGAATCATTATAATTAATATCATCTTTTATATTTTTTTGATAACTTTTTAGAATTTCTCTCTTTTCTGTTTTTGATTCTAATCCTGTTGCAATAACCGTAACAATTATTTCATCATCTAAATTTTCATTGATTGCAATTCCTAAATACGTATTAATATCATCACCAACTTCTTGAGAAATCGTCTCAAGAGCAATATTTGCATCAAGTAATGAAATATTTGGTCCACCTGTAACGTTAATAATAGCATCTTTAGCTCCGGCAATAGATACGCTCAATAAAGGCGATGATATAGCTTTTTGAGCTGCTATCTTGGCTTTATTATCGCCTTCAGCCATACCAATCCCAATCAGAGCATTTCCTTTATCTTTCATAACCGCTGATACATCTGCAAAATCAAGATTAATAAATGCTGGTATAGCAATCAAATCAGTAATAGTTTGAACACTTTGGCGCAATACATTATCTGCTTCTTGAAATGCTTGAGCCATTGGTCTAGCCCCAACTAATTTAAGGAGCTTATCATTAGACACCGTAATTATACTGTCTACATTTTTGCTTAATTCATCTAATCCAAATTTAGAATTTTTTTCTCTTTTTTTTCCTTCAAAGCTGAATGGGCTTGTAACTACAGCAACAGTTAGAATTCCCATATCTTTTGCAATTTTTGCTAATACTGGTGCAGCACCTGTTCCTGTTCCTCCACCCATACCTGCAGCAATAAATACCATATCAGCACCCTCTAAAACACTTCTAACCTCATCTTCAGATTCTACGGCCGCTTTTTTTCCTATATCTGGATTTCCACCTGCACCTAGTCCTTTTGTTAAATTTTTTCCTAAAACTATTTTATTTTCCACTGTAGAACGTCTTAATACTTGCATATCTGTGTTTGCAACATAAAAGTCAACACCATCAATACTCTCTGCCATTCTAGTTACAGCATTATTGCCTCCCCCGCCTATTCCGATAACTTTTATTTTTGCAATTTTATCGTAATTTACTTCATCTTTTAAATCCATTTTTTCACCTCAATATGTCTTTTCGAGATCATTCTAGCATAGTAGAAAAATCTATTTAATAAATTGGTTATATAAAAACATCATTTGTTGAAAGGCCCGTACCTAACAGACAAATGATGTAAAAATATTATTAATAAATTTGATTATCTAAATGAACAAAACGTTCAGCAATTTCTTGTGTTCTGCCTTTATTCCAGAAATTATCCCCTAAATACCCACACGTACGACGACATACGTTTAATGTTTTATGATTTCTATTTCCACAATTTGGACAATACCATTCATTATTTTCATCTAACAAAATCTCCCCATCAAAACCACATTCTTGACAATAATCAGATTTTGTATTTATTTCAGCATATTGAATTGTTTCATAAATATAGTCAATTAATGCAGACAATGCCTCTAAATTATTTGACATATTAGTGACTTCAACATAACTTATAGCTCCACCTGACGATATCTTTTGAAACTGTGCTTCAAAACCGAGTTTTTCAAAGGCATCAATATGTTCAGTTACATTGACATGATAAGAATTTGTTAGATAGTCTTTATCCGAAACCCCAGGAACTACTCCAAATCTCTTTTTAAGTTTTTTTGCAAATGTATATGTCGTTGACTCTGCTGGAGTACCATATAAACCAAAGCCGATACCAGTTTCCTGTTTCCATTTATCACAAGCGTTTTTCAATTTTTTCATTATTGCTATTGCTAGTTTTTCTCCATCATTTGTCGTATGTGATTGGCCAAGCAACCCCACAACACACTCATATAAACCAATATACCCTAAAGATATTGTTGAATATCCATTATTCAGCAACTTATCTATTGTTTCACCAGACTTCAATCTAGCTAATCCACCATACATCCAGTGAATAGGACTAACGTCAGCAACGGTTCCCTTCAGTCTACTATGTCGTAGCATTAAAGCATCTTTACACAACTCTAATCTTTTATCCAAAATCCTCCAAAACTCACTTAAATTTCCATTAGCAGATAATGCTATATCGGGAAGATTCAACGATACCACCCCTTGGTTAAAACGACCATACCATTGATATTCGCCATTTTTATCTTTCCAAGGGGATAAAAAACTGCGACATCCCATTGGACCAAATACCTGTCCTTCGTAATTTTCTTTCATTTTTTTAGCAGATATAAAATCAGGCATCATTCTCTTTGAGACACATTTAACAGCTAAGTCGGTCAAGTAGCGATATTTACTATCTTGTGGTACATTATTGTCATCTAAGACATAAAGTAATTTAGGAAATGCTGGTGTAATATATGCACCAACTGGATTTTTCATTCCAATATATCTTTGAGTCAACATTTCTTCAATCAATAAAGCTGTTTCATGAATATACTCTGGTTCTTCCTTTAAATACATAAAAACACTTAAAAATGGAGCTTGACCATTACTTGTTGCAAATGTATTTATTTGATATTGAATAGTTTGAATTCCAGCTCTCAATTCTTCTTTTAATCTACTATTTGAAATAGCATCGATTTGTGTTTCCGTATATTCGATACCGATATTTCTACCTTCCTTTTTTACTTCTGTTCTATATCTATTTAAACTACGTCTAACATAAGGGGATAAATGTGCCAATGAAATTGTTTGTCCACCATACTGTCCGCACGCCATTTGCTGAACAATTTGAGTAGCAATTGTACATGCTGTTTGAAAAGTATGTGGAGATTCAATTAATTTTCCGTTAATAACTGTACCATTGGCTAACATATCTTTCAAATTAACTAAATCACAGTTATTCATAGGCTGAATAAAATAATCCATATCATGAAAATGAATTATTCCGTCTTCATGAGCCTGCACGATTTTTGACGGCAACAACATACGTTTGCAATAATCACGTGAAAATTCTCCGGCTATTAAATCCCGTTGCGTGGATAAAACAGATGCGTTTTTGTTAGAATTTTCATCCATTGCATCTTTATTAGTTCCATCAACGATACCATAGATATCTTTATCAATTGTATTTCCAGTTCGTTGATATTCTCGTACTCTACGATAACCTTCATATGCTCTTGCTGTCAATTTTTGTCTTTTTTGTATAAGCTTATTAAATACTTCTGTTTCGATTTCAGCAATTGAAATCGTATCTCTATCCTTGAAAACCTCAAAAATTTCATTAGCAATGTCATATGCGATTTTTTCTTTAATTATACCACTTCCATACTGCATTGATTTGAGGATTGCATGGGATATTTTATCTTTATTAAAAGGGACAACTGTCCCATTTCTTTTTATAACTTGCATTAAATCACCTCCAAATCCTTTATAGCATAAATATAAATGACTATAAATATCTAAAAATATTATTGTCTTTATTTAAAGATTTCGATTTGTATTGGTTTTCCAACGGAATTGTAATTATATTCGAAAAAGCAATCTTCCATCTCTATCATTTTTTCAATGAATAGTTTTAGTGTTTTGGAGTATTTTTCAATTGGAATATCATTATAAAAAGTATGCATCAAATATAATTTTTGATACATTTCATCCCCACCAACTTTAAAGTCATTTTTGGGGCCTGTAAATTTTCTAGAAAGTCCTGTATTTATAAGGCTTTTGGGCGATTACTTCAGTTTTTAAATTAAATTAAAAATCGTAATTTTGAAGAATAAACACTTAATAAGCAACGAGTTATTAATACCGAGTTTTGTTATATTACTAAATAATTACTTAATGAATAAGAAGCGACTTCTTTCTTCATCAGTCAGATCAAATAAACTCTTTCCTTTTTCTTTAGCATATCTTGATAATCCTGCTAAATTCATTTTTACCTTAGGTAAATCATGTGGCATAACAGGTTTCCCAGTTTTATTTAAAGAATTAATATAATTACTATAATTTTGCTTCTGTCCATTCATAAGTATATTCCTCCTTTATCTTTCTAGCATTTATTTCATCAATCATAAAATGAAATTGATGAAGAACTTTCAATGGAAATGCATTAAAAACATCAATGTAATGATTAAACAAAACTTCATTTGCAGCAAATCCAGTCACTACACCTTCATATCCATTTTCAATCGATTTATCAATCGCTATCGCAAACAAATGACCACCCACACCTAAATATTTTGGAGGATCAATTATCTCTTTATTATTTTGTGGTGATACACACATCCAAGTAATATATACTGCTTGATAATCTTCATTAGGTTGTATAGCAATTAATCCTTGAACATCAGTTGTGCCTTTAATTACAAGGGCATATATTTCATTCTCATCTAATAAAGTCTCCCAATCTATATACCATTGATTGCGACAATTATATTTTTCTAAATAACTTCTACGTTTTATTTGAACTACTTCTGTTTCTATAATATCACCTGTTAGTGAATCTTTTAGACATGGCGTAAATTCATCTATCCATACATTTATTATAACAAATCGCCTCATTTCTTTATCACTATTATTTTACCATTATATTATTAACATTTCATTAATTAATAATGCAAAAAACAAAAAAATCATTGGTGGTTTACCCACTAATGATTCTTCTAACACTATCCCCAAAGTTTCTTTAAAGATAATTCATAATTAATATAAGCATGACTTTCTTACCACCTTTGTGTTTACCAGTTGAAACTTTCATCTCTCTAATTGCACTTCTTGTAAGTCTATAAGAGATTCTTATTCCACCTACTAAAATAGTTAATAGCATGAGATAAATGATAAACCAGCTTTTAGGCAATTGATAACCAGTAAATGTTGAAATAAGCGCTACTCCAAATGTACTCGTTATTGTACTTATAATCACACGTCTAAGTTCTGCAATAGAAACAAATTGCCACAACGAATCATACAATCTGTTAAGAGCAAATACTAAAATACTTAATACAATAATAAAAAATACCATGCAATTCATAGATGATAAGTATTTTAAATCAATATTACCATCAAATCGAATCCATAATGATGCATAACAGCTAAATATAACTGCTAGCATATCATAACAAATCAAAATACCTCTTTTTTGTATTAAAGATTGATATTTTTTCATATATATATATAAACTTCCCTTCAAAGTTAATTATTGTTCATCGTCTAACATTGTTTTATTTATTAAAAATTCTCCTGATATAGATTTATTATTATTTACTACAATAATAGAATTCATTGTATAAAATCCTTCATAATCCTGATCATACTTATAGAAATATAATTTAAGCATCATAAGCGTTAGTAAATGATATTGTTTTTCTTCATTCGTTAAATCTTCATAATTTTCAAAGTGAATATCTTCAATAGGTACTAAGTACTCAAATTTGTATAATTTACTTTGTTCAAGATAGTTATCGATGATTTCATCATCGTTATCAATGTATTTATATAGATGCATAAAGATTTCAGGACCATATTTAACTCTATCTAATATTTCATTATTCATTAGACAATCATCAAAAGGGAATCCTTTAAATGAATAATCATATTTAAATCTGTATTTTAGATAAGGAGTATGATCTTCTTCATCTCTAATATCTACTTTATTTCCATTAACATACATTTCAATTTCTTCATTGAATTTGAATGTTAAGCCATATTCTTTTAAATAGTTTGATAAACTATTTTCATCTGTTAGTAACTCTAACAGGCTTAAACCATCATTATCAGTATCTTTTAGTTTTCTAGATATACTATATAATTGTACTTTATCAATATGTCCTTTAAAATGTTTCTTCACAATATTGAAGTAACATTCATATAGATCATCAATAATTAATACTTGATGATCTTGTTGAAACATATAATAACCAGAATCTATTATATCTAAAATTACTTGTTCGTTTAATTCTAATTCATTACATAAAGTATCAAGTATTGTCTGATATGATGTCGTATTTAATTGCATTATTTCACCTCCTATTATTAATATAAAATTTTGGTTACAAATCACTATTCAATAATCACTTGATCAACATAACTATTATTTGCATGTAATGCATCCCAACTCATTTCAATTTCATCTTCAAATCCACCTACATGTGAAGGCCTTTTTCCAGTGATTTTAAATCCAATTTTCATGTCATTTTTATGTGCGGATATATTATCTTGATGTACTTCAGCAATAACTTTTTCTAAATTTAGTTTTTTAAATCCAATACACATAGCCATTACTAATGCTATTCTACCTATTCCACGCCCATGTGCATCTTTATCACCAATCTGAATTTTTCCTATCTCTGCAATGTCATTTTGAATATCATATAGAGAAACACTTCCTACAATCCTATTTAAATCAGACGTTTCCTCTATAGCAAATATTATTTCTTTATCATTTTTTAAGTAAATATTAAACCATTCATTTTGCATTTCTGGAGTAATATATCCTATATTGCGTAAGAATTTAGTTGCTTTTGTGTCATTTCTCCATATTCTCAACAATTCAATATCTTCCTTTTTCAAAGGTCGCAATTTTATATTTTTATATATTGCATAATAATTATGTTCCATATTTAATCTCCTTTATAATAAATAATAAATTTGTTTGAAAGCAAAAAAACTATAATCTCATTCCTCCATTTACATCAATAATAGAACCAGTTATATATGAAGATTGCTCAGAAACTAAGAACATAATAACTTTTGCAACTTCTTCTGGTTCACCTAATCGCTTTAGCATGGTCTGTGATGCAAATTTTTCTAATAAATTATCAGGAACTGTTTTCACCATATCCGTTAAAATATACCCAGGACATACCGTATTAACTCGCACATTTGCTCCTTTTCGTGCAAATTCCTTTGCCCATGATTTACTCATTCCAATAATGCCTGCTTTTGATGCGGCATAATTTGCTTGTCCAATATTCCCATACTCTCCAACAATACTACTGATTGTAACTATTGATCCGTATCCTTGTTGTTCCATATAAGGTCCTACTAGTCTCATAATGTTAAAAATTCCTTTTAAATTTACATCAATAACTTTGTCAAACATCTCATCAGTCATTTTTATAGTTAACGCGTCACTAGTTATGCCTGCATTGGCCACCAATGCATCAATTTTTCCATTCTCTTCAATTATATTATCAAATAATTGTTTGCAAGAATTTGGAGATGTAACATCCAAATTTTGATATATTATATTGTTATTTTCAAATTCAACTTTTTTTCTTGCACAAGCATATACCTTGGCACCATTAGATGCCAACAATTCTACTGTTGCTTTACCAATTCCTGTTGTTCCACCAGTAACAACAATTACTTTATCATTAAGCAAATTCATTTTCATCCACCTTTCTTACTAAAACGGCTGCACCCATTCCACCACCAATGCACAATGACGCAACTCCGTATTCACTTCCCAATTCCTTCATAGTATGACTTAATGTACCAACTATTCTAGCACCGGTAGAACCTAATGGATGTCCAAGACCTATACCTGATCCTTTTAAATTAGTTTTATTAACTATTTTTTCAATAGTAGTATTATATTTATTTGCTAATAATTTATAACACCCTAATGCTTGAGCAGCAAATGCTTCATTAATTTCCAAACAATCAATATCATCTAATTTCATATCACATTTATTCAATAAATCTGTAATGGCATAATATGGTCCTAATCCCATTAATTGAGGATCACAACCAACGGCTGTACCTTCACATAATTCTACTAAAGGAATAATATGATTTTCTTTACAATAATCTTCTGAAGCTAATAAAATGAATGAAACACCATCATTTATACCTGATGTATTTCCTGCAGTAACAGTTCCTGAGCCATCTCTTAAAAATGTTGGCTTTAAAGTTGCCAATTTTTCTTTTGATGATTTTCTATTTGGAAATTCATCAGTCTCAAAAACATATTCATTTTTTCTATAATCTTTTAAAACAACAGGGACAATTTCATTTTTAAACTTTTTGTTGTCTACTGCATATATTGCTCTTTGTTGTGTTAAATATGAATATTCATCTTGCATTTCACGACTAATGGAATACTCTTTTGCTATATTTTCAGCAGTAACTCCCATATGTACACCACTAAATGAATCAATTAGACCATCATGAGTCATCAAATCAGTCATTGTAAAATCACCAAACTTTTTTCCAAATCTAATATAGCTATTTGTAGCAAATGGAATCTTGCTCATAAATTCAACACCACCTGTCAGAACAACTGCTTTACCACACTTGATTTCTTTAAATCCATTAATCAATGCTTGCATCCCAGATCCACAAACCATATTCACTGAATAGGCTGGTGTCGTTATAGGAATTCCAGAGTTTATAGCAATTTTCCTTGCTAACCCTTGACCTGTACCAGCACCAATTACATTTCCTATTATTACGCTCTCTACGTCATTTAAATTATAATGAGCAAAACCATTTTGTATAACTTGCTTACTGACTTCTGTTGGATCCATTTCATATAATGATCCTAGAAATTTTCCGATAGCACTTCTTTTTGCATCAATAACGAACACACGATTTTCTTTCATAAAATACCTCCTCAATAATAAACATCTTTTTGCAAAGCAAAATTTTAAATAATTACTAAAAAACTGTTTATTTACTAAACAATTAGTCTACATATTTGTTTTTGCTAAATATTTTTGGATTTGATTTTACTATTTATCTCTCTTAGAATATTTAGCACAACTCTATTTTTTAATTTAACTAAAATAATTAAGTATACAATAATTGACAAAATAATACTTAACATAATAAATATATATAAATTCATATTAAATAAACGTAATATTTGGATTATCAATAATATAAAAGAAGTTCCAGTAATTGAATGTAAAAAAGTTTTATAAGTAGTTCTTAAATCAACATACTTTAAACCTTCCTTTGCAAGTATAAAGCAACTTACTGCTTGAGAAATCAAAGTTGTAATTGCAGCTGCATCTTGCTTAAAGTTTGGTATCAAAACAAAATTTAATACAATATTAATAATTGCGGCATAGATTGTTGTTTTGAGAACAAATTTCTCTCTATTAAATATTATAAGAATTGCATTTCCAAAGAAATATCCGAAAATACAAAATGCGGCAGCTATTGCTAGAACATCAACCGAAAAGATAGCAGATACGAAAGAATCACCAGCAATTAACAAAATAATTTCCTTAGATAATGAAGTAATACCTGCCATAATTGGAAACATTAATAAAATAATAATGCAAAATGTTTCGCATGCTAAATCATTCATTTTTTTTGAATTCAGTTTGTAATCTTTAGAATACATTGCCATTCTCGGTATTAAAGAACTAATGGCTGCACTGAGTAAAGAAACAATAATTGTATATACTTTTACTGAAACGCTATATATACCAACTTCATAATCACCCCAAAATCCACCAAGTATTGCTACATCTGTATTTGTATAGATAAATACTGCTAAACTACTAGCAAAAAAATATAAAATTGGTTTTAAATGTATTACATTTAAAGTTAATTTTATATTGACTTTTTTTCTGATTTTTAAATAATTTAATACATTTGCACCACTCGATGCTACTACTGTAATTATTGCATAAGTGATATAATCACCTTTTTGCTTAACAAATAGAAACATAAGTATCAAAGTAATAATCTGAAATACTATATATCTAATAGTCAAATATCCATATTCTTCGTATATAGTAAAATACCACTCTTTTCCTATAGCGTTTAAAATAATAGGTAATGATAATATTATTAGCAAATCATAATAATTTAATAATTTATGAAATAAAAACATACATATAATTAACAACACATAAGCTATTGTTGAACTAAGTAAGTTTATTGTAAATATTTCACTAGAAAATTTTTGAATCTTTTCTTTATCATCTTTAATTCGAGAGCCTTCTCTTATAGCATAATTAAATATACCCAATCCAGCAAAAAAAACAAAATAACTTACAATAGAGGTAGCATAATTATACTTTCCAATGTTCTCCACCCCCAAAACTCGTGATACATATGGAAATGTTATTAATGGGAATAGGATTGATAGTAAGCTTTTCAAAGAATTAATCAGCATATTTACTTTTATATTTTTCATATTAATCCTCTTCTATGTCTTTTTCTAATAAAAGATATTCATATGCAGATAATATTTTATTCAGTGGTACATAAAAAGAACTGTGTGGATTATTAGGCTCCTCGTCCTCACCAGTAACCCATAAAGATTTTACCTTTGGAACTTCATAATATGACTCTGAAGTACGCATTAAATTAGAGATTATTAATGCCTTTGCATTATTACACCAATATAGGTTTGTAAATGCTGCAGAGTATGGGCCTACAATAATTTTAGCATTAGAAAAAATAAAGATTTTTTCATCATAAGATAGCTTATGTGGTTCTATAACTTTAAATCCTAATTTTATAAATTCATTTTCTATCGATTTTCCATTTAACAATGTACGTCCTACGTTCTCATTTCTAGGTAGATAAATTTTATCATACTCCTTAATATTGTTATTATTTGTTATATCAGCAGAGTGTACTAATCCTTTATAAATTGCATCTTTAGTTATCTTAGGAATTACACAATCACTAGATAAAAGGTAATTAGTATGATTTGGATATTGTGCTGTCAGTGGGATATAATAAAACTTTTCACAACAATAATTAGTATCATTTTCTACTTCTATGATGGTAACATTTTTATCTTTTAAATAATTATTAATAGTAATTGCTATATGATTATCTGTATATTTTGGAACTAAAATACTAATATTATCTTCTAAAAGGTCTGCAATATCAGCAAATATTAGTCTTGGAAATATTTGAACTTCAAAATGAGCCCAAATAGTATCAAATACACCTAATAGAGAAATACATCGACCTGTTATTTGAACTGTTTCTTTTGGTATATAAATTTCCAATCCTTTTTTTGTATTTCTGACAAGATTTGAGTCTAACATTATATTCTTTGAATAATTAAAGTCATTCAACTTTTCCAATATAGCACCTTTAGAAGTAATTACAATATCAGACCCTTTAAAAACAGTTGCATTATTAATTTCTAATATACTGATTTTCTTTGAAAATGCTTCAAAACATGCGTTCCTTCTAACTTTGTATATGTCTGGCAATTTTACTACTTCATAGTTTTCTTCTTTAAGAATATAATAATCTTGGAATATAGTGTATGGATCTCTAATTAAACAAAATGTATTGCTATATATTTTTTTCTTAGAATCAATAAATATATTATGAGTTTTATTTTTTATTCTATTTATCATTTTCATTATCAAACCTCTTTTCTTAATTAATTAGTATTTACAACGAAACGTTTTTGCTTTTAAATAAAACCTAAATGAATTTGTTTAATATATCAATTACATAATCAATTTGTTCATCTGTCATCCCATAATACATGGGAATGCTTAGCTCTGTTTTACTAATTTCTTCTGCAATTGGTAAACTTCCTTCCGGGATATTTAGATGTTTATAGCATTCTTGCATATGCATTGGAGTAGGATAATGCTTATTAGTTCCTATTCCATTATCATTTAAATATTTTTCCAATTCATCTCTTCTATCACATCTAATACCAAAAATGTGCCAAACAGGATTTGAATCCTTTAAAATATATGGTAAAACAATATTAGGATTTGATATTTCTGTTAAATATCTATTTGCTACTCTTCTTCTTTCAAAATTTGTTTTATCCAACGAATTTAACTTGACATCTAAAAATGCTGCTTGAATTTCATCCAATCTAGAATTATTTCCCATATAAATATGATGATATTTATAATCAGATCCATAATTCCCTAAAGCTCTTACTTTTTTCTCTAAATCTTCATTGTTTGTAACTGTTGCACCTGCATCCCCTAACGCACCTAAATTTTTACCAGGATAAAAGCTAAAGCCAGCAGCATCCCCAAACGACCCAATAGTTTGTCCTTTATAAGTTGCTCCATGTGCTTGAGCACAATCTTCTATTACATATAGATTGTGTTTTCTTGCTATATTCATAATTTTATCCATTTCGCAAGGTTGTCCATATAAATGAACTGGCATAATGGCTTTTGTATTTTTAGTTATTTTTTCTTCTATCTTATTTGGATCAATATTAAATGTTCTAATATCTGGTTCAACAAAAACCAACTTTGCACCTACATAAGAAACAGCTAAGGCTGTAGCTATATATGTATTTGATGGAATAATTACCTCATCTCCTGGTCCAATTTCTAGAGCTTTCAATGGTAACATTAATGCGTCTAACCCATTACCTACTCCAATACAGTATTTGGTGTTACAATAATCAGCAAAATTCTTTTCGAATTCTTTATCTTCATTACCACCAATATACCAGCTATTGTCCATCACTCTTTTAAAAGCATTTTCTAAATCTGGTCTGATTTCTTTTTCTAATGGCAAAAACGAAACAAAAGGTACTTTCATAATATTATTCTCCTTCTTTATTTTTTTTAACATACTTTAAAAATTCATCATAATCTCTGATATAGTCAGATTCATCATATAAATCAGAGGCTAAAACCATAAGCACTGCATCTGAAGAAAAATCAAACATTTCACGCCACATGTAATTTGATACATATAGACCTTCATATGGTTTCTCTAATGGTACTATTTTCTTATCAGTACCATTATCCAATCTAATTTTGCACTTACCATGAATACAAATTAAAATTTGCTCCAAGTGTCTATGTGCATGATATCCTCTTGTGACTCCATCAGCTGTATCATACATGTAGTATACTCTTTTGATTTCAAAAGGAATATCTTTAAACTCTTCCAATGCCACTAGTTGACCTCTATCATCTCCGTGTGGTTGAAATACATATTTTATTACTTGCATTTAATGTCCTCCATAATTCTAAATAACACATAATTAAGGTTTTAATCTAGATATTTTCTTTTAACTGCACTGTGTAATCCAATAAGAAAAGAAATAGGGTATAATAAAAAAACAAACAGACTCCTACTTGCAACACAAGATGAACGAAAGTTTATTTTATAATTATCTTTAAAGTTTTGTAATTGATATTCATAATTAAATCTTTTTATTGTAATATCAAAATCATTATCTTCATTAAGTATTATTCTTTTTAAATTATCATTGAATATCTCTTTTGTAATAACTTTATTTTTAATATCACTTACCGATTTATTGTAATATTTTTCATCAGTGATTAACCTATCAATCTCATGGATTAAATTCTCTTTATCTGAAAAAACGAAATCATATTTACAATCCTTAACAAAGTCACTTACTTCGTTTGCAGGATAGTACTCATTACATAAAGTAAGTGGTATTCTATCATTATTTAAAGCAAATATGGTCATAAGTCCGCCAACTAAAGGAAAAGTATTTATATATAAATAAGATTTTTTCATTATTTCATTTAGGTCTTTTCTTTCTTGTAAAACGAAAATTCTACTACCATATGTTTTATTATTTAAATTATTTCTTATAGTTCTTTCTGCGTTATTACCTAAATACAAAAAAATTGTGTCTGGGTACTTACTTAATATATAATTAATTACTTCATAAAAATCAGGCATGCCTAAAGTTTTATACACTGCACCGCCAGAAAGAATTATTTTCTTATCTTTTATATCAAATGGAAATCCTTTAAAATCCGTAGACTTAATTTGTGTATAGTAAGGCAATTTAACCATATTACTTAACGACATGCCACGTTCGTAATAAGATAAAGATGCTCCAAAATTTCTAAACTCAATTAACTTTGTATAAGATTTTCTTCCTAACCAAAATGCATGATCAGTTATATTTATTAATATCGTATCATCAACTATTTCTTTTACAATATTGTTAAATAAAACTCCAATAAAATCATCTACATGATTTTGAGAAATGATTATACTTGAAGGAAATTGATTAAAAATATGTATTAACATATCTAAACTTTTTAATTCGTATCGTTTATTAAGTTCATAAAATTCTATATTGTTCTCTTTACATAAATCTATTAGCCCTCTGTTTTCAGGACATTTATAACATACATACACTAATTTTTTTTCCGATATATTAATTAATCCTTCTAAATAGATTTTTGATAAGCATCTATTTGTGTTACTCACTTGATCATAAAAAATTATATAATCCTTATTTGTTTTTGTTTTATTTAATTTTGATTTATATTGATTGGCGATTTTCATCAAATCATCTTCAATTTCATCATCAAAAAAAACATCATTTAAATTATACTTAATCAGTGCATAGAATCTTATTAGCTTTAGTGCACTGTTTATCATGTTTAACTTAATCAAAAAAACAATCAATAATTTTATATTTTTATATTTTTTCATTCCATACCTTCCTTTAAACTTATGTCAATTCTAATATATACTTATTAATTCTGTGGTAAACAATTTAAAAATAAGTAATAAACGTTATAGAGAACTAAAAATTGAGATTATTGAATTATATCCATCCGCATCCCATAACAGCAGGGCAATATTAAAAATAATATATAATATCGTGAATACTAATTGAAAATTTATTTTTTCTTTTTTTATGTTATCTGATATCGTTATATAATTGAAAACCAAAACACTTCTATACAATCTTAAAAACAATGTATTAATAATATAAAAAGGTGATAAGGCTAGATTTAATTTAAATATTTCATTATTTATAATATTTGAAGTTTTTTTAGAATACTTGAAGGATACATACAAGAACAATAATTCAATTAATTGCACAAATATCGGAATAATAAATCCAATTCCTAAACCTTCAATACTACTTGTATATAAGTTGTATTTAGAAAAACTATCGCTAGTAGATAAAAACATAGAAATCATATTAAATAACGATGCAGAA
>OAZY01000781.1_pt1 | contig 16843 bp, 22 predicted proteins | sample 1494931 | NCBI WGS metagenome assembly OAZY01 (sample SAMEA2579921, study PRJEB22360) | human gut metagenome | biome: human gut; feature: human-associated habitat; material: faeces | place: Denmark | collected 2008/2010 | reverse complement strand
TATGCAAAATTCTATGAAGCAGGAACCCCGCGACTTTAGTCGTGGGAGGTTCAGATTTGTTTTTAAATTAGGCACTTCTGCCAAGGTTATACCTTGTTCAGTACATATGCTAGATATAGCCGAACCACCACTTATATTATTAAATTGCTTTATTATTTTAGATTTGTTAAGGTAAAAAGCAAAGTCAAAAGCCGTAAAAGTTTCTTCAAATATACCACTAATATTTTTGTCTGTAATAATACCTTGAAATATTACTTTATTATCTTTGTATAGTGAAACTTTATCTCCACAGTCTACAAAAAATTTAATATAGGCATTATCTTTTGGTATAGCAAAGTCTAACTGTACACCTAAAGTATCAATACTATCGCTCCAACTTATATTGCCTACAAAGTCTGATATATCTATTTTTCACTATCTTTCAATATAAAAAACTTAAATATATTACCACCTACTTTTTAGCTTTTGGGAATCTATATTCTTTTAAATCTAAAGAATACTGTATGTCTCCTTGTCTATCTACAAAGCAACTAAAACTTTCAACTGTATAAGCCATATTTGATATTTCTCCGTTGTCATTATCTACAAATATCATTCTAATAGGCATTTTATTACCTGCATATTTATTAAAAAATGCCACATATACCCAACCATCTTCTTTAGATTTAGGACGGTTGAATTTATATTTTTTATTAGGAAAAAAGCAAGAAAACGATACAGTCCTAAGTGCTTTTGTACCTATTAAATTTAACTCCCCATTTATACTTTCAAATGTAGAGTTTTTATAGCTTTGAGATAGTTCGGGCATATTTTCGGGTATTATAGGTAATGTCAAAACTTGTTCATTATTATTAGCACTAAATATAATATCCATAGAGCTCTCCTTTCTAATACAAAAAAGGCTACTATTCACTAATAGTAACCTTTAATAATTTTTAATTTATTGACAGTATAAAAAATAAGTTATATAATAATAATATAAAAGGAGTAACTGTTTCAGTTGCTACCCTATTATTGTTTGATAAGAATTATAAACAACCTAAGAGCTGCCAACTTTTTTAGGTTGTTTTTTGTTATATTAATAAACTATTGTTATATTATTAATAACAAGTAATGCTACAACAATAACAAAAAGTAAAACTTTAATTATTTTCATAGCATCACCCCCTTTTTACAGGGTAACAACCTACTACAGTCACTCCGACACAAAGTGTCAAAATAATTATAACATAAATTTTTAACTATTATCAATAGCTAATTTCAACTTATAAGCAAACTTATTTATTATTTCATCTACATCATTAGGATTATATACATTAACAGTAACATTAATTGTATTATTATTTTTATCTAATAATTTTTCCGACTTATCAGAAGGTATAACCTTACTACCATTAGGCAAGTCAACAATTTCTCCTCTTCCTCCCTCGTTAATAATAGCAGGTCCGCCTCTATGATAACTTGTACCTGTTGCAAAGTTAGGTAATCCCTCAGGTATGGTAGGAATATTAAAACTGTAACTATTACCTCCTATAACTGGCACCCAATCGGGTACATCTATTTTTAAACCATTTATTTTTTCTATAACCCAATTTATACCTTTGGAGAATAGTGTAAATGGAGCCATAAAAATACTTTTTATAATGTTAAAAATACCCTCTGTTATACTTTTTAATCCATTAAGTGCTTGTTCCCAGTTACCTGTAAATATACCAGTAAAGAAATCTATAATACCAGTGAAAATAGATTTAACACCATCTATAATAGAATTAATAGTTGTTAATACTGTTTCAATATATGTTTTTACTATAAATGTAATAAATTCAAAGCCAAATTCAAAGTAACTTATTATACTGTCAATAATTAATTTTATAAAAGTGAATATGTTGGTGAAAATATTTGATATAAAAGTAAAAATACTATTAAAAACTTGTTTTATAAAGTTACCAACCGTTGTAAATACATTTTTTACTGTTTGACCAAATTTTATTGCTATCTCTTTAACTTTATCAAAATTTAGTGCTACCCATACAAGAGCAGCAACAATAGCACCTATAACAAGTACCCAAGGGTTAGACCAAGCAGTTTTATTAAATATTTTACCAGCTATATTTAATATAGCTTGTTTTTTAGCTAATAAATCTGTTGCTATAGCTGTTATATTGGATACAATGCCCCAAGTTTTAACCCCTGCAGTAATACCAGCTATAACTGGAAGTATCCACCGTAAATTATTCAAAAAAGATGATACAAAATTAATAGCAGTAGGGATAAAATCTATTAAATTTTTAAATATATTGCCTATTTTTTCCTTTAAATTATCAATAGTACCATCTGCTTGTCAGTCTGCAAATTTTTGCTTTACAAAATCTATTAAATTACCTATATATCCAAAAATAACTTTTGCTCTAGCTACAAAACTATCAAATTTAGCAGATATTTTTTCAATAGTACCATCTTGTTGCCAAGAAGTCATTTTGTTAGCAACTTTTTCTATTATATTTCTAAAGTTATCAAGTAATGAGCCTGTTCTAACTAGTCCGTCATCTGTTACCCCAACTATTCTAGCCATTGAGTTTTTGAAAACCCCTGTAACAGTACTCCACATACCTTTGGTAGTTTTTGATAGGCTTTCTGCTCCACCTTTATAACGTTTTTCCATTTCAGTAAATAAAAGCTCTGTAAGGGCTAATTGGTCAATTACTTGTCCTTTATTATTAAACACTTTGCCAGAAACATCTAAATCTTCTAATGTTTTTTTGCTAAGTCCAAACTCTTTTAATCTCTCGAACTCTCCACTAGCTACAGCGTCTATAACAGCCTCAACTGCTTGTATCATATCTTTAGAAGTTGCTCCAGCCATATCTGACGTTATACTAAGCCACTTTTTAGCAGACAATCCCATACTTTCAAATTTAGCAGTAGCCTCTATAACTTGACCTGTTTCAAAGGGTGTTTTATTGGCAAAAGAAATAGCCTCACGCATTAGCTGACTGGCTTTTTCCGTATCTTTTGTAGCGGTAATTAACTGTACCTTATAGGTTTCATAGTCCATACCCTCAAATATACCTGCCCCTAAACTAGCCACACCTAAACTTCCACCTAGTAAGCTAAAATTTTTTAACATATCCATACCTTTTTGTAATCCTTTATAAGATATGCTAGCTAAAGATTTTGTTATATCCCTTGACAACTGTTTAAATTGGTTTTTTATTCTTTTCAAATCTTTGGTTATTCTATTTTCAGTTTTTTTAACTATTTTAGCAAACTTTTCTTGACTTTCTTTAGCACCAGATGTAAATTCTTTTATAGTTGCTTTAGCTTGTTTTAAAGGTTTTGAAAAGTCATCTTTAAGTCTTAAAACCGTTTGTATAACTCTACTTGTAGCCAAAAAAACACCTCCTTTCTTTATATAATTAATTATTATTTTTTATTATCTATATCCCACTTTTTAGCCTCTATTTCATATTCGTGTTTCATAGTTTCTATAAAAAATATTTTTTCTGTATAAGATAAATTAAGTAAATAATCTAACTGATGACCTCGTGCAACAAAATAACTATACATTGCCATTTCGCCATCAGTTTCTATTAGTTTTTTATTTCATCATTAACAGGTGTTTGTTTTTCATCTGACATTCCGTGTAATTCTAGAATATGCTCTGTTATTTTTTCCATTTCTTTATAATTAAATAATTCTCCAACTACTTCGTAAGGCGTTGGTACATTTAATTGTTCTTGTAGTTCTTTTGATTGTAAGATAGGAACACATTTATAAATAACCTCACTCATCATATCATATCCAGATATTATTCTGTTTTTATCAATACTAGCCTCATATTTGTCCATTATTTCACACATTTTCCTAGTTTTTAATTTTACTATTGGCACACTAGCATTAAGGCTATCTACATCAATAGTAGATAGCCTCATTTTATCTTGTTTACTTTTCCTATCTAATAAATTCTCAAGTGTTAATTTTTTTAATTTTGACATAATATACCCCCTAAATAGTATCAATTAAGTTATAGTCTTCAAAGCTAAATGGAACTTCTTCCTCCATTTTTGCCTTAACTTCAAAGTTAAGTAACATAAACTCATTAAATGTTACATCTAATATTTCTACTCTTTCTGCTCCATATGCATTAGGGTCATCAAGTCTAGCAACTATTTTAATTTCTGGAACAATGCCCTTTTTAAAGTTTTCTCCAAGCATTTTTGTTATTGTACTATTTACTTTATTTACTGTAATAGTACCCTCACCAGTCCATCCCATATATTTTCTCCCTGTAGTTAGTCTACCAGCCATAAGGACATCCTCATATTCACCGGTTACTTTTGCCTCAAACTTAGTAACGTGTAACCATTCCTCATCATTTACCCATACAGCACCAAAAGTACCTGCTATAACATTTTGTGAACGTAATCTACTCATTTTATTTCTACCTTTCTATATATCTACATATTTACTATAAATAATAAATCTTCCATAGCATTTAAAAACTTAACATTAGCTTGTAAATATACATTTGTTCTAAATGTATTGTTTTTAACTTGAATATCGCTCCAATTTGTAGCCTCAAGTTTACCGTTTTCTATCCAAGTTTCTCTTTGTTTTTCTATATCTACAAAAGAGATATTGTTATAATTAGGGTCTAATATTTCCTCTCTTGCCAAGTCCCTAAAATAAGAATTAATAGCACTTATAAATAACACTTGATTATCATAAGAATTTTTAAACCTACCAAGATATACTTGTTTGAATGTATTGACAATATCTTCATATATTAAATCCATAGCCTCAACTATAGTAATATATTTCATATCTTCTGTATGCTCTTTATCATTTTTTTGTAAAGAATTTACTCCTCTAGCTATCCTTACACCGTCATCATCATTTATAAGTACAAATTTACCTTTTCCAATAGCCTCATTTATGGCGTCTGTATCTCCTATTTGCTCAACATTATTTAAGTCTGATAAAATATTGTATGTAACTGACATATCCATTCTACAACCAGCTAAAACGCCTAAAAGCCTACCTAAATATTTATAACCTACAAGACTTTTACCATCTGCCTTTATAACACTTGCGTTTACAAAGTTGACAATATGCATATCGTCTGCCTCTGCCCCTTGTAAGTTATAGCAGATAGCTTTTAACTTTTTTGACCTTAATTTATTTTCAAGCTTTACAAAGTCTGCAAGTTTCTTTTGTTCTTCTCTTGTTTCTCCTATGTAAGCTATCCAGTTTATATCTTTTTTTATAAAAGGTTTTATATCATCAAAAGTTTTATCATTAGGTATTTTTATAACATATAGCTTATTTATTTCTGTTAAAAATACATCTTCTATTATTTTATAATTTTCTTCTGCATAATCGGTTTTTTCTACCTCTGTAAAACCTTTATATTGTTTTAATATTTTATCTTCTGTAATAACAGATTTAACTTTTAGATCTTCTTCATTAACTACATTTTCTTTTTTAGTTTTAGATAATTCTAAAGTATCTATTCCTGTATTATCATTTATAATAAGACAAGCAATACCCCTGCCACTTCTTACAACAGCAGTATTGGCAAGTCCTGTGAATATTACATCTACTTTAGGTAATCCTATTGCCATTTTATCAACTCCTTTTAATATAAAAAAAGACAAGCAAAAACTTGTCTTTAAAAATTTAATTTTTCTTTTAAAGCAACTTGTAAAACTTGTGAGAAGTTTATACCAGCTTTTTCTGCCTCTACATTAAGCCAATATGGTATAGTTAAAGTTTTCTTAATTGATTTTGTCTCTATCTCATTTTTTACTAACTGCATATATACAGTTATAGGTATTACAAATGAACCCTCTTCAATTTCTTCATCTAAAAATGGTGGCTTTGTAGGTTCTGGGATTAAGTCATTATCTTTTTCCATTCCCCAAAGTTGAAGTCCTAGAGCTTCTTCTCCATTTTTCACAGTTTCCTCAATTGTTGTACCTGATGTTATACAACCTAAAAGGTCTGGAAAATAAAGGCTATATCCAGTCTTTGTAGGTTCAACTATTGCAAAATATGTTGTTGATTTCATAATAACACTCCTTATATATAGTTATAGTTCAAGCAAGGGCTTTTATTTAAGCCCTGCTTGTTTTAAAATACTATTTAATGTACCTTTAGATACATCGCCATTATGATTAGGAACAGTAACTTTGCCAGTTTTATTATTATGTTTTAATTGTATATGTGAACCTTTTTGTACTGTTTCATACCAACCATCATTTTTAAGTATTTTTAATATTTCTCTAACTGTCAAATTTAACCCTCCTTATACCATATATTATGCACGTATATTTTGTACGTGTCAAGAGTTTTTATTATTTTACAATAACACTTTCCATATAGCTTAAATCTTCTTCTATATCTTTTATAAGGTTCATTTCTATATCAAAAGACATAGATACATAATCCTCTCCTATGTCTATACTATCTTCATATATTTGAAAAGAGATATCATCATTTACCTTTATTGGCTTTTCTAATAATAACACTCTCAACTTCTCTGATATTTCAAAACATTCTTTTTGATTTTCTTTCTTATCTGTACAAGCATATAAAATATCTAAATTTATATATAAAGTATCTATTTTATAACTTAGTTTTTCTGTTTTAACGCTATTAACTTCAATAAAAAAGCAAGGCAATTTATACCCTGCATTTATATTTGTGCTATTAACATCTATATTTTTAAATTTATTTACCAAAATTTGTGTAAGTGTTTTTATTATTTTCTGTATCATTACCAGCTAAAGCCTTTCTCTAATAAATCATCTACTAAATTTTCACATTCTTTAGTGAAATGCTCAGTATAATCTTTTTCAAATTTTGAAAACACTTTTTTCCCTTTTACTTTTCCTATAACTTTACCACCCTTTCCTTTTTTACCACCTTTTACAATATCATAACCATCTTCTATTAAATGAGCGTGTTGGGCATTACTATATATTCTTACTCCCCAAGTACCATTATCATCTTTATATACCTTACCTTTTTTTATTCTTGAATGATATGTTCCTGTTTTCTTTTTAACTTTAGCCTTAGCTATTTTAAGGGATATTTTTTTACCTTTATTACCTTGTTTATTTAAAAACTTTTTTATCTCTTTAGACGTGTCTTCTTCATTAGTTTTAAATAAATCGTTTGTCAAGTTAATTACCTTAAATTCGTAATCACTCATTATTCAACCACCAACTTACATATAACTTCTATTCTATCCTTATTTTTGAAATTAGGTATAAAATAATCTATATTATATCTTTGATTTTTGTATATAAAGTACATATCTCTTGTTAAGTCCTTTATACTATTTTCTCGTAAAATAAATTTAAAAGTATGCTCTGCTCTGTCTGTTTCTGCTATATAATTACTTACTTTGGTAGATGTGGGCATTATATTTGCCCACACCTTTCTATATAAAGAATATTTATATTCTGTTTGTCCTAAATCATTAATTACCTTTTTACTTTTATAAACTTCTATTTTTTTATCTAACTTTTGTGCTAACATTCTTCTTCACCTGCTAACTGTAATTGTAAAATAAGGCTTTTTATTATTTTATTAGTTTGTACAGCTTTATCAATTAGATAAGACCTTCTCTCATAAAGGTCAGCACATATAGTATATAGCAATACCCTAAAGCTAGGCTTTCCCATATCAATATAACCAACAGCGTTTTTAATATATTCTTTGCCAGCTAAAATTATTGTGTTTAATAAAATATCATCATCGTCAAAATCTATTCTTAAATAATTTTTTATTTCACTTAACTCTTCTTGATATACCATAACCGTTTACCCTTAAGATTTTGCCTTTCTACTTTCATTAATTACACCAGGATAAGTTATATCCACTTCACCTTTTACTAAAGCATTTTCATCTATTACTTGTACGTCAAGCCTTTCTCTTACTTTAATGCCTATCATATCTTTGTCCCATAAATCACCTGCCTCGCTAGACATTTCAATAAACAATTTTTCATAGTCAAAAAGGGTGATAAATTCTTTTAAATTACCAATATAAAATGGAGCTTTGTTTGCATTAGTTTTTATTTGTTTGTTAGAAAATACAATAACTGGATATTGCCCAAAAAGTAGATACTTAGATTTTTGTGTTATATCTGGTTGCAAAATATATCTACCATTTTCATCTTTTAACTTATCTAACCAGTGAAAACCATCTTGATTTGTTATTATTTTTGTACCATTTAAAATAGCTGGGTCTAATTTAGTATTAATTATATCTTTCAAACTATCTATATTTGTAATAGTTACTTTTGAACCATCTTTTTTATCATCCATAGCCTTTAGTATAAGATTATTTCTTGTTGTAATTCCCTTTTTAGCTATCCATTTAATAATATATCCTTTAATAGATGAAAATGTAGCTTGATAAAATTCTTTTGTAGCTTTCAAAATACCTCCTAATTTTTTAAGTTTATACGATATTTTTACAAATTCAGGCTTTGGCATATCTGGAAATTGAGCTTCTTCATCTACTGCCTCAAAACCTACTGTATCAGCATTTTTTTCTACAACTCTACTACCCTCTATTCTTTGCACTTGTTCAATATTTACAAGAGTTTCTAGTGATTGTGTCTCTCTTCTCAACTCTCTAACTTTTGTAGAAATATCGTGGGGGATAACTACTCCCTCATCTTCTGATGTTTTTAAAGCATTTAACACCTCACTAGGTATTGGCTTATTCAAAGCAGTATTCTTAACAGCATTTATAAAAGCATTTTCTTCTGTTATTTTTTCACTATGTATAGGCTCTTTTTCTTTTATATTATTTTCAATATTGCTATTTTCAACATTTTCTAAATCATATAAAATATCAAGTTTATTTTGTAATTGTATTAGTTCATCTTTAGATTTTTTAGCGTCTTCTAATTTATTTTCATTTGTAAGGTTTATAACCTCTTCTTTTTTTAATTTAATATTATCTAATAATTCTATAATTGTTTTATTCATAAAATTTCTCCTTAAAATATACTTATTTTTTCTAAATCATTTAAAATTTTTTGTTTTTCTTCTTCTAAACTATTTTTTACAATCTTATTTTTCATAGTTTCAATACTTTTAGGCATATTTTTATATTTATCAAAATAGGCAGATGTGCAAGCAACCATATTATTTTTATTTTCTATAACATTTATATTAAAATATTCTGTAACATCACTACCTACAAGCCAAGTTTCATTGTCCATTAATTCTGATATTCTTTCTTTAGATATATCTTTTAATGGTGTAATATTTGCCATATAAATACTTATAATAGACTTTTTACAGTTTTCTAAAACGTTTATTTGCTCTTGTAAATCTTTAGCATTATAATAGCCACATATAGCAGTTAAAGGGTTATGTATCATCATCATACTGTTTTCATAAATATATATAGTATCTCCAACTAAAGCTATAACACTTGCTATACTACCAGCTAATCCATCTATATAAACAGTTTTTTTACCTTTATAAGACTTTAAAAGATTGTATATGGCAAGTCCACCAAAAACAGAGCCTCCACCACTATTGATATGTATTTCTATTTCTTCCCTACTTTCCAAGTCTTTCAAAAAATCTATAATATCTTTAGGGCAAACATCTCCTGTCTCTTCCTCAAATTTAAAAAAGCTATCCATTAATATGTCCCCATATATGTATAGCTTGTTATTTTCCAGTTCTAAAGAACCTACAATATTGTTATTTTCATTTTTAAAATTATATTTTTTAATTTGCGTCACCACCTTTTTTATATTGCTGGCCAACTTGTTCTATTGGTATATAATTTCCATTCATCATAAGCCTATCACCGTGTTCTACACCGTTTAAGTCTAGCTTACGTCTTGCCTCATTTGGTGTGTATATACCATTATTTACAAGCTTAGCAAGCATTTCTGCCTGTGTAGAACTATCCGTTCTTAAAAGCACCTTTTCGTTAAATTTAAAAAAATATCCATCTTTAACTTCCCTATTAAGTAGCAATTTATAGTTTATTTCATCTTCATATTGCTTTAAAATAAACTGTAAAGTATCTACATAAAAACTTAATTGTTGTGCCTCTGATGAATTATAGCTAGATTTTGAATAATCATTTATCATATCTGGCTTAACACCAAAAGCACCAGCTATTTGTAAAGCAGTATATCTTCTTATTTCTAAAAATTGGGCGTCTGTTAGCTTTATATCTAATGGTTGTACCTTCATACCAGCAGGTATTGGTATAAGTTTACCTGCGTTTTTAATACCACTTGAAAACTCTGCTAGTCTTTTTACAAGCTTTTTTTTAGCACTCGCATCAACATCTTCATCTACAGTTATAGTTAATCTAGCAGACACACCATTTTCATTAAGTTCATTTAAAAATTTTTGACTTGATAAATTGGTATTTATTGTATCTTTTAGAATATCTCTTACAGATTTACCTATTATACCGTCAAAAGTGGCACTAGTTTTAAAATGTAATACCTCATCTTGATTAAAATAATATACTTGTTTTGTTATCCAATCTGTATATTGATAAACTAACTCTCCACTATCTATCACATACACATTAACACTATTGCTATCCATTATCCAAAAGTCTTTTATTTTTAAATCCCCACCATATTTTTTAGGCGTATATTCCCGTCTTATCCATACATAAGCATTACCATAATGGTTACGATTATTTTCAATAGTTGCCCAAAATATAGTTGGTGTCATAAGATTATTAGGCTTATATTTTAATTTAAAACTTAAATCTGTATCATCTGCTATAAATATACCTTTATCTGTTTTTTGGTAAAATTTTAAAGGCATTTTTGCTAAAGTTTCCGATAAAAGTTTTAGGCAAGTAAAGTAAGTTACTTCACTATATAAGTCTTTTTCATTTTCAAAAATTTTAAGCCAACTTTCATCATTGTTTGGACTATCTCTTTTTAAATTTACATTTGTAAACTTGTTAAAAACTTTATTAAATACATTTTTTAAAATAATTTCACCCCCTTTCTTGTAGCAAAATCCTTTTGCAACATAGTAAAACAAAAATTTTACCTCGTTATTAAAAATTTAACCATTGTAGGCTAGCCTACAAGATGTTTTTAAGTGTTTTGTAAAACACCTTATCCTGCCTATTGTAAAAATTCGTCCATTATAGCAAAGTAATCATCCATATAATTACTTTCTGTATGATAATACGCCAATTTAAAAGCACATAAGGTCGCGTCTACAGGGTCAACTCTACTTGTGCTTTTATCTTTATCAATTTTTATAAGTCCATTGTTTGTCTTTACGATAGCACTAGCCATTGCATAGTTAAGTACAGGGTTATATTCACAAATAATATTACCACTATATACTTCTTCTCTAAATCCACTTGTACTTTCATTAAGTGATTTATGACTTTGATATACTTCCTCTACTGTGTAACCTTTATCGCTACATTCAAGCATTAGTTTAGACGCATTATGAATATCAAAACATAAACACTCTATATTTAAGCCTTTTTTGTTACAAAAATCTTCTACATATTTAAGTACAATATTTTGGTCAACAACAGGTGTATTTGTTATAGTAATATAGCCCCTTTCTACCCACAAATCATAAGGTTGTTTATCTTTTATAATTCTTTCCCTTAACTTTTCCTTATTTGGGATAAATGAGTGGCTAAAAAGTATATACTTTCTTATATTATCAATGGTTATAGGTATTATAAAACTAACAGATGTTAGGTCTATTTTAGCCGACATATCGAAACCAACATATACAGGCTTATTATTTATATCTATATCAACATAGTCTACAATACAATTTTTCCATTTAGATATATCCATATATCTATTTTCTCCTGCTGACACCCATAAATTTAAGCATTTTGTTTTAAATGTATTCATCTTTTCAGGTATATCTTTAGCTACCTTAAAATAAGCCTCTAAATCTTCCCTACCTTTTTTATAACTACATCTTATGGGGTTAGCTTTTTCCCATATTTTAGGGTCCGTTATGTCGTCCCCCTCATCTATATCTAATATATCAACAAAATATCTATCATTTTGAGACACACCCTCAAGTATTTCATTACAATACTTAAACTCTTGTGTATAACAAGGTGAATTAAGGTCTATTCCCGCCGTTGTTATAATCATACAAATACCCTCTTTAACATTAGAGCCTAAAAATAAATCGTAAAATTCTGTTGTTTGGTGTTGGTGATATTCATCTATCACTAAAACAGCAGGGTTTGTTCCATCTCCCTTTTTACCATCTTCCTTATTAAGTGGCTTTAGAAAACTACCTGTCTTATTATGGGATATTTCCGCCTTAGTTATAGTGAAATTTTTTCGTAGTGGGCTACATCTTAAAAGGTTTACGCACTCGTTAAATATAACTTTAGATTGGTCTTTTTTGACACCCGCACAATAACTTTCATAAAGTTCATTATTTTTAGTACTTTGTACTGAAATTTCATATAAAAGACAACCTGCCTCCATTTGCGACTTGGCATTTTTTCTACCTACCATTATAAAAGCATTTTTAAAACGTTTATAACCTGTTTTTATATCTCGCCAACCATATATTTGACATAAAACAAACTTTTGCCACATAGTTAATTCAATAGGTTGCCCTGCTAATATCCCTTTACTATGCCTTAAATAACTAAACCATTTAACTATCTTTTCTGCCTCTTCTTCATTCCAATAAAAAAAGAAAGTATCGTCACTTTCTATTCTCTCAATATCTTTCAAAAATCTTTTACAAGCTAATTTATGTTTTTTACCACTTATTATAACATCATTAATACAATCATTAGCATACTGCATTAACTCAGTAAGTATTTTTTTATTTTTAGATATCCCCAAAATCTTCTTCTATCTCCTTTCTTTCCTTTGTTGTTTTTTGTACTGCTAATTTAAGCCTGCTATCAATAGTTAGACCGCATAAACTTGCAAATCTTCTCATCTCATCAGCATATTGTTTTTGTATTTTTATAAGTGGATTTTCCACAATAGTATACGAACCATTTGGAAGTTGTTTTTCAATAGTCAAGACACCACTTTCAACAATTTCACGAGTAGCCTTTATATATATAGAATAGGCATTACAGTAACCTCCTATATTATTAAGGTCTAAGTTTCCTATTACATCTAAATTTTCAAAGTTTTTAACTATACGTTTAAACTCTTTTTTTGCAATATTATCTATAAGCCAAATAGGAGGTTTATGTAAATCTTCTCTACCAACAACTATAAGATTTTCTTGTTGTTCTTTTTCTATAATTTCTTCTTTTGTAAGGTGTTTCGTTTGCATACCCGACAACTTTCTAGGTCTTCCTATGTGAAATCACCACCTTTCTATACATTTACCGACTTTTTTTTGAGTATTGGGAATTTTGCGTGAACAACTCCCCCCGTGCGGTCTACCGTATTTTACCGATATTTTATTAACACCCCCTACCCTACTTAAAATCTATATTAAACCTTTTAATAAGGGAAAACAATAATTTTTGTACATCTTCTTTTTCTTTAGGACTTCTTTTCATTAAATTGTGTATATTCCTATGATTTTTCTCTGTCAAATATATTAAATTAGATAAAGACAACTTTTTGCTAAAGTCTTCATCTAAAGCTACTATGTGATGTACAACTTCTCCTTTTTCTATTTGCCCTAAAACATAATAGCTATATATATCTAAATAATTAAACTTATTTTTAATAATATTTGTTGTATCTTGCCAAGCCTTTGATTTATAAAATCTCTTTTCTTTATCATCTTTATAACTATCACTATTAGTTTTATACTTAGATTTACAACTACATATTGTGTTATATTCTAATCTATCCCCACATCTAGTACATCGTTTGTATATCATATACTTTCTCCATATAATTCTTGATAACTTTGCTGTATCTTTTCTAGAACCTCATTCACCACATTAAAGCAGTGCCTTAAAGATACATAATTATTCAAAGCAACGTATTGCCAAGTTTTACCATATAAGTATCTAGCATCAAGGATTTTTCTTTTCTCTGGAAATTCTGTTTCTAATATACTCTCTATAAAAACGTATTCTTTAATTTTCTTTTTGTATTCTTCTAACATTTCTTTTTCAGCACTCAAAACTTCTTCACAAGATTTATCATCTTCTCTCAAATGCTTATAATTTAATATTCTTTCATTTAGATAAAATACTTTTTTCTTAGTATTATAATATTCTTTTAACATCTTTTTTGTATCTTTCAAATCATTTCTCATATGAATTACTCCCCTCTATTTATAATTTTTTTACATAAAAAAAGCTAGAACAAATCTAGCTTTTAAAATTAAAGATAAAATACAATTTTAATAATTTTTAAATAACCCACTTTTGTACAATAACATAATATCACATTAAAAGGTATCATAGGGTATCATCTTTTAAAAATATTGAAATTTAATTTTTATTTTGATATAATCTAACTGTTGTCACTTCCTAATATGGCAACAGTTAGGGGGTGTTATTTTTGGAAATAATCATATCTATACTTATTTCTGTTGTTGCAAATGTAATTACATACTACATATGTAAATGGCTAGATAACAGGAATAATAGTGACAACAAATAGCCTATTACATTAAGAAAAGCATAGGAATTCCCCTCCTATGCTTTTTGTGTTATTTTAGAAATAACCATATCTTATATAATTATTATATTATGCATTTATATATTTGTCAACTTCTGTTAAGGCTTTATTGTATGGTTTAAATATATATTTATCACTATAGCCTAAAATATAAGATACATCTTTCCACTTCTTAAACTCTAAATACCTAAGCCTTAATAAAGTCTTTAGAGTATCATCATCAACCTTGTCTATAACACTCTCTATCTCTTTTCTAAGCCTATCTATTTCAATATTATGTAAATCTACATAATTTTTTAATCTAATTAATTCTAACGCCTTATCTTCCACTTTGGAATTAATATTATTAGTTTTTATTTCATCATAACAAACACTTATATTACCAACTTCTCTCTGCTTTTGTTTATATTCCCTTTCTAACATTTCTTTTTTCCTTGTACACTTATATGCTCTGTTTAAATACTTTTTTGTATCTTTGTACTTATCTGACATATTACCTCCATTACTTATCCAAAATATAACTAATAAACTGTATTAATAAATCAAGGTTAAATTCTTTTTTAGCTTTATATTCTTCTTCAAATCGTTCTATAAATTTTATTATATTATCCTCAGATATAATATTTTTATCCTCTGCAAAACATATTAATTTACAAAACACATTCCATAAAATATAATCTGATTTATATTCTTTAAATTCTAAAACTTTCAATTTTAAATAGTCAAATAAAAATTGTTCTCTAACTTCTGCTGGTAACTTTTCTGCCCTTTCTATCCTTTTTTTAATTTCTTCTAAATTATCCACTTACACCACAACCACAATTTTTATAAAATCCTTTACGTTTAATAAAATCTTTATTAGCTTTTATATAGTCATCTACAAAGTCATATACTATAGGTGTTTTTTTATTTTCAAATATTCTCATAACTCTACCTATACTTTGCTGTACTACTGCTTTATCTTTAGAAGATGATACTAAATAAAGCCTGTCCAACCTTTGTATATCTAGTCCCTCTTTAGCTAATGAATACGTAGCAAACATATATCTTTTTAAGCCCTTCTGCATATCATTAATAGCTTTTTCACGACTTTTTTTATTTAATTTAGAGCTTAATATTACTGACTTTTCTTTTTCTTCCTCTGGAAGAGTAATATATATATTTTCTAATTGTTCTATTCTATGGCTTAATATTAAATTATAATTATCTTTATTATTTAATATATACTTACTTATAAGCAAATTTCTATCTGCATTTTGTGATAAATAAGTTAATAATTTATTGTTATCTATTGTTCCATCAGTTAATAAACATTCATCTGTTAGCTCTATTCCTGTGTCAACTTTAATTATTTTAGGATTTATTATTTTATCTTTTACATATTCCCTTTTTACCTCATAAGCAATATTACCTAAATAAGACATTGTAGTTTGTTCTAGTTTATCACTTCTATGTAATGTGGCTGTTAATCCAAATCTATGTCTAACTGCTAAGTTATTTACAATTTTACTAAATTGTTTCAACTTTGTTGGTGTTCCTGCTAGTCTATGGCACTCATCAACTATCACTGTGTTAAATTCATATTTTAAACTATGTAAATCTTGTTCACTTAATGTTTGTACAGTAGCAAAAGTAATCCCATCTTTTATATTTATTTTACCATCTGTAATAGTTCCTAAATATTTATCATCTATATATTGTTTAGCCCTATCATAAGACTGCTTTAATAAGTCTTTTGTATGTGTTATCCATAATGTTTTATACCCTAGCTTACAAGCTAAAGCAATACCTATTTGAGTTTTACCACTTCCAGTAGGTGCAATCAATATTCCATAACCTTTTTTAATCATTTCATATACTGCTACTTGTTGATAGTCATATAAATTTATATCACTTTTAAAATTAAACTTTTTATCATCTGCTAAGCTTACTTGCTTTTTATATATTGATAAATCAAATTTATTTTTTATTTTAGAAAATAATCCGATAGGTATTATTAAGTCATTACAATTTTCACTGTACATATATAAATATTTGGGAGTATTCCCTGTCCATTTACCAAGTCTTTTTAATGTTGTATATTCTGGGTTATCTATAATAAAATTTTTCTTACAATATTCTTTTATATCATTTATACAATTTTTAAATGTTATTTGATTAAAAATAGCTACGCAAACTCGTGACTTTAGTCGTGAGTTAGTAGCTAAA
>OAZY01000779.1_pt1 | contig 16938 bp, 17 predicted proteins | sample 1494931 | NCBI WGS metagenome assembly OAZY01 (sample SAMEA2579921, study PRJEB22360) | human gut metagenome | biome: human gut; feature: human-associated habitat; material: faeces | place: Denmark | collected 2008/2010 | reverse complement strand
TAGAATAAAATAATATTTTGTTTTTTTAACAAAAAAGTAAATTATCAATATAAATATAAAAATATAACAAAGTGAATGAAACTGAGCTGCAATTAATACACTTACTAATAATATTATTTTATCAATTCTCTTTTTTTTACTCTTAAAATAAAAGTAAAAACCAAGTAATATAAAATTTATTGCTAATGTCATTCTAAGTGCAATTACTCCTTGGATAAACGGATAAATCAAGTATGTTGCATATACTAGATATTTTGATTTCCAATTAATTGTTAAACCGTTTACTATAAAAACAATAACAATTGCTGATAATAAACCAACAATCATTCTAAAAATGGCATAGTCTTGTGTGAAAATTTTACATAGATTAATAAACAAAACAAATCCAGCATCCTTACTTAAGGATAATATATTTGTGTCTCTAAAAAATAATTCATATGAACCTGAGTCTATCGAATTTGTCGATATATAAAAAATAAATGAAACTATAGCAATAAATAAGACATCAAAAAAGAAAGAACGTTTTCTTATTTTTATTATTGAGTATAAAAATAAGAAAAAAACCATCAAATAAAAGAGACATATCATAGTTATTCTTTAAAATTACTTTCCCAATCAGTAAATGATTGTAAATTTTCATCTTTTTCAGAGTTAATAATATTTTCTATTCCACCTATTTCATCTAATGGCCATTCAATCGCCATATCAGGATCATTCCACATAATTCCACTATCATATTCACCATAGAATTTTTCAGCACATTTATACGAAACAATTGAATCTTCTAACACTAAATATCCGTGTCCAAAATGTTCAGGTACTAATAATTCATTGCAATTATCCTCACTTAAATAGAATCCTTGCCATTGTTTATATGTAGGAGAATCTTTTCTTAAATCAATAATAACGTCATACACTTTACCTTTTACGCATCTTACTAGTTTAGCTTGTTGTTTTACTTCTTGAAAGTGCATTGCTCTAATAACACCTTTATGCGATACGGTATAGAATACTTCTTTTAAATCATGTTTGATTCCAATTTGTTCAAATACTTCTTTTGAATAATCTTTAATAAAATGCCCTCTATTATCATATGCAATAAACGGTTTAATAAGATAAGCACCTTTTAAATTTAATTCATTAAATTCCCATTTTTGTATCATTATTGATCACCTCTAATTTTATTAATGCCTTCTGTAAATGAATATTTTGATATAAAATCAAAATCATCTTTTAAAGAACTATCTTCAAACCATGAAACATCATATCGAACACCATCATCTGGTCTTTCACCAATAGATATTTCTTTTTTATATAAATCAGCTAATTCTTCTAAATAGTCTTTTAATGTTCTATATTCTCCATTACTTATTAAATATTCATGTTTTGTATTTTCTTTTTCACCTATAACACATAGTGCTTCAATAACGTCATCTATATAAGTGAAATTATATGGTTGTAGACAAGGACCATAACCTGGTTTATGCCCTTCACTAAATTCCTTCATTGTATAAGATATTAAATTGCCGTTTGTATTATCTCCACCATATATATTAGACAATTTTGCCCATACATAGTTGATATCATTTTTGTTACACACAATATCCAATAAATTATGCGTATATAGTTTGGCTAATCCATAGATTAAGTTTTCAGATTGATAATGATTAACTAAAATATTTTCAGCAACTTTTTCAGTAATTGTTCCTGTTGTTATAAATTTTTCACAGCCTAATTCTTTAGATAGTATTGCAGCATCACATGTGTAAATTGCATTTTTTGATTGTAGTAAATAATCAGCTCTGGCTGCACCAGTTGTTCCAGCCCACGCAAAATGATAAAAAGCATCAAAGTTTAAATTATCTAGTTCATCTTTAAGCGAACCTAAATCATCTAATGTTTTTTCGATTAGATGCACATTATTTAGCTTAGATAAAATTGAATTTGCGTGAGACATATCAATTGCATATACTTCAATACCTTTGTTTACCAATGAACGAATAAAGTTTCTACCTATGAATCCATTGGCTCCTGTTACAATTACTCTTTCCATGATTTTATTTCCTCCAAATACTCATTTATTTGTTTATTAGTCACTTCTTCAATATTTTCATTATTGTAATATGCTTTAGACCAGTCAACAGTCTTTTCTATCGCATCTCTAACTGACCAAATTGGATGCCATTGAAGTGTTGATTTTGCTTTTGAACAATCAAGTTTTAAGAAATTAGCTTCATGTGGTCCATTGTAATCAGCAGCTAACCATTTTGCATTTTCTTTCCAAGTATCGCAGAATAATCCAACTATTTGTCCAGTGGTTACACAGTCTCTTTCATTAGGACCTATATTATATGTCCCAGCTAATTCTTTATTGTTATATTGTTTCATTGCTAAATATAAATAAAAAGTTACTGGTTCTAATACATGTTGATATGGTCTTGTTGAATTGGGATTTCTCACTTGAATAGATTCATTTTGAACTGTGTATTTTACACAGTCAGGAATAATTCTATTTTCACTAAAATCTCCACCACCAATAACATTACCGGCTCTACATCTAGAAACAGCCAAATCTAAAGTATTAAAAAATGAATTAGTATAACTATCAGTTACTAATTCACTGCATGATTTACTATTTGAATATGGATCATAACCATTTAAACGATCGTTTTCTCTATATCCATATACCCATTCTTTATTAAGATATACTTTATCAGTTGTTACATTTACAAATGACTTTACTGATGAATGTGTTCTCACACATTCACAGATATTAACTGTTCCCATGACATTCACATCATATGTATAGACTGGATTCTTATAAGAATCTATAACCAATGGTTGCGCCGCCATATGAATAACAATTTCAGGTTGCACTTCATCGAATACTTTCATCATTGAATCCAAATCTCTAATATCTATAATTCTTGAATCAATCTTTTCGTCAAGTTTTAAAATATCAAACAATGCAGGAGTAGTAACAGGTTTTAATGCAATTCCTGTTACTTTTGCACCTAATTGTTGTAATAAAAAAGACATCCAGCTTCCTTTGAAGCCAGTGTGTCCAGTCACTAATACTTTCTTACCTTTATAGAATTCTTTCATATTACTTATCCCACACTTTCCATGGAGCTTTATCTGAATTCCATAATTCTTCTAATTTTTGTTTTTCTCTTAATGTATCCATACATTGCCAATAACCTCTATGTAAATGTGACATTAATTGTCCATTTTTGATTAAAGCATTTACCGGCTCTTGTTCAAATACTGTGTTATCTCCATCAATTAAATCGAAAACTTGAGGTTCCATTACCATATATCCAATATTAATTAAATCACCATCAAGATCAGATTTTTCTCTAAACGCTCCAACAGTTCCATCATGTTTAATATCTAATACTCCTTTATTTTGTCCAAAATTATAAACAGAAACAGTTCCAAGTTTTCCCTGTTCTCTATGAAATTTTAAAAGTTCATTAACATTTACATCTGCAACACCATCACCGTAAGTTAACATAAAGGTTTCATCACCGACATAATCCTTAACACGTTTGATTCTTCCACCTGTCATAGTGTTTAATCCAGTATCAACAACCGTTACTTTCCATGGCTCAGCGTGTTTATTATGAATTACCATCTCATTATCATTTGTAAAATCAAACGTAATATCAGATGTATGAAGAAAATAGTCATTAAACCATTTTTTTATGTATTCTTGTTTGTATCCTGCACAAATAATAAATTCATTAAATCCATAATAACTATAAGTCTTCATAATATGCCAAAGTATTGGCATATTACCAATTTCAATCATTGGTTTAGGTTTAAGATGCGATTCCTCGCTAATTCGTGTACCAAATCCACCTGCTAAAATTACAATTTTCATTTTTTTTCTCCTTTTCTATACAATAAAATATATAATTTGATTTTTAGAGTACCAAAAAAAGTATCTCTAGATACTTTTTTATTAAAAATTAATCTTATCTTATTTTTTAACTTATCCATATTTAAAAAACATAAAATTAACGATTTTTGGGAATTAGTCATTAAATCTTCAAAATTTTCAAGTAAATATAACACATTATCAATTATAAATATATCTTTAAAATTAAATGAATTAATTATTTTATTTAAAAATGATTGATGGGTGCTTCCTGCATTATCTGAATGTTGTCTATATAAAATATAACTATTATCATCTCTATGCATCTCACCAAAATATGTTCCTAAAACACTAACTATAACATCATGAGTGATATTTAAACCATTATATTTTGAATTCTTTATTAGTCTAAATAATTCTGATGAAAATACTTCAGTACATCCCATTCCAAATCCATTAACTATAACATGATACAAATCTGGTTCAGTAAATTTTTTTGAGATTTTATAATCTATTTTGTTCAATTTATTGTCTACAAAACTTTGATTACTGCAATATGCTCTAATCTGCGAACTGCTCTTTTTTTCTTCAAGATAGTTTATAGCAATTGAAATTTTATTTTTTTTCCATACATCATCTTGATCAGAGAAAGCATAATATTCATCGTCATGATATTCTACTAACTTAGTTAACTCAAGAAAACTTTTTTTCCACCCGATGTTTGACATTTTAAATAAAACAATATTTTCTTTGTTAAAACTCTCGATTATTTTAACAGTATTATCAGTAGAACCATCGTCTCTTATATATAATTTTATAATAACTTCTTCTTGGTTTAAAATACTTTGAATCTGTTCCTCAATATATTTTTCTCCATTGTATGTTGACATTAATATATTTACTTTAAGCATTTTCTATATAATTCCTCCAAAACTTTAATAGTTTGTTCTAACGAATAATTATGATTATATATAATTGCATCACTATTACTTCTTTTAGATTCATCTTCAATGTCAATATTGATAATACTGTCTTTCCAAAGATTTGTTTTTAACTCAAGTATTTTTACTAATCCTAGGTTAGCCTCAGAAGTTACATTAGATGATATTAGACAAGGTAATCCAGTACATTGTGCCTCTATTAATGTTATCGGCAGCCCTTCAAATAATGAAGGTAAAACAAATACATCTGACATTGATAATAAATTTGATATATCATTTCGACTCCCTAATATTAAAGTATATTTAGTTAACTCTCTTTCTTTTACTTCTTTTTTAAATTTTTCCAATAACTCACCATCACCAGCAAAAACAAAGATAATATTTTCTTCTTCCTTTACAATTTCACTTATTACTTCTAAAAACCATAAATGGTTTTTTCCCGGAACCATTCTTGCTACCAGCAAAACAATCTTTTTGTTATCCAAATTATACTTTTTTCTATACTCTTCCCTGATATTATTATCAAATTTAAATTCATTAACATTAATTCCGTTTTTCATTACTTGAAAACTATTTTCTCCATACATCCATTTACCAGCCTTATTGGAACAAGCAAATTTTAAAGTGCTATAATGATTTAAAAATGGAATAAATAGTTTGTGTATAGCTCTATGATTCCAATCCGCACTATGTGAATGTGCAATTCTATTATTACATCCAGCGTACTTTGCCACAGCTAAATCAACCCACATTACAGATGCAGTTGCATGTCTATGTACAATATCATAATCCCCAGTTTTTATAATACGATAAAGTAGTTTACAATATTTGATTGGTTTTTTGCCTAATCTTGGTAGTCTGTATATAATTGAGCCATTGTTTTGAACCTCTTCATCATAACATCCATCATCTTTTGAATGTATCACAAAATCAATATGAATATCATCCGGCAAACTTCTATAAATTGACATTAGATAACTTTCTATACCGCCTTTATCCAAATTTCTAACCGCAATCATTAAAATTCTCATTATCTCACCTCATTAAATATTTATATATAAGTTTAGAACTTATATTGTATCCAAAAAAAGTCACTAAAAGATGACAATATTTATTTTTCTTGCAAAAGTAAATATCTTTATACTTATATATTTTTTTTAATTTATTTATGAATAATCTCTTATTCTCATATTTTGAAGCCATTCCGAGTAATATATAGTAATAAGAAGAATATAAATCTAATAGCATTAAATTTTTGATCTGATTTTTCAATATCTATATAACTAATTCTTAAAAAGTTATATATATCATTCCAGCACCTTTCATCCCATCCAGTTTTTGAAGTTGAAGTGCTTCTAATTCTATATGCATGCATTATATTATTTAAAGTGCCTATGCTATGAATACTTTTCATTAATCTATAATTCCACTCAACATCTTCTCCACGTATTCCATCTATAAAAAACAAGTTATTATCCACAATAACTTGTTTTTTAACAATTTTATTCCAACTTGAAGGATCATAGAGATTATTCTTTACAATATATTCAATATTATCAATGAATTTATTTTTATTCATTATATTAGAGTTTGCATTTTGTATTGTTTTTCCATAACTATTATTGCATTCAAAGTATTGTTGACTTTTAAATAAAATAACGTCATATTCATGTTTATATATTAACGCTTTGGCTTCACAAAAAAAATTGTTATTAATATAAAAATCATCACTATCTAAAAAAATTATATATCTACCTTTAGCACTTTTCAAAGCAATATTTCTTGCATTTGATATTCCTCTATTTACTTCGATATTTATTAGTTTAATATTTTCATGATGTAAATATTTATTAATTATTATATAAGAATCATCTTGTGATCCATTATTTACAATAATAAGTTCAAAATCTTTGCAAGTTTGTTCCAAAACACTATTTAAACATTTTTCTAAATATGACGAAGTGTTATACACTGGTACAATAATACTAAACATTAATTTGCTTTCCATCTAATTCCCCCTTTTTCTTAATTTTCAATTGTCTATCACTATAAACAATTGAATTTCTAGGAATTTTTCCATATACTACTGTGTTAGCGCCAATTACCGAATTTGCACCAATTTCTGTTCCTTTTAATATAATACAATTAGACCCAATCCATACATTATCATTTATAATTATTGGAGATGTAATGTAGCCATTGTCTCTTATTACACCATCTTTTTTATAATTATGGTCATGGTCATAAATTTTAACACTTTGCCCAAATATCACATTGTCTCCAATAGTTATTGAATCCATACAATTAATTAAGCAATTATTATTCAAACCTACGTTTTCACCAATATTAAGAATTCCGTTTTTATTAGTTCTAATTTTCACGCCAGACCTCATTAATAGATTTTTTTTTGAAATTATTTTACTTGAATTGAAAATTCTTATTTGTACAGTACGAGAATACTTTCCAATTAATTGTACTTTTAATCTATTCAAATAAAAAATCTTAATTATTATCATTTTTAAAGATCCAAAAATATAATCTAGTAAATCAAATATCATTTCCGCCCTCCTCATAGTATAAATCTTTCATCATATTTTGAACTATTTTACAATCAAATCTTTTTATAATTCTTTTAGTATTGCTTTCCATTTTATTACTAACATCTCGATTAGAATATATAGTATAAATTTTATTAGAAAAATCAATAGCATCATTACTGTTGCATAAATAACCATTTTCTCCGTCATGAATTAAGTCTATATTTCCTCTAATACTACTAGCAACAGCTGGAAGACCTACAGACATTGCTTCCATCAGCGATGCAGGTAATCCTTCTTGTAAGGATGGAAACGCGAATAAATCTGCACAATGTAATAATGCCTTTGCATCTTGTCTATATCCAGCAAAAATAATTCTATCAGTTACATGTAATTCTTCCGCAATTTTTTTTAATTTTTCTTCCATTTCCCCAAATCCAACTATTACATATTTAATTTTTGGATTAGCAATCATAGAAATTGCTTCAATAATTACTTTCTGATTTTTTCTATTTGATATTTGGCCTATACTCATTACAACAAAATCATCATCTTTAAGTCCTAATTCTTTTCTAAGATAATAAACGTCTACTTTTTGATTTTTTATTTCGTCAACGTGAACACCTATACCTGGAACGTGTATAACATTATTTGCATTAAATCTTTTTCTTGCAACTTCATAATCTTCATTATTGATAGTTATCAATACATCTGTCCATTTTGAACATATTTTTTCTATTGGATAGAATAAGACCCAGTTTTTTATTGGAGCACCCTTAAAAAAATGAAATCCATGCGCAGTATAAATAACTTTCATTCCTTTTTTTCTAAATTTAATTCCAGCTAAACGAGCAATTACACCACCTATTGGTGAATGGCAATGTAAGATTTTATATCCATTTTTTTTATAAATGTTTTTCGTTATGAAAAATGATTTTATTATATCATTTACTTTAAAAATACTTCTTGGAATTGGAATATCATAAGTGTTTATTCCTTGTTTAGATAATTCATTTTTAAATTCCTTAACTCTTTCATCACTCGTAATACTTCCACTTCCAAAATTGCAAGCTACATCAACTTGATAACCCAACGATTGCAATACATGTATATTATCCATATTAAATAAGTCTATCATTGAAGCTACAGAAGCATACATCAGTGCCTTTTTGCATTCATTATTATTTTGAAATTTTTCAGAGCGAAATACAGATTCTTTAAAATTGTTAACAACATACTCGTTTTCATATTCATTCATGTCCATATCGTAATATGAATCACTAAATGCCTTGGATGTCAATCCACCAATCTTACCTGGTACCATTTTTAATAGTTTTATTGGTAATGATGTACCAGGTAACATAACAATTTTATGATCTTTTACATTTGCTATCATTTGTACCATGTCTGAGGTATTTGTATATTCATCATTTTGCGGGAAGAATACACCGGATTCTTCATTATCTATCATTAACTTAATGAATTCACATAAGTTATCAATATGTAACATTGATCTTTTATTATCGACAATTGGGAATACTGGCAACTTCGTTGCTAGTTTTACTAATTGTCGATAATTACCTTTAGATCCTTTTCCATAAATCATTGGCGGTCTTACTACTACAACCTTGAATGATTCATCATTCATTTCTTGTAGTTTTAAATCAGCTTGTAGTTTGCTGTCACCATAGAAGTTCTCTGCTTTAGGTTGAGTATCTTTAGTAATATGCGTTGTACCACATCCACTATAGACAATCATTGAAGACATAAAGATAAATTGTTTTACCTTAGCTTCTTTTGCAATGTTTGCAACTTCCAAAGTTAAATCAGTATTTACTTTATAGTATTTTTGTTTAACTTCTTCAGATACATTACCAACATCAGCATGAGCTATACCTGCAACATGGAATACTGTGTCGTATTTTGAAAAATCATGTTTTTTCCAATTAGGATCTAACATATCTAATGTATCTATTTCATATTCGTTAACTGAATCGTTTAACCATTTCTCAACTGATTCACCAATATAGCTATTAGCACCAGTTATTAATACTTTCTTTAATGGAAGTTGTTTATCTTCTTTAGTTGGTTTAAGTTCTTCTTCATTAATAAAGTTTTTTTGTAACTGTACTTTTCTTTTTACATTTGTATATGCTGTATAACCTGCATATGATAAAGCAACTAAACTAAAAAGAAGTCCCTTATGAGATTTCTTATCTTTATTATTATCTTTGTTCTTAATATGATTACAGATAAGTCCTAAGCCAGTAAGTCCAACAATACTAGCACCTCCTACTACTGCAGCACCAATCTTAGCTTCTTTATCTATCTTTTCGGGATCTACTATTTGTGTATCTACAGTTTTTTCAAGTTCACCAGTTCCACCTTCTACTACACCATCATGTAATAGAACAGAACCAATAGTTGCTAAGAAACATTTAATATCCATCTTTAAGCCCATTTCATTTACATAATCACCATCAAACTTAGCTTTAACATCTATTTCTAATTCATCTCTACCATTAATTTGTGCCCACCCAGTTAATCCTGGAGTTACATCATTAGCATGATATTTATCTCTCTCTGCAATCAAATCATCTTGATTCCATAAAGCTGGTCTAGGACCTATGACGGACATCTTTCCTGTAAAAATATTAAAGATTTGTGGTAATTCATCTAAAGAAGTCTTTCTTAAGAATTTGCCAGTTTTAGTAATAAATTGATCAGGATTTTTTAACATATGAGTAGGCATATCACTAGGAGTATCTGTTCTCATAGTTCTAAACTTATAAATCTCAAATAACTCTTTATTTTTACCAACTCGCTTTTGTTTAAATAATACCGATCCAGGTGAATCTAGTTTTATAGCTAACGCTAATAACCCTAATATTGGACTTAGTACAACAATAGCTCCACCACTTAAAACAATATCAATTCCTCTTTTAAGTAGTAGATACTTCTTTTGTTTATCTGTCATTATTTTCCCCTCCATATTTACTCAAATTAAAAGATGGTTATATTTGAGTACCATCTTCAATAATTCGATTCATTTCAATTTCTTTATTCATTGTGATTAAACAATGACTCCCTACACTTACATATTTATGAATAACTGTATTAGGCCTAATAACACTCCCGGTATTCACTAATACACAATCATAAAGATATGCATCATGATTAATAGTAGTATTTGCAGTAATAATACATCCTTTTCCAATAGTTGCATTAGATTCTATTACTGCATGAGGAAATAGAACTGTTCCCTCATTAATAGATGCATACCCAGATACAACACTTGTAGAGTGTTGTAATATCGGTAATGAATAACCTATTTCTTTTGCTTGTAATAAAAGTTTACTTCTAACATTATTATTACCTATAGCAATATGAATATGAGTATACTCAGGATAATACGAACTTATCTCATCAATAGAACCAATAATTTTACAATCATTAATATTTTCGTTAATATTTTGATCATCTAGAAAAGATATCTTATCAAAGATATTCATATCTCTAGCAATATCCAAGCAACACCTTCCATGTCCACCTGCTCCTACTATTAATAAATTCACTAGTTCACTCTCCTTTAAAAGAAACTTGGTTCTTCACCAAATTGTTTCTTATGCTCTTCTTGCCAATCTTGTTCTTTGTTATTCTCTTTTTTATTTAAGTAAACGATGATTTGATTGTTAAAAGGTTTAATAGATGTAATAGAGTAGTTGTTTGTTAATTGCTGATAAGCCTCTTTACCATTTGTATATTGGTATTGTTTATCATCAATAATACATATCACTTCTGATTCTATTTTTTCTAATATTTTAGTCACTCTTTATACCTCCTTTTATACCTCCTTTTTGAACATAAAAAAACAGGTTCATCGCCTGTTTTAGTCATATTTATGAGGTAGAAGATACAATTCCCCCTTACCCCAAATAATCTAGACTTTATGTTCAGAACTAATGTGTTATCAAGTTAACCTGAGTAACACTTAATTCTTGCTTATAAGTTCAACTCCTAGAATAATCTTTCTATCAAAGAAAGGTAAATCTAGTTGTGCTGTACAATGATGTTTCATGACTCTGACAATATGATCTTGATAATGCAGTAGGGGACCTTCTGTTATAATCGTCTTACCATCTTCTTGGTAACCAACAGATACTCTAGCGACATTATCTTTATCTAATACATTATTAAAGAACTCTATTTCTTTTTCTCTTAAAGCAGATACTTCAGCATTCTCTAATTGTTTAATCAGTCCATCATTCTTATCTTTCATAGACAATAAAAGATCATTAAAATCATTTTGTTTTAAATCTGACTTTACAAAGATATAGTTATCAAACATATCCTTAGTAGTCTTTTTCTTTGCTTGCCTATGAAATACTTCAGTTTTAGGAATAAAGGCAGTAAGTTCTTTTCTTTGATTTAAATTAGGTAGTATTTTATTAGTTTTATTACTGAATACATATAAGACATACCAGTTCATCTTAATAATCAATTGCAACAAGTAGTTTTCCAGTAAGAATTTCTGTATCTAATGTTGCAAATCTTCTATATTTATCAACTTTTTTGATCATATCTTCTAAACCTACTAAAGGACCATCAGTGGGAACGAATCTTCGATCCACTATAACTCCTTTTGTATGTTTGATCGTATCAGTATTATCTAATAACTTTTCTAGTAAAGACTGTTCTTCACTAGTTAATGGATATGTATCTTTATACTCAAGTAAATCTACTAATCCATTAATCGTTTTAAAATACTCTTTAAATTGTTCATCAAAAGCTTCTTGATCAAGATCACTCTTGATAAATACATAGTCAGGATATATTTCCTTAACTATAAACTCAGCTGTTTCCCCTCTACCAAAACATCTTTCACTTTTAGGTATAAAGGCATTCATGTTCACTTGTTTGTTTAAAGTACTAACAAGTTTTTTAGTTCTACCAGTTTTGCATCTGGCTACGTACCAATACATTGTTACCTCCAACCCTTCCATTTTCGCAGAACACTATATTCTACGAACCGAATTATATCATAAATTGTTGTTGTTTCAAATAAAAAAGCGACGAATTGACAGTAATTATCAGGTATTTGAGCTATTAAGATAATAGTCTGTTTTATCTGATGATTTTAACAGTAAATAACTAATGTTTTTATAGTTCGATGTGTTTAAAAAACAAATTAATAATGAAAAAATATTTGAAAATCGTTAGATAAAATTAATCAATTCTTATTTTCATCATAATAAATTTATTTGTGTTAATCATTTTATCCAAAATTAACGATAAATGAAATATTTATTCTTTTTGAGATAGCAATAATAAATTGATATTCTGTTAAGATTCTGATTTTTTCGTAGAATATAGTGTTCTGCGAAAAATAATCAAAAAGCAATAAAAAATAGGTCATTTATAAAGCTGTTAAACTTTATAAATGACCTGTTTTCGTTTATTAATTCATTTGCTTTTTGTATAAATCCGACATTATTTCATCAAAATCATATTCTAAATCTTCATCATCCATTTCGTCTTCTTCTAAATTATCAATTGTGAATGATTGACCGAATACATTAAACTGTTTATATCCTTGTATAACAGTTAAAATTAGATCAATAATAATGCTTAAATCATGGTAATTATTATCTATTCTATCATCAATGATAATACTGCCATTTGATATAGATTGTTTGACTTCACTTAAAAACAAGTCTCTATCTTTTGATTCATAGTTGATAACTATATCTTTATGAATCTTAATAATTAATGATTCATCACTAAATCTTTCATGATGATAATCATAGCGATAAACCAAATAATCATTATTATCACTTATTAAATCAATATTTAAAAAATCATATTCATATTCGCCCATTTTCTCTACCTCATCTTGTAATATAGCACCATGCAACCGGTAAAAACAACGATTAATTTAGTAATTGCTCAAATAAAGCAAAATTAACCTTATCTTTTTCTTTAATTCTATCCAGTAAGTAAGAAATGTATACAACATCTTTACCTTCTAATAACAACCAATATAAATCAATATAAATATTCACTAAATGAATATCATGATTACTAAAAAGAAGCCTGTAATATACATCTAAAGCATTAGCAAGTACTTTTTGATTTTGTAGTTTAGGCTTCTTTTCATTTTTTTCATATTGAGATATAACTGCTGTTGCACTTGAATCTATTAATCCAAGACTTAGACGCTGAACCTCTGATTTTGCTGTATCTATGGAAGCATGAGCGTACAAGTATCGTGATACTGATATTTGAATGTCCCATAATGTATTACAAATTTTTTAGGTTCATATTCTTTTGTGTTAATCTCGTACAGAATGTATGTCTTAGTACATGTGGTGTGATATGTGTCAATGGAAGTTTCCCTGTTTCAATACGATTATAATGTTCACGACTGATACCACAGGCGACAGCAAATCTTAATTGTGTTACTCCGTATTCATCACGCTTTTGTTTTAATTCTTCAATAAAGTTTTTATCATTCATTCTTCAATTCCTCCAATCAAAAAAGGCAACTACCATATTTGATAATTGCCTATCCTTAAATTTCTGCAAAAGAAAAAGACAATCAATCTCTTATTTGAAATCAACTGTCTTTCTTATGTCTTATTCAATTTTTCCAAGTGATAATGGCATAATTTATATCACACCATGTAAAATGCGGTTTTGCCTTGTAAATACAGCGTTTTCCGCTTAGTAATGTCTCTTGTCTCTTGTTTTTTGTGCCCCCCCTTGTTAGATAACGGGGGCTTATAAGGCTCGCCACAGGCTCGCTCATGGTCAAAGCAATCCGTCTCTTTGCCGGCAAGCCGGCATGGCGTTGTTGGCTAAAGCCACGCCACCAGAGCCGGCTCACTTCTCCCATGCGAGCGTGTCAGCATTTCTGCTTTTTATCTTTCAAGATTTCTAAAAATCTTCCTATTTATGCTCCAACGCTTTCTTTTTCTTTAATACTGTTAATACAGCGATACCAAGTGCACTCATGGAAAGCAGTGCAGTAAAGAAACCTGCATTTGTTTGGTCGCCTGTTTTTGGACTTTCCTTGTTTGTATCAGCATTAGAATTATCTTTATTTGAGTTGTTGTCATTTGGCTGAGCTGGTTTGGAAATCACAGGAATAGTCTCTGTTTCTTTATAGTCACAGCGTGCGCAATGTCTTTCTTTTATTCCGGTTTCTGTTGTCGTTGCGTTCTTGATAACGTTCCATTCTCCCAAATCATGCCCTAATGCAGAATTTTCCTGTACTCTTGTATCTGTTTTGTCGCAACGCTCACATGTTGCTGTTTCCGTACCGTTTTCTGTACAAGTTGCATTACCATCAGAAACATAATTTGTAAAACTGTGACCTAGTTTTGCAATGGTCGTACTGTCTTTGACTGCGTCACAATTCTTGCAATGGATAGATTTACTTCCGTTTTCTGTACATGTTGGTTCTTTATCCACTGTATATTTTGTATCCCAGTCATGTCCTGTCGGATTTAGATTTTCTGTTTCTACATATCCGCAAACAGTACAAGTGTGTTTTCTACTTCCACCTTGGTCGCAAGATGGAGAAGTAATGATTTCCCATTCTCCAAAGGTATGACCTTTTGCGTCGACTTCATCGCCTTTATAACTGTGATTACAATTCTTACAAGTATAAGTTGTATATCCTTTTTCTGTACAAGTCGGCGGTGTAACGACCGCATTATAATCATGTTCACTTACTGTAAACTGTAAAGCTATTGATTGTTCGGCTACATTGCCTGCCGATACGGATAGTGTTGCCTGATATGTTCCAACAGCTAAATCGTTATCTGGTTTTACTGTGACCTTGATTGTTCCGTTTGGCTGAATCGTAGTAACTTTATTCTCACTCAATTCAAACTTATCTGCGTTAGTTCCTGTAAGAGATACGTTGACATTTTCTAAATCAACATTTCCGTTATTGGTAATGGTAAATTCATTTGCGTTAATCGGCTGATAATCTTTACAAACCGTTGTAAAAGTTCCGTTGCCTGCGACAGCCATGTCGTAAACTTTCTTCGTTGCCGCAAGAAGTGTGATATTCACATCACTTGTCGGTGTACCGGAAATAGTAAAACCGTTATCTGTTTCGGTTACTGACAATCCGTTATTCAACTGTCCTTGAAGATTGCTGATATAATCCTCTGGAAGAAAATATCCGTCAGTCACTTCTACGGTAATATCTGTGATTGCACTACCTTGCCCAACACCTTGCGTACCGTTTGTAACAGCCAACCCCTCGCTAGCCGTGATATTTACATCATACCCTTGTTCTTCATCAGCCAATGTTGCATAGGTCATTCTTGCGTCACTGTCTGTTGTTTCCAGCCATACTTTGCAGTTTCTAAAACTGTCTAGTTTCATATCACTTTCAGAAACTTCTGCTTCATTTGTGATTTGTTTTGCCCATGTTCTAACACTATTTTGTACAACTAAATATGTACCTGTTGGAACATTCGTTAATGTAACCTTGCTCTTATCATAAGACACTAATGCAGAGCCTAAATTCTTACTGGATTTAGCAGCATCATACCGCAATGTAAATGCGTCGTTTTCTGAAAGCTGTCCGTCAGATGCTGCTGCTGGCGCAGCAGATGCAAAGATGACAGATGACAGATTCAACTCAAAAGCGGGTACCAGCGCGTAATCAGCGTTCACAGAGTAAAATTCCACACGGCGGTCTTTAACAAAGTAGGCCGGCCAGGCGCCGAGGGCATTGCCGTTGTAAATCTTGTACGGCGCGCGGAGCCAAAAAGTACTGCCGCCCCAGTAGGCTTTATCAATGTGAAGGCCGTTATTCAAACCGTCAGAAGCGTTTTTTCCAACCATAACATGATCATCATAACAATCACCATAGGCAAGATACAGTTTATCGGTTGTAGAATAGACACTGCTGTTTTTTGTATCATCGGTATAAACGGTCGTATTATTCATCAAGTCTTGTTCTTTATTTGTAAAGTATGAGCTTTCCAAGTCTTTTAATGTAGTTCTTAAAGGACTTGCCCCGTAATGGTTTAGATAAACGTCTGCCGGATTTTCTCCAGTATAAGTACATTTCCAATCTTCACTATAATTTTTGTTTTGAGTATAGTTTGGTTCAAACTGCTGACTTGTTGCAAGCGGACTTTCTGCGAACAAAGTCAGTTCTTTCTCTCCCTGACTTCCGGCAATCCACCACTTCTGGTTATTATTTCCAAAATAAACCTTTGCCGGATTTTTTGTTCCATCATTTGTATCATCTGTGTTAAATGACTTTAATTGTTCTACTGTCGCAAACCGTTCTTTTGTAGGCAATTGATTTCCTGCTGCATGAACTTCTGTATTAAATGTTGGAAACATCGTTAATACCATTGCACCAGTAATCAGAAATGAACCTATTTTCTTCATGTGTTTTTGTTTCATGTGTTTCTCTTCCCTCTCCTAAACGCAAAAAAGCAAACTAGTGCTAGTATAAATTTAGTACCAGTTAAATAGAAATAATGTCTAAAAAAATGAATTGAAAAATTTTGAAAAGAATACTAATCTAAAATAAGAAAAAGAG
>OAZY01000772.1_pt1 | contig 17031 bp, 32 predicted proteins | sample 1494931 | NCBI WGS metagenome assembly OAZY01 (sample SAMEA2579921, study PRJEB22360) | human gut metagenome | biome: human gut; feature: human-associated habitat; material: faeces | place: Denmark | collected 2008/2010 | reverse complement strand
ATTCAAAAAGTTAAAGCAGATGAAAAGTTAGAAAATCTTGCCACTATATTAAAAAATGACCCAAGTGTTGTAGGAAAATTTGTCTCTGCCCCTGTTCAAATAGAACAAATTTCTTTATATGAAATATCAAACTATGGCTCAGCTATGACACCTTTTTATACTATATTATCATTTTGGGTAGGTGGTGTACTGTTAGTATCTTTATTAAAAACTAGAGTTTATGAAGATGATAATATAAAAGATATAAAGCCTTATGAAGCTTATATAGGAAGATATTTTCTATTTATGATGATAGGTATTATACAAGCTATTGTAGTTTGTTTAGGTGATTTATTTATATTAAAAATACAATGTTTAAACCCTATATTATTTGTTTTAGCTGGTGTTGTAGCTAGTATAGTGTTTATTAACATAATATATACTTTAGTTGTATCTTTTGGAGATGTTGGTAAGGCTATATGTGTATTTTTGCTTGTTATACAAGTTGCTGGAGCAGGGGGAACATTTCCTGTTGAAGTTACACCAGAGTTTTTTCAAAAAATAAATCCTTATATACCTTTTACTTATGGTATAAATGCTATGAGAGAAACTATTGCTGGTATATATGAAAATGCCTATAAAACAGATATTATAAAATTGATTAGTTTTTTACCATTTTCTTTATTGTTAGGACTTTTCTTAAGAAAACCTCTTATTAAAATAAATGAATTTTTTGAAGAAAAATTAGAAGAAACTCATCTTATGTAATGTAATATAGAAAGAGTCAAATTTATTTTTATTACCAACAGAGCTATTTGTATAAAAAATTTATAAAAAAAGTAAAAAAATACTTGCAAATGTATTTAGTATATGCTATAATATTTTATGTTGTGACATTAAGAGCGATGAGATAGAAGGTTGTTACCTTATAGGTAAGTTTTTCTATGGAGCGATGTCCAGTTCAAGAAACCGGGCGACAAGTCACTGTGTATATCGAATATTTGTAAGTATTTATTTTTTATAAATACTTATCAATGGGCGTATTATGTCTATTGTATTGATGTGTACAGTCACCGCTTGTCGTACTAGAAACTAAAAGTGCGAAAAGGAGGGGACTTTTTTTATGGCTAATCAAAAGCTTAGAATCAGTCTTAAAGCTTATGACCATAAGTTAATCGACCAATCTGCTGTGCAAATTATTGAAACTGCTAAAAAAACAGGGGCTCAAGTGAGTGGACCTATTCCACTTCCTACTAAAAAGGAAGTTGTTACTATTCTTAGAGCGGTTCATAAGTACAAAGATTCTAGAGAACAATTTGAGCTTAGAACTCATAAAAGATTGATTGATATTTTAATGCCAACTCAAAAAACTATGGATAGCTTAAGCCGTCTTGATTTACCAGCTGGTGTTGACATTACTTTAAAAATGTTATAATTTTTAGTAATAAATATCAATAAATGGTTATAAAGTAAGTAAATAGTAATTACAAATATTTATAATGTAATTAATCCAATTTGGTTTATATAAGTTCGCCTTATATTTGCCTAGAATGATTGCTCAAAATATTTAAGTGGGTAATCCGCTGTAGACTACGGAGGTGCAATTTAATTATGAAAAAAAGCATTATTGCTAAAAAAATAGGTATGACACAAATTTTTGCTGAAAACGGTATTCTTATTCCAGTTACTGTTTTAGAAGCTGGTCCTTGTGTTGTTACTCAAAAGAAAACAATTGAAAATGACGGATACGAAGCTATTCAAGTAGGCTTTGGTGAAGTTAAAGAGAAAAAAGTGAATAAACCTTTAAAAGGACACTTTGATAAAGCAGGTGTTTCTGCTACAAAATTATTAAAAGAATTTAAACTTGAAAATGCAAGCGAATATGAACTTGGTGCTTTAATTAAAGCAGACATATTTGCTGTTGGTGATAAAATTGATGTTAGTGGTGTATCTAAAGGAAAAGGATTCCAAGGTGCTATCAAAAGACATAATCAACATAGAGGACCTATGGCTCACGGTTCTAAATATCATAGAGGTGTTGGTTCTTTATCTTCTGCAACTACTCCTGGTAAAGTTAAAAAAGGTAAAAAAATGCCTGGTCATATGGGTGCAGAAAATGTTACTATTCAAAACCTTGAGGTTGTTAGAGTAGATGCTGAAAAGAATTTACTTCTTGTTAAAGGTGCTGTTCCTGGCAACAAAGGTTCAATTCTTGTTATTAAAGAAAGCGTAAAGGCTTAATTAATCTTTACGAAAGGAGGAAACCCTAAATGGCAATAACTGTAAAAGTTTTAAATATGAGCGGAAGCGAAGTAGGCTCTGTTGAATTAAATGAAAATATATTTGGAGTTGAAGTAAATGAACACGTTATGCATCAAGCAGTTGTTCAATACTTAGCTAATCAAAGACAAGGTACTAAAAGTGCTAAAACACGTGCTGAAGTTCGTGGTGGTGGTAGAAAACCTTGGAGACAAAAAGGTACTGGTCGTGCTAGACAAGGTTCTATTCGTTCTCCTCAATGGACTGGTGGTGGCGTTGTATTCGCTCCAAAACCAAGAGATTTCTCTTTTAAATTAAATAAAAAAGTTAAAAGATTAGCTCTTAAATCTGCTCTTACTACTAAAGTAAATAATGAAAAATTTGTTGTTGTAGATGAGCTTAAATTAAATGAAATCAAAACTAAAGAAATGAAAAAAGTTCTTGATAGTTTAAATGTAAACAAAGGTTTAGTTGTTTTAGAAGAAAATAATAAAAATGTATTATTATCTACTAGAAATATACCTAATGTAAAAACTGCTGGTGTTAATACAATTAATGTATATGACATCTTAAAATATGAAAGCTTTGTTGTAACAAAAGAAGCTTTAGCTAAAATTGAGGAGGTGTACAAATAATGGCTGATATTAAATACTATGACGTTATTTTAAAACCTGTTGTTACTGAAAAAAGTATGGGGCTTATGGCTGATAGAAAATATGCTTTTTATGTACACCCTGAAGCTACTAAAATTCAAATCAAACAAGCAGTAGAAAAAATGTTTGATGGTGTTAAAGTAGACTCAGTTAATACTATGAATTTAACAGGTAAAACTAAAAGACGTGGTTATACTGTTGGTAAAACTAACAATAGAAAAAAGGCAATTGTTACATTAAAAGAAGATAGCAAAGATATTGAAATCTTCCAAGGAATGTAGTATAATTAATTAATGTTTATAAATTGATGAAACACACGGAAACGTTGTAAGGAAAATCGAAAGGAGTGTAATTAATGGGTATTAAGAGATTTAAACCTTATACACCTTCAAGAAGACAGATGACTGTTTCTGACTTCTCAGAAATTACTAAAAAAACTCCTGAAAAAAGCTTAGTTGTTCACATTAAAAAAACTTCTGGGCGTAATAATCAGGGTAAAATAACTGTTCGTCATCACGGTGGTGGACATAAGAAAAAATATAGAATTATTGATTTTAAAAGAAATAAAGATGGTATTAATGCTAAAGTTGTTGCTATTGAATATGATCCAAATAGAACATCTAATATTGCTTTAATTAGCTATGCAGATGGTGTTAAATCTTATATCATTGCACCTAACGGATTAAAAGTTGGAGATATTTTATCTAATGGTCCAGATGCAGAAATTAGAGTAGGTAATGCATTACCTATGAGAAATATTCCTGTTGGTTCTGAGATTCACAATATTGAAATGAAACCAGGTGCTGGTGGACAATTAGTTCGTGCTGCTGGTAATGTTGCTCAATTAATGGCTAAAGAAGGTAAATATGCAACGGTTAGACTTCCTTCCGGCGAGATGAGATTATTACCTATTGATTGTAGAGCTACAATCGGTCAAGTTGGTAATATTGACCACGAGCTTATCAATATTGGTAAAGCTGGTAAAAAACGTCATATGGGTATTCGCCCTACTGTTCGTGGTTCTGTTATGAACCCTAATGATCACCCTCACGGTGGTGGTGAAGGTAGAGCACCTATTGGTAGACCATCTCCTTGTACTCCTTGGGGTAAACCAGCTCTTGGATACAAAACTAGAAAGAAACATAAAGCAAGTAATAAATATATTATCCGTGGTAGAAATAAATAAAAGGAGGGCGTTTAAATGGCTAGATCGCTTAAAAAAGGACCATTTTGTGATGCACACCTTCTTAAAAAGGTAGATGCTCAAAATGCTGCTAACACAAAAAATGTTATAAAAACTTGGTCTCGTCGTTCTACTATCTTCCCAGAAATGATTGGGCACACTATTGCTGTTCACGATGGTAGAAAACATGTGCCTGTATACATTACTGAAGATATGGTTGGACACAAATTAGGAGAGTTCGCTTTAACTAGAACTTATAGAGGACACGGAAAAGACGCAGAGAAAAAATCAAGAGTACGTTAATCGGCTTTGGAAGGAGGTTAATTTTAATGTCTGAACAGATTAAAAGCAGAAGTAAGTTTAAAAGAAAAGTTAGAAATGCAGCTACTAGAGAGCTTAAAAGACAAAGAGCAGAAGCTCATCACAATTTTGCTAGAATTTCTAACACTAAAGCTAGAATAGTTTTAGACCAAATTAAAGGTAAAAATGCTTCAGAAGCTTTAGCAATTCTTGCTTACTCACCAAGATATGCTGCTGAAATTATAGAAAAAGTTTTAAAATCTGCTATGGCTAATGCAGAACATAACTTAGGATTTGATGTTGATAAATTATATGTTGATGAGGTAGTTGCTAATCAAGGGCCAACTCTTAAAAGAATTCGTCCTAGAGCTCAAGGTAGAGCTTACAGAATTAATAAACGTACTGCGCACATTTCAATATATCTTAAAGAAAGATAAGGAGGTTCACGATGGGTCAAAAAGTAAATCCACACGGTTTAAGAGTGGGTGTTATCAAAGAGTGGGATTCAGTATGGTATGCTGATAAACACAATTATGCTGACTACTTAGTTGAAGATAACGCACTTAGAACTTGTATTAAAAATAAATTAAAAGACTCTAGCGTTTCTAAAATTCAAATAGAGAGAGTTAATGGAGCTAACGATAATGCTAAAGTAAAAATTACTATTCATACAGCTAAGCCTGGTAATGTTATCGGAAGAAAAGGTGAGGCTATCCAAGCATTAAGTAATGAACTTCAAAAAATGACTTCTCAAAAAGTTTTAATTAATATAGAAGAAATTAAAAAACCTGAGCTTGATTCTCAATTAGTAGCTGAAGATATTGCACGTCAATTAGAAAACCGTGTAACATTTAGAAGAGCTATGAAACAAGCTATGACAAGAACAATGAGATTAGGTGCTAAAGGTATTAAAACTGCTTGTTCTGGACGTTTAGGCGGCGCTGAAATGGCTCGTACTGAACATTATCACGAAGGAACTATTCCTCTTCAAACTTTAAGAGCAGATATTGATTATGGATTTGCAGAAGCTGATACTACTTATGGTAAAATTGGTGTTAAAGTTTGGATATACAAAGGAGAGGTTCTTCCTCAAAGAGCTGCTAAGGAAGGGAGTGAAGAGTAATGTTAATGCCTAAAAGAGTTAAAAGACGTAAACAGTTTAGAGGACGTTTAAAAGGTAAAGCTACTCGTGGTAATAAGATTACTTATGGTGAGTTTGGTATACAAGCTTGTGAACCAAGCTGGATTACTTCTAATCAAATAGAAGCTGCCCGTATCGCTATGACTAGATATATCAAACGTGGTGGTAAAGTTTGGATAAAAATTTTCCCAGACAAACCTATTACTGAAAAACCTGCTGAAACAAGGATGGGTTCTGGTAAAGGTTCACCTGAATATTGGGTAGCTGTTGTTAAACCAGGTAGAATTATGTTTGAAATAGCTGGAGTAAATGAAGAAGTTGCTCGTGAAGCTCTTCGTCTTGCTATTCACAAATTACCTATTAAATGTAAAATTGTGTCACGTGCTGACCAAGAAATGGAAGGTGATAACAGTGAAAACTAAGGATTATTTATTAGAGCTTAAAAATAAATCTGCTGATGAGTTAAACGGTGAATTAGTATCTGCTAAAAAAGAATTATTTAATTTAAGATTTCAAAACGCTACAAATCAATTAAATAATACTGCTAGAATAAGAGAAGTTCGTAGAAATATTGCTCGTATTCAAACTGTAATCACTCAAAAGCAAAAAGGTATGTAATTAGTATAATGGAAGGAGGTAACCTTAGTGGAAAGAAATCTTCGTAAAACAAGAATTGGTAAAGTTGTAAGCGACAAAATGGACAAAACTATCGTTGTTGCTGTAGAAAACAATGTTAGACACCCATTATACAAAAAAATTGTGAAGACTACTTATAAGTTAAAAGCTCACGATGAAAATAATGAATGTAAAATTGGTGACCGTGTTAAAGTTATGGAAACAAGACCTTTATCTAAAGATAAAAGATGGAGACTTGTTAATATTGTAGAAAAAGCTAAATAGTTCCTGTATGAAAGGAGGTAACTACATTGATACAACAAGAATCAAGATTAGTTGTTGCCGATAACTCAGGTGCTAAAGAGTTATTATGTATCAGAGTATTAGGTGGTTCAACTAGAAGATATGCAAATATAGGTGACATTATTGTTGCTACTGTTAAAGATGCAACACCTGGTGGCGTTGTTAAAAAAGGTGACGTTGTTAAGGCTGTTGTTGTTAGAACTGTTAAAGGTGCTTCAAGACCAGATGGTTCTTATATTAAATTTGATGAAAACGCTGCTGTTATCATCAAAGATGACAAAAACCCAAGAGGTACTCGTATATTTGGACCAGTTGCTAGAGAGCTTAGAGAAAAACAATTTATGAAAATCTTATCTCTTGCACCTGAAGTATTATAAGGAGGTGTAACTGTGAAGATTAAAAGAGGCGACAAGGTAGTTGTTATTGCTGGTAAAGATAAAGATAAAGAGGGTAAAGTTCTTCTTGTAGATAGAAAAAATAACAAAGTTGTAGTTGAGGGTGTTAATCAAATTAAAAAACATCAAAAACCAAATGCTATCAATCATTCAGGTGGTATTATTACTAAAGAAGCTCCTATTGATGCTTCTAATGTAATGTATTTACACAATGGTAAAGCTAGCAGACTTGGCTACAAAGTTGAAGAAGTAAATGGTAAAAGAGTTAAAAAGAGAATAATCAAAAAAACTGGAGAAGTTATTGATTAAGAAAGGAGGTACATTTTACTGTGAACGTTTTAAGAGAATACTATGAAAATGAAATCGTTGATGCTATGATGAAAAAATTTTCATACAAAAATAAAATGGAAGTTCCAAAAATTGAAAAAATAGTTATCAATATGGGTCTTGGTGAGGCAAAAGAAAATGCTAAAGCTATTGAAAGCGCTGCTGGTGATTTAGCTATTATTGCAGGTCAAAAACCAATTATTACTAAAGCTAAAAAATCTATTGCAGCATTTAAACTTCGTGCAGGTATGCCTATCGGTTGTAAAGTTACACTTAGAGGCGAAAAAATGTACAGCTTTGCTAATAGATTAATAAATTTAGCTTTACCTCGTGTTCGTGACTTCCGTGGTGTTAGTGCCAACTCATTTGATGGTAGAGGTAACTATACTTTAGGTGTTAAAGAACAACTTATGTTCCCTGAAATTAGATATGATAAAATTGATAAAATTAGAGGTATGGATATCGTTTTTGTTACTACTGCTAAAACAGATGAAGAAGCTAGAGAATTATTAAGATTATTCGGTATGCCGTTTAAAAAATAAGGGAGGAGCAAGGATATGGCTAAAAAATCTATGGTCGTGAAGCAACAAAGAAAACCAAAACATTCAACACAAGCTTATACTCGTTGTAGAATTTGCGGTAGACCACATGGTTATTTAAGAAAATTTGGTATATGTCGTATTTGTTTCCGTGAATTAGCCTATAAAGGTCAAATCCCGGGAGTAAAAAAAGCTAGTTGGTAATTTTTGGAAAGGAGGATTTTACAATGTCAATGAGCGATCCTATTGCAGATATGCTTACAAGAATTAGAAATGCAAATACTGCAAAACATAATACAGTTGATGTACCTTCTTCTAAAATGAAAGAAGCTATTGCTAATATTTTAGTAAATGAAGGTTATGTACAAGGTTTTGAATTAATCGAAGATGGCGTGAAAAAGACTATGCGTATCACGTTAAAATATGGAAAAGATAAAAACGAAAAGGTTATTTCTGGTATAAAAAGAATTTCTAAGCCTGGTCTTAGAGTTTATGCTAACAGAGAAGAGCTTCCTAGAGTTTTAGGTGGTCTTGGTACTGCTATTATCTCTACTAACAAAGGTATTGTTACAGATAAAGAAGCTAGAAAACTTGGTGTTGGCGGAGAAATTATCGCTTTTGTTTGGTGATTAAAAAAACAGGAGGTGCAATAAATGTCACGTATAGGTAGATTACCTATTGCTATCCCAGCTGGTGTTGAAGTTAAGCTTGAGGAAGGCAATGTTATCACTGTTAAAGGTGCTAAAGGTACTTTAACTCGTAAATTAGTTGACGATTTAACTATCACAGTTGAAAACAACGAAGTAGTTGTTACTAGACCTAGTGATTTAAAAAGATATAAATCTTTACACGGTCTTACTAGAACACTTATTTTCAATATGGTTGTAGGTGTTACAGAAGGATATACTAAAGAACTTGAAATAAACGGGGTTGGTTACAGAGCTGCTAAATCTGGCAACAAATTAAACCTTACATTAGGTTATTCTCACCCTGTTGAAATGGTTGATCCAGAAGGTGTTACTACTACTGTAGAAGGAAGTAACAAAATTATTGTTTCTGGTATTGATAAAGAAAAAGTTGGACAGTTTGCTGCAGAAATCAGATCTAAACGTCCACCAGAGCCTTACAAAGGTAAAGGTATTAAATATACTACTGAACACATTAGACGTAAAGTTGGTAAAACAGGTAAGAAATAATAAAGGGGTGAGGACACTATGATAAGAAAGCCATCACGTGCTGAAGCTAGAGAAAAACGTCACTTAAGAATCCGTAATAAAGTAAGTGGTACAGCACAAAAACCTAGATTGGCAGTATTTAGAAGTAATAAACACATCTATGCACAAATCATAGATGATACAGTAGGCAATACAATAGTTTCTGCATCTACTATGGAGGCGGACATTAAAGGTAAGCTTTCTAAAACATCTGATGTTGAGGCAGCTAAAGTAGTTGGTGCTGAAGTTGCTAAAAAAGCTATCGCTAAAGGTATTAATACAGTAGTATTTGACCGTGGCGGTTATATATATCAAGGCAAAGTTATGGCTTTAGCTGAAGCGGCTAGAGAAGCTGGCTTACAATTTTAGTAAGGAGGGAAAATCTTGAGAAACAAAATTAATGCGAGTGCGCTTGATTTAAAAGATAAGGTTGTTACTATTAAACGTGTTACTAAGGTTGTTAAAGGTGGTCGTACTTTCCGTTTTGCAGCATTAGTAGTAGTTGGTGATGAAAACGGACACGTTGGCGTTGGTCTTGGTAAAGCTATGGAAATACCTGATGCTATCAGAAAAGGCAAAGAAGATGCTATGAAAAACCTTATTTATGTTGAGCGTAATAAAGATGATAGTATTTATCATGAAATGATAGGTAAATTTGGAAGTGCAACTGTATTATTAAAACCAGCTCCAGAAGGTACTGGTGTAATCGCTGGTGGTCCTGCTCGTGCTGTGTTAGAGCTTGCAGGAATTAGAAATATTAGAACAAAATCTTTAGGTTCTAATAATAAGAAAAACGTTGTTAATGCAACTATTGAAGGGTTAAATCAAGTTACTACTCCTGAGCGTGTTGCTAGACTTCGTGGTAAAACAGTTGAAGAAATTTTAGGTTAAGGAGGGCATATAAATGAGTTTAAAAATTACTTTAGTTAAATCTACAATTGGTGCTATCCCTAAACATAAAAAAACTGTTGAAGCTTTAGGACTTAGAAAAACTAATAGCTCTGTTGTTAAAGAAGATAATGCAGCTATTAGAGGTATGATTCAACAAGTTAAACATTTAGTTAAAGTTGAAGAAATCTAGTAGAAGGAGGTGTCCCTTAAATGAATTTAAATGAATTAAAACCAGCTGAAGGTTCAAAAGGTAAAGTATTTCGTAGAGGTAGAGGACACGGTTCTGGTAATGGTAAAACTGCAGGTAGAGGACATAAAGGTCAAAATGCACGTTCTGGTGGCGGTGTAAGACCAGGATTTGAAGGTGGTCAAATGCCTCTTTACAGAAGAATACCTAAAAGAGGATTCCATTGTAGAAACCATAAAGAAATCGTTGCTATTAACGTAAACCTTTTAAACGTTTTTGAAGATGGTGCTACTATTGATATAGATGCTCTTAAATCAAAAGGTTTAGTAAGCAACCCTAGAGATGGTGTTAAAATTCTTGGTAATGGAGAATTAAATATTAAAAACATTACTGTAAAAGTAAATTTATTTAGCAAAACAGCTATTGAAAAAATTGAAGCAGCAGGCGGAAAAGCTGAGGTGATCTAATGTTTTCAACCTTTAGAAATGCCTGGAAAGTGCCAGATTTACGTAAAAGAATAATTTTTATGATTCTTATGATTTTAGTTATAAGAATAGGTACTAAAATTACAGTTCCAGGTATTAATATTGCAGACTTAAGCACAAATCTTAACAATACATTATATAGTATTATTACTGGTGGTGCTTTTGGAACAATTTTTGCTTTAGGTATAGGACCATATATTACTTCATCTATTATTATGCAACTTTTGACAGTTGCTATACCTAAACTTGAACAGCTTAATAAGGAAGGCGAGCAAGGTAGGAAGGTAATTAATAAATATACTCGTATATTAGCTGTTGTATTAGCTTTTATGCAAGCTATAGGGCAAATATTATCTTTAAAAGGTGCTTTTGTTTATCAAAATGCTTGGGTATATTTTGTAGCAGCATTATCTATGGTAGCAGGTACAATATTTGTTATGTGGCTTGGTGAAAGATTAACAGAAAAAGGTATTGGTAATGGTACATCTTTTATTATCTTTGCCAATATTTTAGCTAGCTTACCAAATACTATTAGAAATATTTATGTGGATACAGTAGGTGGTGGAGCATCAGCATATATAAAAGCTGCTATAATTGTTATTTTATTTATTCTTCTTATAGCTTTTGTTATTCTTGTTCAAGATGGGGAAAGAAGAATTCCAGTACAATATTCTAAAAAAATGGTTGGAAGAAAAATGTATGGTGGACAATCTACTTTTATACCTATTAAGGTTAATATTGCAGGTGTTATGTCTATCATATTTGCAATATCTATATTGCAGTTTCCTCAAACTATTGCACAGCTTTGGCAAACACCACCAAACTGGTTACAAGAAGTTGTACGTATTTTAAATATAACTAACCCTATAGGTGCTATATTATATATTATATTAATTTTTTGTTTTACATCTTTCTATACATCATTTTCTTTTAACCCTATTGAGGTTGCAGAAAATATGAAGAAAAATGGTGGATTTATACCGGGTATTAGACCAGGAAAGCCTACTTCTGATTTTATACAAAATGTTGTAAACAAAATCTCTTTAATAGGTGCTTGTTTTTATGCTTTTATAGCTATAGTTCCAGTTTTATTTGAGTGGATATTCAAGATAAATGTTGGATTTGGGGGAACAACACTTCTTATTGTAACAGGAGTTGCATTAGAGATTGTTAAACAGCTTGATTCTCAGCTTTTAATGAGAAATTATAAAGGATTTTTAGGTTAATAATTTGGTAATTTGAGGGAGTGCTTAGCACTTTCTCCATATTAACCAAATATACAAACGTTATTTTGAAAGAAGGGTAAATATGAAACTTGTACTTATAGGAAGCCCTGGTGCTGGTAAAGGCACTCAGGCCAAAGTTTTATCAAAGCATTTTGGTATTGCACACATTTCTACTGGTGATTTATTAAGAGAAGAAACTAGTCTTAAAACTGAAATAGGTTTAAAGATTATTGATATAATGAACGCTGGAAAGCTTGTTTCTGATGAAATTGTAGAGACACTTCTTTCTAACAGAATTAAAAAAGATGACTGTAAAAATGGATTTATATTAGATGGGTATCCTCGTAATGTAGAACAAGCTGAAGGTTTATCAGCCGTTGTTGGAAATATTGATAAGGTTGTTTTAATAAGTGTTAATGATAATCTTATTATAGAACGTATGGTTGGTAGACGTGGTTGTCCTAAATGTGGTCAAATGTATCATATTAAGTATAATCCACCTAAAGAAGATGGCGTTTGTAGTGAATGTGGATCTGAGCTTGTTCAACGTAAAGATGATAATGAAGAAACTGTTAAAAATAGGCTTTCTGTTTATCATACATCTACATCACCTATAATTGATTATTATAAAAATAAAGGACTCCTTTTAGAGATAAGCGGTGTTGGTAACATTGATGATATAAGTAAGCAATTAATAGATGCTTTAGAAGGGGCTAAATAATGTCTATTACAATAAAAAATGATAAGCATATAGAGTTTATGAGAGAAGCAGGCAAAATAAATGCACAAGTTTTAGAGCTTATGTCTACTTATATTAAGCCTGGTATTTCTACAAAAGAGCTTGATAAAATAGCTTTTGATCTTATTAAATCTAAAGATGCAATACCTTCTTTTAAAGGGTATGGTGGTTTTCCTGCTACTATATGTGCATCAGTTAATAATCAATTAATACATGGTATACCTTCAGATATTATTCTTAAAGAAGGTGATATTGTTAGTATAGATGTGGGGACTTATAAAAATGGCTTTCACGCAGATGCAGCTAGAACTTTTGCTGTTGGTAATATATCAGATGAAGCTAAAAGGCTTATAGATGTTACTAGAGAGTGCTTTTTTGAAGGAATAAAATTTGCAAAAGTTGGATATTATTTATATGATATATCTGCTGCAATACAAAAGTATATTGAAGATAATGGTTTTTCAGTAGTTAGAGATTATGTAGGGCACGGAATAGGTAAAAACTTACACGAAGACCCTCAAATACCTAATTTTAGACCTCTTAATAAAAAAGGCCCTAAATTAATAAAAGGTATGACTTTGGCTATTGAACCTATGGTAAATGTTGGGGCAAAGGATATAAAAGTGCTTCAAGATGGCTGGACAGTTGTTACAAAAGATGGTTCTTTATGTGCGCATTATGAAAATACTGTGCTTATTACAGAAAATGAACCAGAAATACTCACACTTTAAGATTTTTATATTGAGGTGAATTAGGTTGTATACCAAAGGTCAAGTTGTTTATTCTAAATGTGGACGTGATAAAAGACGACCTTTTATAATTTTTGGTCTTGATGACGAATTTTTATACTTGGTTGATGGTGAACTAAGAAAATTAGAAAAACCTAAGAAAAAAAAGAAAAAACATGTTCAAATTGTTAACAAAATAGATTATAATATAAAAAAGAAGCTTGATGAGAATCTTTATTTGCTAGATGCAGATATTAGAAAAGCATTAGAGCCTTTTAAAATTTAATTGTAATAGTATTAAGGAGGTTTTATACCTTGTCTAAAAACGATGTTATCGAAGTGGAAGGTACTGTCCTTGAAAAGCTTCCAAATGCTACTTTTAAAGTGGAGCTTGAAAACGGACATCAAATCCTAGCTCATATATCAGGTAAGCTACGTATGAACTTTATTAGAATTATACCTGGGGACAAAGTTATGATAGAAATGTCTCCTTATGATTTAACTAAGGGTAGAATTACTTGGAGAGATAAATGATGAAAGGAGTTTAAAAAATGAAAGTTAGACCATCTGTTAAACCTATGTGTGAAAAATGCAGAATAATTAGAAGAAAAGGGGCTATCAGAGTTATCTGTGAAAACCCTAAACATAAACAAAAACAAGGTTAATGTGGTGTTTAAGGGTACGAGAACCTTTAAAAGCCAATCAAACTGGGTACTGATACTTTAGATGCGGCTGTCTAAAGTATATAATATAAATGTTGATAGAAGAAAAATAAATAAAATTGTAAAGGTTATTAAACCTAATTTTCAGGAGGTGCAAGAATTAATGGCTCGTATTGCGGGTGTTGACTTACCAAGAGAAAAACGTATAGAAATCGGTCTTACTTATGTATATGGTATCGGACGTGCTAGCTCTAACAGAATATTAGCTGAGGCTGGTATCGACCCAAACACTAGAGTAAGAGATTTATCTGACGATGAAGTGGCTAAAATTCGTGAAGTAATTGATGCTACTCAAACTGTAGAAGGTGATTTAAGAAGAGAAATAGCTCTTAATATTAAACGCCTTGTTGAGATTGGATGCTATAGAGGTATCCGTCACAGAAAAGGTCTTCCAGTTAGAGGGCAAAAAACTAAAACTAATGCTAGAACTAGAAAAGGTCCTAGAAGAACTGTTGCTAATAAGAAAAAATAATCTTTTGAAGGAGGTTTAGAGTTAAATGGCTAAAAAGACAGTAAAAAAATCTACAGGCCGTAGACGTCGCGACAGAAAAGTTGTTGAGCGTGGTCAAGCACATATTCAATCAACTTTTAATAATACAATTGTAACTATTACAGATGCTTCTGGTAATGCTCTTTCTTGGGCAAGTGCTGGTGAATTAGGGTTTAGAGGCTCTAGAAAATCTACTCCTTATGCTGCACAAATGGCTGCAGACAAAGCTGCTCTTGCTGCTAAAGATTATGGCTTAAAAACAGTTGAAGTTTTTGTAAAAGGTCCTGGTAGTGGTAGAGAAGCTGCTATTCGTGCTTTACAAGCGGCTGGACTTGATGTAACTATGATTAAAGATGTTACTCCAGTGCCACATAATGGTTGTAGACCACCAAAAAGAAGAAGAGTTTAATCGTTACTATAAATTAGGAGGTGCTATTTAGAATGGCTAGAGATATGGGTCCTGTTCTTAAAAGATGCAGATACCTTGGTATCGACCCTATTGTTCTTGGTGTTACTAAAAAGGCTAGTAAACGTAAAAGAACAATGAGAAAATTAAGCGAATATGGTATTCAATTAAAAGAAAAACAAAAAGTTAAATTTATATATGGTGTTTTAGAAAAACAATTTAGAAACTATTATAAAGTTGCAGATAATATGCACGGTATTACTGGTGAAAACCTTCTTATGCTTCTTGAACTTAGACTTGATAATGTAGTTTATAGATTAGGTCTTGGTCGTACTAGAAAAGAAGCTAGACAAATTGTTCGTCACAATTTAATACGTGTAAATGGTAAAAAAGTTAATATCCCTTCTTATCAAGTTAAAGTTGGTGATGTTATCGAAGTTAAAGAAAATAAAAAAGATTTACAAAGATTTAAGGATGTACTTGAAGTTACAGGTTCAAGAGTTGTTCCTGCTTGGTTAACTGTAGATACAGAAAACCTTAAAGGTAGTGTGGTTACTATGCCTTCTAGAGACCAACTTGACTTACCAGTTAACGAAACGCTTATTGTTGAGTTATATTCTAAATAATCAATTTTTTTAGTATTTAATGTTTTTTAGGAAAATTTTTTCCTAAAAAATATTAATGTTTAAGGTATTTATAAGGGAGGTTAAAATTAGTGTTAGGATTTGAAAAACCTCGCATTGAAATTGCTGAGATATCAGAAGATAAAAGATATGGTAAGTTTATTGTTCAGCCTTTAGAAAGAGGATATGGTACTACTCTTGGTAACTCTTTAAGAAGGATTCTTTTATCTACTTTACCAGGAGCTGCTGTTAGCAATATAAAAATTGATGGTGTTCCACATGAATTTAGCGTTATCCCAGGGGTTAAAGAAGATGTTACAGAAATCATATTAAATCTTAAAAATCTTGCTATTAAAAATAATAGCTCTAGTAATGAACCTAAAGTTGCTTATATAGATTTTTCTGGTGAAGGTGAAATTAAGGCTAAAGATATAAGAGTAGATTCTGACATTGAGATTGTAAATCCAGATTTACACATTGCTACTTTAAGTGGTGGTGGAGAAAGTAAAGTTTTTATGGAAATAACTATTACTAAAGGTAGAGGATATGTAGAAGCTTCTAAAAATAAAAAGCCAGATCAGCCTATAAGAATGATTCCTGTTGATTCTTTATATACACCTGTAGAAAGGGTAAACTTTATTGTAGAAGATACTCGTGTTGGACAAATAACTGACTATGATAAACTTACTTTTGAAGTATGGACTAATGGGACTATTAGTCCAGATGATGCTGTAAGTTTAGCTGCTAAAGTACTTAATGAACATTTAGCTTTATTTATTGATTTATCAGATAATGCTAAAAACACAGAAATTATGGTCGAAAAAGAAGAAGGCAAGAAAGAAAAAGTTCTTGAGCTTAGTATAGAGGAGCTTGACCTTTCTGTTCGTTCTTATAACTGTCTTAAACGTGCAGGTATTAACACAGTTGAAGACCTTGCAAATAAAACTGAAGATGATATGATGAAAGTACGTAATCTAGGACGTAAGTCTTTAGAAGAAGTTCTTGGAAAAATGGCAGAGCTTGGGCTTGCTTTAAGTCCTAGTGATGAATAATATGTATTTTATTAAGGAGGATTAGTAATGGCTGGATATAGAAAACTTGGGCGTACATCAAGCCAACGTAAGGCGTTACTTCGTAATCAAGTAACTAACCTTTTATATCATGGCAAAATCAAAACTACTGAAGCCAAAGCTAAAGAAATTAGAAGAATAGCTGAAAAGTTAATAACTCTTGCTATTAAAGAAAAAGATAACTTTGAAGAGGTTACTGTTAAAGCTAAAGTAGCTAAAAAAGATTCTGAAGGTAAAAGAATTAAGGAAGTTGTAAACGGTAAAAAAGTTACTGTTTTCGATGAAGTTGATAAAACTATCAAAAAAGACCTTCCTTCAAGATTAAATGCTAGAAGAAAAATGCTTAGTGTACTTTATCCTGTTACAGAAGTGCCTGCTGATGGCAGAAAGAAAAGAAGTAACACTAAAGTTGTTGATATGCCTAAAAAAATGTTTGAAGAAATTGCTCCAAAATATGTTGGTAGACCAGGTGGTTATACTCGTATAGTTAAACTTGGTGCTAGACGTGGTGATGGTGCAGAAGAAGTTATTATAGAACTTATTTAATAAAAAGGCT
>OAZY01000768.1_pt1 | contig 17118 bp, 12 predicted proteins | sample 1494931 | NCBI WGS metagenome assembly OAZY01 (sample SAMEA2579921, study PRJEB22360) | human gut metagenome | biome: human gut; feature: human-associated habitat; material: faeces | place: Denmark | collected 2008/2010 | reverse complement strand
GACGCGGCTTGCCGACTATGTCGGGCAAAAAGCGGTGCGCGAACAGCTGCAGATCTTCATTGAAGCTGCGCGGCGCCGAGGCGATCCGCTCGACCATCTGCTCCTTTTCGGACCGCCCGGTTTAGGCAAAACCACGCTCGCGCACATCGTCGCCGAAGAAATGGGCGTGAACCTGCGTCAAACCTCGGGCCCCGTTCTGGAGCGCCCGGGAGACCTTGCTGCCATCCTGACGAATCTCGAAAAGAACGACGTGCTCTTCATCGATGAGATTCACCGGCTTTCGCCCGTCGTGGAAGAAATTCTTTACCCGGCGCTTGAGGACTATCAGATCGACATCATGATCGGTGAGGGTCCGGCAGCGCGCTCCATCAAGCTTGATCTGCCGCCCTTCACACTCATCGGCGCTACTACGCGAGCGGGTTCCCTAACCAACCCGCTGCGCGCCCGCTTTGGCATCGTCAATCAGCTCCAGTTCTACACCACGGAGGAGCTGATCACGATCGTGCGCCGTTCGGCCAGACTGCTCGGCGTCTCCATCGATCCCGAAGGCGCAGCAGAAATTGCGAGCAGAAGCCGGGGCACGCCTCGCGTGGCCAACCGACTGCTGCGACGCGTACGCGACTATGCTGAAGTTCGCCACGACGGCACCATTACCCGGGAAGTCGCCTCCGCCGCATTAACCATGCTTGACGTAGACCCTGTCGGTCTTGATTTCATCGACCGGCGCTTTCTGCTCACCATCCTTGAAAAATTTTCCGGCGGGCCTGTCGGCATTGACAATCTGGCCGCCGCTATCGGTGAAGACCGAGACACGCTCGAGGATGTAGTGGAGCCCTACCTCATTCAGCAAGGATTCCTGCAGCGAACACCGCGCGGCCGCATGGCTGCGCACCGTGCCTGGGAGCATTTCAAGCTCACGCCGCCGTCGAATCAAGGCGGCGCAGTCATGCGCGACGCCACACTCTTTTAAGCCGCATCGCTCAAGCATGAGCTCCGTCAGACATTTGCGTTTTTAATCGTCTGCGAAGCTTTGCTTCATCTGCTCCAAGGACAAGCGGTCCACAACGTTCCCCGCTATATGCAGATGGTCTGGATTTTTGCTAAACGAATCTATCGCGTTTAAGGGCGATTGGAAGCTCTAAATCATCCTGCCCAAGCGAAAGCTTTTTTTGCAGCCGCGCGGCGTTTTTGCCTTGATGCACATTCCTTCGGCCAATAGTGACCTTTCGTCACATGATGGCTATCAAGAAGCATACGATCAAGAGCAAGGTAATCACTAAATCCCCAATCGTTCCATCGATTGTCTGCTTCACAATTGTGAAGCAGATCTAAACCCATAAGGCCAAACTGCCGATGCATGGGTGAATCGCGCCATAACGAAAAAACGCGAGATGCTTGCGCTGCTTAGCTTGGGAAATTCATCCCGGATGCTGGAAAGTTAGGGATCAGTTATCTGAGAGTATTGACGTCAACATCTGACACGCGGTGGGCATTGTTCGCCAATTAAGAAAAAGCCTTCCCTCACTTTGAGAGCAAGAGAAGGCTACTTCTTGGAGAGAGAAGAAAATTAGTATTGGTCGAACATGCGTTGGATGTCAGCGTCGTTATCTGTCTCCGTCAGCGCCATCATTAGAAGGATGCGAGCCTTCTGCGGATTGTGCAGCATTGCACTTTGGAAGCCTTCGCGCGTGAACTTGCCTACAGGCGTGATCATGCCAGTCGGAACGCGCGAAGCAATCACTACCTTGATGCCTGCTTTCTTTGCTTCCTTCAAGGCCTCCATCACATCATCAGGAACATTCCCGTGACCAAGACCTGCACTTACGATGCCTTTAACGCCCATCTTGATCATGGAGCGAATGAGACTGCCGTCTTGGCCGAGTGAGGCGTAGTTGATTTCAACGCGTGGAAGCGCATTTAACTTCGAGATATCAAACTCACTATTGGTTGTATGGCGCTTCGTGTTGATGTTGAAGAAGAACGGCTTGTTGTTCTGCATGATGCCCAAGCATCCGGTATCCGGGCACTGGAATGTGGCAACGTTGGTCGTATTGGTTTTCGTCACGCCAAACGCCGACCCGATCTTGTCGTTCATGCTGACCATAACGCCCTTGCCCTTCGCTTCGGGCGAAGCCGCCAAGGCGACGGCATTGACAAGATTGAGCGGACCATCAGCGCTGAGACCTGTAGCGGGACGCATAGAGCCAACCAGTACAACGGGCTTGTCGCTTTTGACAACCAGATTTAAGAAATAGGCTGTTTCCTCAAGCGTATCGGTGCCGTGCGTGACGACAATGCCGTCCACGTCTTTCTTTGCCAGAAATTCATTGATTCGCTTTGCGAGCGTCAGTTCGTTAGCGATCGAAAGCTTAGAACTCCCGACGTTGAAGATCTGCTCGCCAGTGATGTTGGCAAAATTTTTGATTTCCGGTACGGCGTCCGTCAGAACTTCAATACCGACTGGTTTGTGGCCGGAACCAACACCATAATCCGTAAGCGAAAGCGAGCGGGACCCGCGGCTCGCGATGGTGCCGCCAGTAGCTAGAATCGCAATATTGGGGAGCGACTTGACTTGTTCTGCCTTAGCGGGTGCATCAGCCGCAACAGCAGGGAGAGCCGTAAGGCTGGCGCCTGCGCCCAAAAGAATACTTGTCACAAAGGCAATAGCGGTCTTCTTAATCATAGTTTCCTCCATTTGGGCGGATTACTGCGGCAGAATGACCTTGCCAACACCATTCTCAATTTCAATGGTTGTGCCGAGATCAGCAGAGAGCTGTTTCAGGTGCTCAAGCGTCTCTACACTCTGGGAAAGCTTGGGCGAGCCACGATGCGGACGCGGATTTTTCTGACCCAAGTCGATCGGATAAAGCTTCACTTCGGTGAGCTTCCCGTCTTCGATCGTCCATGAAGGCAGAACAGCGCGCCAGATTTCAGGGTTAACGACGTCGCCCTTCGTACCGTTCTTGCTGCGGAAATCCATATAAGCACCGACGCTCATTTCCTGCGGCAGATTCTTGCCATCAAAAGCGTCATAGGGCTGGCGTGCGACAGTTTCAGCTTGAAAGATGAAGTTTCCAAGAGAGTAGAAGATTACGCCGCCCTTCCAGCATTCAATACCGCGAAGCTGATGCGGACCATGACCGATCACAACGCTCGCACCCGCGTCAATGCAGGCTTTGCTGAAGGTTTCAATGAATTCAGGTGACTTCATCGTGTCGCCGCCGCGCATTTCGTGATGGTGGACTGAGACGATGACAATGTCAGCCTGCCGGCGAGCTTCAGCAATTTCATCGAGAGTCCGATTTAAATCCTTCTTGTTGGGCGCTGTTTCATTGCGTTCCGGGCCATCAGTGAGGACAAAATTCATGCTGCCGAGCGGCAGTGTGCCTTCAGGGAACGGCAGACGGTAGCCGCGGGAAATTAGATTGAACGTGCGGGCATTGATCTCCGTGATGTCGGAAAGCTCCTTCGCCATATCGAAGTGCTTTTGATTCACATGATGGACAGTACGGAAACGAAGCGGATTCAAACCCGGACGTCCCTTCATGGTGAAACCTTGTCCGCCAGCGGCAGCAGCCGGATCAAGCGTAGACGTAATGCCGATCATGGCAACGCGGGCATGCTTAGTTTCGAGGTATGCCGCGCCAGAGGCTTCCTGAAGCGTCATGCCGGTGCCGGCAAAAATCATGCCGCGCTCTTTGAGATGCTTGATTGTGGCAACAATCCCGCCCTGTCCAAAGTCGCCGGAGTGATTGTTCGCCGTATTAAAGAGATTGAAACCATAGCGGTTCATATCGTCGAGGAGAGCAGGGTCGCTCATTGCCCACGTACCGCCCGATGTCGCCGCCGGGGCGCCTTCTTGGTCATGAAAAGTAGATTCAAGGTTGGCAAAGCGAACATCATGAGCCTCAATCAAGCACTTCAGTTCGTCGAAACCTTCATAGCCATCATTTGGAATGCGGCGGGTAATGAAGCTGTCGCCCGACGCAATGAATGTCGTCTTCATAGGAAATCTCCCTTTTTTTGGTTCTCCAAGCTGCAAGCTCGAGCCCCGTGCGCTTCCACCGCCTGGAGAGAGAAGAAGCGCACGGAACCCTGAAACTTAGCCTCTTGTGCCCTTAGCTTTTTCATAGGTGCGGTGAATGATTTCTGCAGCCACTTGGCCACCCTTGAAGAGATCAGTCATATAGATCTGTTCGGCATTGGTGTGGTTCTTGCTGTAGCCCAAGGCAAGACCAATCGCCTGGATGCCGTTCCAGTTGAAGTGATTGCCGTCCATTCCGCCACCGCCGCGTTCACACCAACCTTCAACTCCCACAGTCTTCAATGCGTCCATTGCTGTCGAAACGATTTCAGACTGCAGATCGACAAAGAACGTGTGGTAAAGCGTCTTGATATTCACGTCAATCGGGGTGTTCCAGCGCTTCGCCGTCTCGGCGAAAGTCGCCTTGAAACCTTCGAGATACTTTTCAAGCGCGGTATCGTCGGTGCTTCGAGCCTCAGCTGTCATTTCGCAGAGATCCGGAACAACATTGGTACCGGTTCCTCCCTTGATGACGCCAATATTCGAAACTACCGTGGGCGTGATGCGGCCTTCCTGAAGATGCATAATCGCGTCTGCAGCAACACGGATGGCAGAGAGTCCCTTCTCTGGCTCATTACCGGCATGGGCCTTGATGCCGTGAACCTTGATCTCGATCTTGCACTTGGTCGGCGCTTGATTGATGATGCGGCCTATGCGGCCAGGCGCGTCAAAGACGAAAGCCTGCTTGCTTTTGAGCTTAGAAAAATCAAGCTGACCAGATCCTTGAACGCCGACCTCTTCACAGACCGAGAAAATCACTTCTACGGGGCCGTGAGGTTTTCCGCTTTCTTGAACGCGACGAAGTCCGTCCAGAACGGCACACAGGCCAGACACATCGTCGGCAGCAAGAATTGATGTTCCGTCACTCTTAATCAAGTCCTCGGCTTCATTCACAACAGGATGAATGGCCCCGGGATTCCTCACGCGGTCCAAATGGGCAGAGAGAAGAATTGAAGGCACATCCGGGGCACCGGCAAGGCGACCAATCAAATTGCCAGTATTGCCGCCAAGCTTTTCACCTGCGTTGTCTTCTTCAACTGTCAGCCCGAGATCAATGAGCTTCTGCTTGACGACGTCGGCAATTTTGCGTTCGTCCCGGCTCTGGACTGGGATTTGGACAAGTTCCAAAAATTCCTTAAGCATGGATGCTTCAGACATAACGTTCTCCTTTTCTTTTGTGGATTAGAAGACGTAGAGCATCAGCGTCACGAAGATGAGTGCGCCAGACATCGGGATGATCTGGAACTTCGCCACCGTCATCGGCGAAACCTTCGCGATCCCGGCGCAGATAATCATGGCACCGGCTACAGGCGAGATTGAACGACCAATGCCACCCGAGAGCACCGTCATGGCACCCATATTCATGATGTCAAGGCCAAATTGCGGAGCGTGCGCGCTCACAGCATTGTTGAAGGCGATTGAAGCTGCTTCGCCTGAACCGCAGAGCACAGCGATAACAAACGGACCAACTATCGAAGCACCCTTTGCAATGACAGGCGACGAACTCATAAACTCGATCAGGGCCTGGATCAGACCTACGCTCTTCATGCCGGCCACGAAGATATTGGCCGCAACGATGATGCCGAAGATGTTCCCGAAGCTGTCACCCATGCCCTTGAAGAAGGTCTTGACGAACGTGCCAGGATTCGGACGAACGGCAACCAATGCCACAACTGCACCGATGATCATGGCGTGTGAGACCGGCATCTTGAGCACCGACACGATGCCGAAGTTCCCAAGGAGCAAGATGATGAGCGGAAGAAGCGGAATGATGGAATAGAGGTAGTTAATCTTGAAATCGGGCGGGATGCCTTCACCGTCAGCTTCTAGCTTCACTTCATCAGGACGCCAGCCACGCTTCTTCATATAGAAGGCTATCAAGACCATCAGTGCAGACGAAATCACTACCGAGCCCAGAATCGGACCTGCAACCATCTGGACGAATTCGATCGAAGGACGCTGTGCAAGGTCGGCGACGATCGTCGGATGCACGTGGCCCGGATTCAAATTACCGCCATAGAGGCCGGCCATCACAGCCGCGGCCGCGAGCGGCGCTGGAACACCTGCAGAAAGAAGCAGCGGAATAAAGATCGTCCCCACAGCGGCGGACGTACCAGCCGCAGACGGGATGGCGCTGTTCACGATGGTCGTCGCGAGCGATACGCCAATGATGACAAACGGGCCGGCCTTCTTCAGCAGCTTCAGGAAGACAGCAATCAAATGGGTATGAAGACCTGTCATCTTGACCACAGCTGCAAAACCCATCGAAGCGATGATGACTTCAAAGACATTCGCCTGCTTCATCGACTTCGAGAAGGACACGAGGGGTGCAAGCGGGTCGCCTGCCAAGCAAGCGAGAATCAAGCCGCCTGCGATAAGCACCAGTCGGGTCTCGTACTTTTTAACGAGCGCCCAGCACATCGCCAGAATGACGACCGCCGAGAGGATCATTGTCATGGTTGTCTCCTTTTTTCCTGCTAGAGGTAGTCTTAGGAATCCAGATGGAATTAATGCCAAACGGCTCTCATACGCTCGCGAACCATTGCAGATGCTTGACGCAGTGGCGCATGCAGACGTCGTTCTGGAAGCTTTTCGGCTTTGGCAAACCGAATGCCTTTCAAGATAGCTGCACGAGCCTTTTTCACATCGTCAGTTGCGGGTAGATCAGGATCGGAAATGTCAAGAAGCTCACTCAAAATCCCGAGCTGCGAGAAATGTCTTACGTCATATGCCATAGGCGGAATCTCGGATGCGAAATGATCTAGTGCTTCAACGGTTCTTAGCGTGATGCGGGCAGCTGATTCCCTGCTCATCGCATGAACCATAACTTCCGGATCGTTGAGTGCAATCAGGTAGTCGGCTTGGTAGCCAAAAGCAAGAAATGCACCCGACATCGCCTTGCCGACAATGAAACCCACAACAGGATGTCCGACTTCGCGCGCTTTAATGAAAGCGGCAGAAGATGCTGCAAGCGCCTGGTGAATGCCGAACGCCTCTTCCCGCCTGCCATAGGCCTGACTCGCAACATCAATGACGAGCACAAGCGGCGTCTTTTCTTCTTGGCTGGACTCGGCTTGGACGAAATCCAAAACGGACTTCGCAACAGCCCAACCTTCGAGAAGACCTACTTCACCGTTCCGAGCGCGTGGATAACGATTCTTCGGATCCGGAAGTACGGCCATAAAGCGAACAGCCCTACCATCGATTTCGCCGTCTGCCGCGGCAACGCTCGGGATCAGCTCCCCCAAAAGCTTGGCCTCCGGATCGAGCGCCTTGAGCCAAACAGCCCCCCTGCTCTCAGCCGCGAGGCTCTTCGTCGTTTCAACGCGATTCATTTGCGATCTCCTTGGGAGAAAAGGGCTTTGGTAATTTCGGGAAACACCTGCTGGGAAGCATCAAAACCGGCAAGTCTCGGAAGGTAGAAGCCCACACGGTCTGTGCGAACGGATTCAGGGATGCCTTGAGCAAAGCATTTGGCAATTGCCGTTCGAACGGCATCTACGTCATCGACTGCAAGCTCATCGGCAAATCCGGTCTCATAGCGGATTTCTCCGCCCGTCATCGACCAAATAAAAGGCTTATCTTTGGAGTCATATTCTGTGACGCCCGCCTCCTGCTCAATCACCTGCGGACCATTGAGGCCCAGACGAGCTTCTTTAGTCACGACCAAGTAGGAGCAAAGCCCTGCAGCAATCGACATGCCGCCGAAGCAACCGACCGTTCCCGTGATGAGGCCAACAACTGGCGTATGACGGCGCAGCTTGGCAATGGCTGAATGAATATCGGCAATGGTTGCCAGCCCAAGATTTGCTTCCTGAAGACGCACACCGCCCGTTTCGAGGCAAAGGATCACAAGAGGCGGATTCCCTGCCTCAGCGTCTTCGAGGGCAAGCTCAAGCATCGCCGCCATCTTTGCGCCTGACACTTCACCCATGCTTCCGCCCTGGAAAGCCCCTTCAATGGCAGCCACACAGCAAGCTTTACCGCCGAAAGTCCCCTTAGCAATCACCATGCCGTCATCGGCCTGTGGAACGATGTTCTGTTTTTCAAGCCATGGAGACTCAATGAAGTCAAACGGTCCCAAGAGCTCGTGGAAGCTTCCGCTGTCAAGAAGCGCCTTTGCGCGTTCACGAGCACGCAGTTCAATGAAGCTCTTTTTAATCAGCATGACTACGCCTCCTGTTCTTTTGCAGCTTCAATGGCCTGTTCAATCCGGATGCGTGCAACACCTGGCGTTGCGCCGAAGTCATGAATGACCATGATCCCGGCAGGCAAACCATGCATCACCGACAAGCGTTCAAAAATTGCGCTCCATCGAGCTGCGCTGTTGTCCACAGATGAAGTGATCTTGACGGTGAGATCCCTCTTGTCACTCACACCGTCGTAGAGCACTTCCATATCACCCGATGCAACCACGCCCATCTGGACTTGCGCGTCCTTGATCGGCTGGCCGGCCGGTATCTTTAATTCAAGCGATTCCATAAATTTCCCCAATGAGTGATTTCTTTCTTCGACCCAGAAAGCCAATAAGCGGTCCAAGAAAAGCGTCGCAGCGAGAAGATCGGCGGAGCCACCCGGTGAGAGCTTTTGTTCCTCCATTTGGCGGCACAGTGCCTCATATGCCGCACTGCCCTCAGGAAGGCCGACACCTCCAAGGTCAAGCACCTGTTTTGCACCGCTCTGTACTGCTTGGAGTCCAGCGAGTCCGCCGCGATGGGCGATGCAGGTATCCGGAAGGGTTGCCATGAGCGCAAGCAACGCATTGATCTGAGAAGCGGCTTCAGAGAGCCCAGCCTTGCGGGACTTCAGGAGCGCAGGGAGCGCAAATAAGCGGACATGCTCAAAACCGCTTTGCGCCTCTTCCCTGGCTCCAGGAAGTCCTAAGCGCTTTCGGACGACAAGACCGTGGCTTGTTGCGGGTGCCTCGAACCCCAGGTCCGGAATCGAAGCAATGTGGCCCGCAAGTGCAGCAACACGCTCTGCAGCTAGCGCGCTTCGCTCCTCAGCAAGCCCTGCTGCCACAGTCAACAGCCCTTGCGCATAAATTGCGCCACGGTGCGTATTAATGCCGCCCGTTGCCTTGAGCATTGCGACCTCCGCCGCACGCCCAATAGCGCCGACTGTCATTCGAAGTGCTGAGAGAGACTCCGGATTATTTCGATCGGCTTTCTTCGCTGCATCGGCCATTGCCTTGAAACTCGAGCTAATGGCATCCACGGACGCATGCATCATTTCGATCGTCATGTCCGTATGCGACCCGGGACTGCGCCAATTAACAAGCCCAGGTTTTGGGAAGAGATTCGCCTCATCCTTCAAGCTTGCAGCTGCAAGAAGCGCCAGTTCTTCCGCCGTTGGAAGACGCTCAAGCGATTCATCAAAGCGAACGGCACGACACATGGCTACCAGCTCCGGAACTTCGCTGGCGGGTTGTAGAGACCGCCCGACCATTCGACGAGATCGGCAATACTCTTAGCGGCAAGAAGCGAACGATTTGCCTTTGCCGCATTGATCTCAAGGTCTTCCGGGCGAAGAAGCTTCTTTTCGAATCGCAACTTCTTCACTACTGCAGGATCTGCGGCCATGCCGATGTCCGTAATCCCCGCTACGGATGCCACAAGTGCTTTTCGCTCTTCCAAGGATTCTGCACGATAGAGACACGCGATACCTTCTTCGGTCACAACGTGCGTCACATCGTCGCCGTAGATCATTACGGGCGCGAGCGGTAAACCAGCCTTCTGGGCAACTGGCACTGCATCGAGCGTTTCAACGAACGTAGGCTTCGGACCTGCCTGAAAGGTTTCCACCATTTGAACCACGAGCTTCTTGCCGCGAGCAACCGGATCGGGCTTCGGGATCATTTCAAGCCAGGCTTTCGTCGGATGCCGGCGGCCATGCGGGTCGTGCCCCATGTTTGGAGCTCCGCCGAAGCCAGCCAAGCGGCCGCGCGTAACGGTTGATGAATTGCCAAGCGGATCCATCTGGAGAGTTGAACCCACGAACATGTCAACGGCGTATTGCCCTGCCATTTGGCAGAAAGCGCGGTTCGAACGCATGGAACCGTCCGGCCCCGTAAAGAACACGTCCGGGCGCGCAGCAATGTAGTCTTCCATCCCCAATTCACCGCCAAAGCAGTGAACACTTTTGACCCAACCCGATTCAATGGCGGGAATCAGCGTCGGATGCGGATTCAAACACCAATGACGGCATACCTTGCCTTTGATGCCGAGCTCTTCGCCGAATGTTGGAAGAAGCAATTCGACGGCAGCAGTGTTGAAGCCGATGCCGTGATTCAAAGATTCGACTTCGTGCGGTGCGTAGATCCCCTTCAAAGCCATCATGGCCATCAGGATGTGTGCGTCCTTGATCTGGCGCGGATCGCGCGTAAAGAGCGGTTCGATAAAGAACGGCCGGTCAGCCTTTACAACGTAATCCACCCAGGAACCAGGAATATCAACACGCTTTAGATCTTTCGGATCGTCAACAATCTCGTTTACCTGTGCGATCACGACACCGTCATGGAACGCGGCGGCCTCGAGAAGCGCTGGTGTATCTTCCGTGCTTGGACCCGTATAAAGGTTCCCTTCTCGGTCCGCCGCATATGCGGCAACGAGCACGACGTTCGGAATCAAATCAACGTAGAGCCGTGAGTAAAGCTCAACGTAGGTGTGAATCGCACCTATTTCGAGCTGGCCGTCTTCAAGGAGCTGCGCAATGCGCAAGCTTTGCGATCCCGCGTACGAAAAATCGAGGCGCTTGGCAATCCCTTTTTCAAAAAGATCCATGTGCTCTGGGAGGCTCACACTTGGCATGATCATATGCAAGTCGTGAATCCTTTCGGAATCAACATTCACAAGCGCACGCGAAAGAAAATCCGCCTGCTTCTGGTTGTTCCCTTCGAGCACAACACGGTCGCCCGGCATAACCAGAGTGTCGATTGCCATTCCGATTTTGTTCGTTGGGATCACCTTCCCAGATAAACCAAGCGCCTTCCTTGTTCCCTCGAGTCGGGCATGCTTTGCTCTTCGCCGGACATCCCACCGGCGAGTGCTTGAGCCTACTACCATAAGGCTTTCTCCTTAATTTCGACCTGCCGCAACTTGATGCGGTCGAAGCATTTGTTAGCACTAAGTTTGTTCACTTAAACCGATCGGATCAATCACATTTTCCGTACGTTCATTACTAAAACCGAAATGGTTTGCTAAGTACTCCTTCTCTTATGCTTCCCCTTAAGGATTGCAAGTCCCTCTTCCTTATTGAAACTGAAGCGACATGCTCATTCGTCCTCACGATCTTCTATTCCTGACCGGTAAGGCGTCTTTACGAGACAGCATTGCCCCTTTAATTGACAGCTTTTGGCAACCTGCCTCCATGCCCGTGGTTGTAAGGCGTGATGCGCACAATGCTGATTGGATACCGATTGGCCTTCGCGGTCCGAACCGACAGGACAGACAAGCAAATTGGGCGAAAAAAGGAGATGTGCTGCGTGTACTAACACCTGAAGATCTGGCGTCAAGCTCCATCCTCGATCATTCGCCTTTACGGGATTGGCCTGCCGTACAAGCAGCCCTGAAGCTCCTGCTTCGCCCTGCTCCGGCCAAATGGGGGATCACGGGAAGCTGTGGGTTTTCGCTCGCATGGGGTTGCTCTGTCATGCGGGCGTCAAGCGATTTGGACTTGGTTGTGAATGCGTCCTCACCCTTGGACAAAGACGAAATGCGTGATTGGCTTCAAAGCTTCAGGAACCTCTTGGTGGGGATAGACGTTCAGATTTCAACGCCATCAGGCGGATTTGCACTTCGCGAATGGCTTCTGCGGGACGCCGTGCTTCTAAAAACCAATTCCGGTCCCATACTGACTGATAAACCCTGGGGGGACTTGTCATGAGAGTCTTCTTTGCATTTCCGGGCCAGGGTACTCAACGTCCCGGCATACTTCACGGCTTAAACACTTTTGGGCTAAGCGTCCTTGAAGAAATGAGCAATGCCATCGGCTTGGATCTCCTGACGCTCGATTCTGCTGAAGCGTTCGAACGCACAGAAAACGTACAGCTCGCACTTCTCTGTGCGGGAATTGGGAAATGCCGAGAGCTAGAAGCCGCCGGTATTCAGCCTTCACTCGTTGCAGGACTCTCGATCGGAGCTTTCGGTGCTGCAGTCGCGGCTCACGCCTTGTCACTTACGGATGCTGCTCGTTTGGTGCTACTTCGCGGCCGCTTGATGCAGGGTGCCTATCCTTCGGGATATGGCATGATGGCAATCGGCGGATTGAACCTCAATACAGTGGAAGACATAACGAATGCCGTTGACGACATCTATGTTTCCAATATCAACTCCGAACAGCAAATTGTTCTATCCGGACCATTATCGTCTTTGGACATTGCGGCAAAGCGTGCAAAGGACCGCGGCGCCCTTTACACAAAGCGCATTCAAGTTACTGTTCCTTCCCACTGCCCGCTTCTCATGTGTCCAGCCAAGGTATTAATGGAAGCATTCCAAAAAGTTGAGGTCAAGCGCCCGAAAGTGCCTTATCTTTCCGTCAACTCGGGCCGTGTGATTTGGGACCCTACCAAGCTTGTAGACGATCTGGCCTTTAACATGGCTAGGCGCACCTCTTGGCTTGATGCCGCACAAGCCGCTAAAGAACGAGGCATCGATGTCCTTATTGAAATACCGCCCGGCGGCATCCTCGGCTCACTGGCAAAAACAACTTTTGAGGACGGCCTCGTCATCTCGTCATCGACAACGCCCGCAGAAGAAATCATTGAGAGAATTGGAAGACTTCAATGAGGTAGCGGCAAAGGCAACGGCGTACCGAACCGGCTGCGGCCGTACATGCGAGCTTCTGCGGCAAGCGCAAGGAAATTGGCTTCGTGCTCATGCGTCTTTTTGAAGACAATCCCAATAGTCTGCCGGATTCGATAGGGTTCTGCCAACGTAATGAGTTTGACGGTTGACTCAAAGACCGGTTGCATCCGGCCTGGCAACAAGGCAAAACCGAGGCCCGCCTGAACGAAGCTCACCATTGAGAAAATGTCGTTCACCTTCGCCACAATCTCCGGCGTCTTTCCAGTCTGCCGAAATGCATCAACAAAGCCGTCGAACGTTGCAAAGCCTTCCTGCAGCGTGACCCATTTAGCAAAATGGAGATCCTTTAGATCTGCATCTTTCTTGCGTCCCTTGTAGTCCGATGGCGCGGCCAAGAAAAGATCATCATCAAAGAGTTTGATGACAATGTTCTTTCGCTCGTCAATCTCCTCTCCGCTCGTCGCAATCACGATAGCGTCAAGCTTGTTCTCTTCAAGTTTCGCTAAAAGTGACTTGTTGCTTCCCATCACAAGCTCAAATTCAAGCTCTGGCCTACGGTACTTCATGCCGAGAATGAGGTTCGGCACGGTGCGGACCGAAAGCGAGTAAAGACTTCCGAGACGCATGCGCTTTTGTTCAAAACCGCCGACACGCCTCGTCTCTTCCACGGCCTCGTGCATTCTCGCAATTAAATCTTGAGCATATTTTGCAAACTCTCTTGCGGTGGGCAACGGCTGAAGCTGTCGTCCTTTACGTGTAAAAAGCGGACATTGAATCGTTTCTTCAAGTGTATGAAGGGCCCTATGGACGCTCACCGCCGCAGTTCCCAGGTCTTCTGCCGTCTTCGCAATATTTTCAGTACGCAAGAAGGCCAGAAACACTTCCAGCTTTCGCAATGAAAGTCGATCGTCGAACATACTTTTTTACCCGCGCCAGAGATCGGACTTTTCGGAAAGGGTCCAATCATCATTTTCAATACTTTAAAGCCCTGAACTAAAGAGGAAATCAAGCAAAAATTCCTGAAGCTTGCGCCGAACGCCACCTCGATAGTGACCGACGCTTACGGGCTCCACAAGTCAATCAGTGCCGACCGACAGAATTGTATGGTTGCAAGAGCCGCGGCACACTGGCCAGCAGCCGCTTCGTATAAGCCGCCTTGGGGTGCGTCAGCACCGCTGCTGCAGCACCTTCTTCAACGATTCGTCCGCCCTGCATAACCGCCACGCGGTGAGCTGCGTGCTCCACCACGGCAAAGTTATGCGTGATGAGCAAATAAGCCAAACCGCGCTCGCGCTGCAGACTGCCGAGCAAATTGAGAATTTGTGCCTGTACGGAAACGTCCAAAGCGGAAGTCGGTTCATCGAGCACAATCACTTCAGGCTCAACCGAGAGTGCGCGGGCAATGGCAATGCGCTGACGCTGACCGCCCGAAAATTCATGCGGCAGACGCTCCAGACTTTCGGAATCGAGTCCAGTCTCCTTCAAAAGCGCCTGCATGCGGAGAAGTCGCTCTGCCGGTGTTAATTCCGGTCTGAGCGAAACGAGCGCCTCTTCCAAAATCTGCCCCACAGTCATGCGCGGATCAAGCGAAGAAAAGGGATCCTGAAAAACAATCTGTACCTTTCTTCTGAAAACCGGGCTGCGAGGCCCTGCAACCGGCATTGAAATACCGCCGCAGCGCACAGTACCCTCAGCGAGCAGTCCGTTTCCTAAAAGCCCTAAAGCAGTCAAGGCGGCCGTCGTCTTGCCGCTTCCCGATTCACCGACGAGCGCAAGCGTCTCTGCGCGATGAAGCGCGAGCGTGCAGTCCGGCAAAATAGTGCGTCCGACAAAAGCCGCGAGCGACTGCGTAAAACCTTTGGGTGCCGTACGCACTGCGGCATGTTGGAGTTCCAGCACGGGCTCTCGTTCGTCTATGGTCGCTGCTTCGGGCGCAGCAAACGCCCTGCATTTGGCGACCGTCTTGTCGCCCGCGAAGATGCACCGCACAGTACCGAGCCCATCGCGCCGAGACTGAGGAACAGGCGCATGTTCAAAGCACTTTGCCTTGGCCCGTGCACAGCGCGGCGCAAAAGCGCAGCCCTTGAGCGGCCCCCAAAGATTCGGCACCGAGCCCTCCACCGGCTGGAGCGGAGCGCCGTCCGGCCGCGGCAGCGCACCCAGGAGCGCCTGCGCATAAGGATGCTCCGGATGGGTAAGAAATGCTTCTGTCGGCGCCATTTCGACAATTTCACCCGCATACATCAGTGCAACGCGATCAGCGATCCCTGGCAGCAGCGCAAGGTCATGAGTGATGAAAATGAGCGTCAAACCACGTTCGCGCTTCAGGTCATTGAGAAGCTCGAGAACCTGACGCGCTACAGTGACATCCAAAGCCGTGGTCGGCTCATCCGCCACCACCACTTTGGGATCTGCCGAGAGTGCCATGGCAATCATCGCGCGCTGCTTCAGACCGCCCGACAACTCATGCGGATAAGCGTCATAGGCTTCTTCCGGGCGAGGAATGCCGACTCGGCCGAGCCACTCAACGGCACGCGCTCTTGCCTCCGTGCGTCCGCACGTCGAATGCGTGCGGATCATTTCCGCCACCTGATCGCCCACCGTCATCACGGGGTTAAAGCTCGTTGCCGGTTCCTGAAAAATCACGGCAATGCCTGCCCCGCGAACGCGCTCCATTTCTTTCTCAGTGAGCGACAAGAGCTCTCGTCCCGCGAGTGTCACCGTCCCCGAAGGCACTTGAGCATCCTCGGGCAGCAGCCGCATCAGCGCCATCGCAGTAAGGCTTTTGCCGCAGCCCGATTCCCCCACAAGCGCCAGCGCTTCACCGCGGCGTACGGTGAAACTCACGTCGCGTACAGGGTGAAGCACGCCGCCCGAGAGCGGCAGATCTATCGTCAGGCGGTCGACCGATAAAAGCGACGGTTCACTTTGGATAGTCATCAGCACCCCTCCATCAAGCGCGGCCACGGCCCGCGGCACGAGGATCAAAGGCATCTCGAACGGCAGAAGCAAAAATATTGGCCGAGAGCACCAGCGTCACAAGGAAGAGAAAGCTGGCGAGAAGATTCCACCAAATCATGGGAGAGCGCGAAAGTTCGCTGCGGGCTGAATTAATCATGGTGCCGAAGGAATGCATAGTGGGATCCACCCCGACGCCGACATAGGAAAGCACGGCCTCATAGAGCACAATGCCGGAAAAGTCGAGCACCGTAACGATCAGGACGATGTGCATCACATTGGGCAGAATATGGCGCCGCATCACCGCAAAAGGCTTCACGCCCAAGGCTTTAGCCGCTGACACGAAGTCGAGCGTGGAGAGTTTCATCGTTTCCGCCCGCAAAAGCCGCGCGAGCGTAGCCCAGCCAGTCATGCCGATGATGACCGCGAGCAGCATCAGCCGCAGATCCGCGCGTTCAAGACTGGTTTGATAGAGCTCTGGGTGCTTTTCGAGGAACACCTGCACCATCAGTACGGATGCCGCGATGAGGAGCACGCTTGGAATAGAGGAGATTGTCGTATAAACATACTGAATGACATCGTCCACCCACCCGCGGAAATAGCCTGCGGCAATTCCGAGCGTCAGCGCAAACGGCAGCGTCGCGAGCGTTGCGAGCGAACCGATCACCACCGCCGTTCGAACACTTTTGACCGCTTCATAAAGCACGTCGTTGCCAACTGCATCCGTACCGAAAACATGCCAGTTGGGCCAAATCAGGATAAGCCAGACCATCAGCAGCCAAGCGACTGTAAAAACAAGCATGGCCGGTCTCCATGGGAAACGCCCGTCTCGGTTTCGCATCACCATCAAGGTCTGCGTGAAGGTCGCGTTTCGCCGGCGGGCTATCGCCAAAGCTGTGAAAATCCACGCGAGAAAGGCTGTAACACCGCCCGCGATTGCGGCAATCAGCGTTCCCTTCACCAATTCAAATGTCCTCGTACGGTGCCCAAAGAGTTTCCCCGCATTTTTGAGCGGCTGGAAATCACGTACGGCATGTCCGTCTTTAAAAACCGTCGTCTTGTCGAATTCGCGAAGCGCAAAAGGCATGGAATAGCTGCGCTCATCGCCTGCCGCTTTAAGGCGCTCCAGTATCACGACATCCAAAAGGGACTTCACCTCCGGAGAGTACGCCTGCACGGCACTTGCGGCGTCTGAGGCATCCGCCGGCGGCAGTGCGTCGCGCCAATGAATGGAGTCCATGAGCGCCGTCAGCAGAAAAATCACCAGTACGG
>OAZY01000767.1_pt1 | contig 17161 bp, 10 predicted proteins | sample 1494931 | NCBI WGS metagenome assembly OAZY01 (sample SAMEA2579921, study PRJEB22360) | human gut metagenome | biome: human gut; feature: human-associated habitat; material: faeces | place: Denmark | collected 2008/2010 | reverse complement strand
GAGGCGGCTGAAGCCCTGCCGGCAGACGATGCGCTTTGGCAGTCATCTCCGCTCGCTGATTGGCGCTTTGTGATTTGCGAGCGAAAAAATGAGTGGCACCGAAAGCTCTCGCCGAGCGATCGTGAGTGGCTCTCTGACTTCGAAGAAAAGTGTTTTCTGCCGCTTGGGGCTGTTTTTAAGACGCTCCAAAAAGGGGTTGACTTCGAGGCTGAGAACAGTCAAGGCGAATCTGAACGTATCCGTGCAGCCAAGCTCGTCTCCGTCATTAAAGGGGCGCCTGACCGGACATTGCGCCGAAACGTAAATATTGGTCTTGCGAAGTCCTATGGCGAACGGGCGGAACTTTACGCAGCGCTTCTCAATGAACTTCATGGATTCAGGCTCGCCGCTTTCGGGCGGGCAGGCGTTGATGCCGTGGATGTATCTCTCGCGCAGAACCGCATGAGCCGAGGAGCGCTTTTTGCCATGCGGGAAGCGATTGTGCGCCATCTCGAGGAGATTCGAGAGGCGGTACGCCTGAGAGCGCCTTATTTTGAAAAGGATGCGCGCCGGCTCGCCGTGTACGACCTGATGGCGCCGGCCCCCCAGCAGGGCAAAAACGTGGTCCCAGCGCTGATTCCTTATGCCGAAGGCATTGACATTGTGAAGAAGGCTTTGGGCGCCGTAGATCCGGAGATGTCGGATTTCATCGAATTGATGCTTCGCAGCCGCTGGGTCGATGCGGCGCCATCGGACAAGAAAATCGGCGGAGCCTTTTATTCGCGCTTCAATGAGTTTCGGATCCCGCGCGTCTTCTCAAGCTATATGGGCACCATTACAACCGTGCTGCAGCAGGGACACGAACTCGGGCATGCCTTCCATTACTGGATTATGCGCGATCTTCCCGTGGTGCAGACGGAATTCCCAATGACGCTCACCGAAACGGCAAGCACCTTTAACGAGGCTTTGGTTCGGCGCTACCTTCTTGAGCATGCTGCGAGCGACGCCGAGCGTTTCTCCATGCTTTGGCAGGAGCTGCGCAGCGCCGCGAATTTTCTGCTCAACACGATGGTGCGTTTTGACTTTGAATGCGCCTTTATTGAACAGCGAAAGGCGGGAGTGGTCCCCGCTAAGCGCTGTGTCGAACTGATGCGGGAAGCTTGGGGAAACTGGTACGGCGATTCGACCGATGGGGCCGATGATTATTTGTGGGCCTATAAGCTCCACTTTTATAAGACTGACCAGCTTCTCTACAACTACCCGTACACCGTGGGCTATCTGCTTTCATCGGGGCTCCTCGCCGAACTCGATAAGCGCGGTCCTGATTTCATGCCTTTTTACCGCGCAATGCTGCGCGATACCGGACGCGACACGGTCGACGGCATCGTGCGCCGTCACTGCGGTGCGGATGCTGCGAATCCCGCTTTTTGGGAAAGCGCCATGCAGGCGCCGCTCGCTGCCGTGAAAGCGTTCGCGGCGCTCAGCAGCAGCAAATGACTGATATGAAGCACTCTCAATTCCAAAACTTCAATCGTTTCCAAAGGAGGAAAACCATGAAGCATACTGCACTCCACCTTGCAGTCTTTGGTGTTCTGGCCGGCGCAGCGCTTGCTGCGCAAGCGGCCGATGTTCAGATCTACGGCCGCGTCGATGCAGGCTTTCTTTACGAACATAAGAAGGGTGAAGACACCTTTACTCAGAAGGCTGGCGGCCGTGCACACAACCGAATCGGCTTCAACGTGGTTGAAGATCTCGGCAACGGCGTGAAGGTCAAAGCCTATTTAGAGAACGGCTTTTATATCGACGACGGCCAATTTGATGACAGCAAAGTGCTCTTCAATCGCCGCTCGATTCTCGCTCTGCAGGGTTCACTGGGTGAAATCGGCTTCGGCCGCATGGGCACGGTTCAGTCCACCGTGGCGCCATATACCATGGGCCTTATCAAATACGATCCGTTCGGGACCTCATACGGCAATGCTTCAATTGGATCAACTTTCTCCAATACGGGCCGAACGAACAACACTGTGACTTGGATCTCACCGACGGCCAATGGGTTCCGTGTGGGGGCTTCGTATTCTTTAGGCGACAAGTCTGATGACCTTTATGAAAATCTCGCTGACCGCAGACATACGGGTGCGCTTGCTGTGGACTACACCGGCAAGGATGTGTACTTGAGCCTGAACTACGGCAATGTGGATTACGGCAACCAAGAAGCGAAGTCCAAGGATTCAAACGGGCAGGCGATTTCTTTTGGCGGCTGGTACCGCTTCATTCCGGAGTCAAGAGTCTTCTTTGGCGCTCAGTATTCAACCCATTGGGAAAAGGGTGCGGGCCTCGCGGGTTCAAAAGTGACAGCAGCAACGGATGCTGAACAAAACGATGGTTGGGAGGGCTACAGCCTTTTGCTGGGTACGGATTACGTGATCGGGAGCCACAAACTGATTGGCGGCGTTCAGTACTACGACGGCGAACTCAACGGCAATTCCGACTATAACTTCCGCCGCACCGTTTTTTCGGCTGCTTATGAGTACAAATTGGCGAAGAAGGTCTGGCTCTATTTTGCGGCGACACATTCCGTGGGCAGCGGGGAGCTGAAAGCGGCCGCAGATAAAGAGGGCCTCACCAAGACTACACAAGTCTTTACGGGTCTCAACTTCAATTTCTGATGAGGTTTATTCGGCGCGCTTGACCGGCCAGCATAGAAACGCTTCCTTTTAGGAGGCTCCCCCTTCTTGACGGCAGTGAAAGTGTGCCATTTAAATTTGTCAACGCTAAATTAACATAACTAATAATTTATTAAAGGCACGCAGGAGAGGTGAAGAGCTCTCTTTTGCAAGGCAATCAGTGCGTTCTCTTCAATCTTGATGAACTTCGTGTTTCCAGTCTTTGGCTGGGATCACGAAGTTTTTTTATGGTTTGCCATCTTTCAAAATGATCGATTTTCTGACGCCATGGTTTGCCCGAAGATTGGGCCAGACAAAACGGAAACCGAACGTGATTCCGGGCCCCGGCGGAACTAACCGCTTATTTTGCATGGCGGCTCTAATCCGTTCCTGAACCGCCTTCTTCTCTTCTTCAGACAACGGGTCCTCCATGTCGAAGATTTTGGGAATGACAAAGAAGTTCCCCCGGTCTTTTTCGACAAAGAACGGAGGACTCACTACCTCCTCTGACGCTGAGCCCTTCTGGGTGTTGATGTAGGCGTAGACATACTCTGGAGGCTCTGGCGCGGCGGCCGGCATGGCCGATATAAAGGTGAACAGTACGGGTAACTAATCGGTCTTTATGACGCCGGCAGGGCTGGAGCAATGTTCAAGGAATAGGACTACATCGGGATTGGCAGTCAGAGGGTTCATGCCGTTTGTGACCAATATGACCGTTCGAAAAAAAACACTAAGGTGATTTGATTCTATATGGCTGAAACAATGAATAACTGTGAGTGATCTCAGCTGAGGCGGTTAGTTTTCATGCTGAGGAATCGAGCAAGATATACGGAGATGTTGCCAGCAAAGAACATGTGTGGCAGAGAAGGGCTTTCGAGCCTTTAGCGTGTGGATGCATAGAATGAACGACATCGAGCGTCTAGGTGTGCCGTTCGCCGAGGTATGAAATTTGTTTTCCTTTAGGTAAACTCAAAATTGACATAGCAAGGACTCTTTGTGTCCAGCCCAGTCATTATCCTCAATATTTTGAGATTTAACATGAAAAACAATATATTGCCCCCCCGTTAACATTACAACTCAGAGAGCATTGCTATCGTTAGTGCTTTTGGCTTGCTTCTCTTCTGCCAATGCAGCTTCTTTCCCGCTTGACGGACAGTCTGTGGATAACCAAACGTACGATGGTAATGTTGTCGCCGGACGCTTTGATGATAAGAGCAATCATTCTGTCTTCGATCCCTCGGTCTCAATCAACTCGACATTAAACAATGTGATCATCAACGGCGGCGATCTCATTATTGGCAATTACGCTACGACCTCAACGTCAACTACCGACACTCCTGTTTTCAATGTGAGTCTCAATTCCATCAATGTCGTTGTGTCAAACAGCGAAATTGGAGAAAATCTCATTCTCGGATCAAAAGTCAATAGCTATGGTCAATCGAAGATCGTATCGAACATCAATAATGCCAATCTGACTCTGGAAAACTCTACAGTCGGTCTGGCTGTGGTAGTCGGACAGCTCCATAAGAGTTGGAACATAAATACTTCCGCATCCTTGAAAAAAGCGGCAGTAAATATTATCGATTCGACCATAGGTGGACTGATTGTTGGACCGGCCGTTTATCATATGGACGGCGATAATACTCCCAATGCAGAAAAAACAGTCTCTGTTGGTGATGTTGTTGTTACTGTTCAAGGTTCGACGATCAAAAAGCTCGAAAGCAATGCCATCAGCGGCACCGATGTCGACTATCAAGGTGCAGCTATATTCATGGGTGGGGCGGCTGGTAATTTTCTGTGAGTACTGGCAGCCTCACACTGGCACTCGTTGATTCCAAAATCGAAGGGAATGTCTATATGGGCGGTGTTAGTGAAGATGCTGACGGCAACTCCTCATCGGCTTCGTCAGTAGAGTCTTCTAATTTGATTCTCGGGGAAGGAACTCAAATCGCAGGAACCTTGTATACCGGAGGCTATAGTTCGCAGGTCGCGGGGGATAACGCAACCGTTCAGGCTGCTAAGATCATCCTAGACAGCACTGATGTTGAGATCACTGGTGGTGTCAGTCAAGACGCAGAATCAGCCGCAAAGAGCGTTCAGTATGAAGGTACAGCCGCATTTAACGACGAAAATATAGCTGCCGCGGAATCGCTGAAGAAACTTCGTACTATTTTAGGTCTGAGCGACGAAATTGTTGATATCCAGATTGCCGAAGGCGAATCAAATGGTGCAATCTCCGGCGACGGTGCGGTGACGCTCAATACAAAGACTGAAAGAATCGGACGTACAACGGCGCTCAATGTACTCACTTGGCGCCTTGAAATGAACGACATGAATAAGCGTCTCGGCGAGCTGCGGGACAATAAAGGACAGACAGGCCTTTGGGCTCGCGTCAACGGCGGCAAGATGAAGTTCATGGGAGAGAAGAATAACTTCCAGCAATTCCAGTTTGGGGCGGATCACAAGATTGACCCTCTGGCAGGCATTCGTCTTGGCGCAGCGTTCTCATTTACCAATTCCGATTTGGATTATGCGGATGGAAGCGGCGACAACAAAATCTATGGTCTGGCGGGTTACGGATCATGGTTAGGCGAGAACGGAAGCTTTGTGGATGTCATCGCCAAAATCGCACGCCTAGAGTCGGACTCGACTGTTGATCAGACGCACTCCGACTTCAATACGACCGCTTATTCATTCTCAGCAGAGATAGGTCATCGCTTTAATCTGGCACCGGCTTTCATTGAACCGCAGCTTGAGCTCTCTTACGGACATGTTTCGGGCAAAACCTTCGATACGGTCAACAGAGTCACATACATTGCTGCGAACACTACGGTTGAAGCCGTTGATTCACTGGTCGGACGTGCGGGACTCCGTGCGGGTCTCACATGTCCGCAGCAGAAGGGCGGTGCATACCTGCATTTCTCAGTGCTTCATGAGTTTGACGGCGACGTTGTAGTGCGGCGCGGTGACGGTGCGTATCAGCAGGATATGGGCGATACCTGGGTTGAGTACGGTATTGGCGGGAACTATAACTTCACGCCGTTCACGCAGCTCTACGCAGATGTCGAGCGCACATCCGGCGCTGATCTCTCAGAACCCTGGCGCGTTAATGTCGGCCTTCGCCACAGCTTCTAATAAGTAGCTTAAGGTCAGGCAGGAGGTGCGGGATGAATACCCGCACCTCCTTTTCATATCGCTGGTCCGTTCGGCTTTGCCGAAGACGAAGCTGCTGTTTATTGCTCAGGATACATTCACGATTGAGCGGCAGACTTTGGTCTGTTTTTGAGCATGAGCCGTAAGAAACCGATCAACATCGTTCGGCTTCTATATCTCGTCCATCTGGTCAGCAGCGCCGTGTGATGAACTGTCCCGGCGCTTGCCCATTGGGACGCGAAGTTTGAAGCTTCAGTCCTCACAATACACGCTGAAAGGGCAGGCGATTACACCCAGATGCCGCCTCCAGTGCATTTTTATTCGCTTTGATACCAGCGTCTGCTGCTGACCGAGTCTGACAAAGGGCACAACGCGAAGCCATATTGAATTTAGAAAGCCCAATCAAAATTATCAGAATTGTGTTTGCATTTGGCAATTGGGCAGGGACTGACGGCAGCTCTCTGGAAGCAGAAGAGGCTGGAGCTGACAATCGCCGCCTGATAGGGGTATATTCTCTCCATTTAATAAACACATGTTCATTTAATGGAGAATGAATGTCATGCAGCGCAGAACCCTTCTGACTTCCGCCGTCGGGGCGGCCGTCGCAGCAACCTTTAACACGACTGCAGGAGCCGTGCAGAATCGCGTCACTGGATCACTTCCCAATGTGATTGATAAAAAGATCCGCATTTATGGAAACGACGCTTATCCCGTGCCGCACCGTCGTGCCATGGGGATTGGTGCCGTGCGCGCCCGCATGCCGCACGACTTCGTTCCGGGCAGGCGTTTTCTGCTTAAAAAGGGAGAAATAAGAACACCCGGCGGAGCGCCGCTTGAAAGCGATGTTGTGCTTGAAGAAAATGTGGCTCTGAAGATGCGCGACGGCACGACCATCTATACCGATGTCTTCCGCCCAAATGATGATGGCCGCCATCCCGCGATTGTGGCCTGGAGTCCCTACGGCAAAACCGTGGGCGGTCAGCGTCTGGATGACGTCCCCAAACGTTCCGGCGTTCCGCAGAATGCTGTTTCTGGGCTCGAGAAGTTTGAGGGCGCCGATCCGGCCTTCTGGACAGCGCAGGGCTATGTTGTGCTCAACCCTGATCCCCGCGGCGTGGGGCATTCCGAAGGCAATATTTCCTATTGGGGGCGGCAGCTTGCTGAGGATGGATATGACTTCATTGAATGGGCGGCTGCGCAGTCTTGCGGCAACGGCCGGGTCGTCATGGCCGGCAACTCCTGGCTGACGGTTTCGCAGTGGTTTATCGCTGCAGAGAATCCTCCGCACCTTGCTGCCATTGCGCCGTGGGAAGGTTTCTGCGACCACTTTGAAGAACCCGGCACGCGTGGCGGCATCCCCGAGCCCGGGTTCCCGGAAGTGATCATCAAAACCTTTGCCGGTCCGAACTACATTGAGGATCAGCCGCGGATGATTGCCACGCACCTCATAAAGGATGCGTATTGGGAAAACATGGCTGCGCGCCTGGAAAAAATCCAAGTGCCCGCTTATGTGGTGGCGAGCTATACCAATCCGGTGCATACACACGGCTCGTTTGCCGGCTTTATGCGGATTGCCTCCAAAGACAAGTGGCTTCGCGTCAACAACACCAATGAATGGTATGACTTTTATTCGCCGAAGTACCGTGCGGAATTGCTGGCCTTCTTTGACCGTTATCTCAAAGGCACGGACAACGGATTTGAAAAGACGCCCCGCGTGCGTTATTCAGTGCTCGACTCGGGCGGCACCGCAGAGCGGGTGGATGTGCCTGCTGAGAACTGGCCGGTGCCGGAAACCACGCTTAAACGCTTGTATCTGGCCGAGGGCGGTCGGCTGACGGAGTCTCTTGCGGCGAATGCCTCGTCCCTGCAGTACGATTCGGCCTCCGGAAGCGTCAAGTTCCGCTATGTCTTCCCAGAAAATGCCGACGTGGTGGGATATATGCGTGCGAAGCTCTGGATGGAGACGCCCGAATCTGACGATATGGATGTTGAGGTGGTTGTCCGCAAAGTGTCGCCGACCGGAGAAGCCCTCCATCGTCCGATTCCAGCGTTTATTGCTCCCGATGCTGTCGCAACGGGAAGACTGCGAGCTTCAATGCGTGAACTCGACCTTAAGCGGACGACTGAGCTCGAACCTTTTTATGTCTATAAACACCCGAAGAAGCTCCGTCCTGGCGAACGGGTGCCGCTCGACATTGCGGTCTGGCCGATGGGCGAACATTATCGAAAAGGGGAGGTCTTGGAGCTCGAGGTGCGCGGCGTGAAGATTGTGCCCACGACCTTTGAAATGGGATTTGGCCGTCATCCCATTCCGGTGCCCGCTGCCGGCGGAACCTATGATCCGCTGCACCCGCCTGTCATGGAGGTGTTGGGAGGCGATGTGCCGGTGCCTGCGAGTGTTTCGGCAGCGACCGTGCCGACGCCGGCATCGGCCAATCACGGTGCTCATATCGTTCATTTTGGCGGCGCCAACGATTCGTGGCTGCAAATTCCTATTTTGAAGATTTAAGCTCATAGCGGCCAGTTCTGAGCCTCGAGGCGTTAGAGTTGAGTATTCCATCGTTCCCAGCTGAATCCAATGAGCCGGAGCGATGGAGCTGCTTTCATTTTTGAATGCCTGCATATTGAGGAACAGAGCATTATGGGCTCCAGCGCAAAACCAACGCAGACAGAGGGAACCGCCCGCCGCCGCGGCAGACGTCCGGCCTCCGAAGTTTCGGGCCGCTCAATACTGCTTGAGACGGCGCAGCGCCATTTTTCACGCTGCGGGTTCGGGGGCACATCGCTCAGAGCGATTGCGCGGGATGCCGACGTGACGCCGGCTTTGGTCTGTCAGCTTTTCGGCAGCAAAGAGGGACTCTATGATGCGCTCCTAGAGAAACTCGCCTTAGATCAGCAAACACAGCTCGCCGAACTCGTTCGTCTCGCGGACCTTGCAGAATGTCACCCTAAAGCCGCATTTGAACGCTGGGTGCAGATGCTGGTTCAAATTGGTCCCGCCATTTCGGATGTTCCTGCATTGCTCATGCATGAGGTCGACCCCATGCCTGAGGAGCACGACAATGGGGAAAGCCGCATTCCGCGCATTACTGAAAAACTGGTGCGGCCTTTCAAAAGAGCCTCCATGCCCATACTGAATAAGGCCTTGGAAGCGGGCATTATTCGCGGTACCTCGCCAGACCTGGTTTTCTCCCTCCTGATGGGGGCTGTTTCTGCGACGCTCCTGGCCCCGCAGATATCCGGAGAATCCCCGGCAGCGAATATGGATTTTCGCGAACGAGCTGCGGAAAACCTTTTGCTCCTGGTTTTGAAGTGAGATTTTCGCTCACCCTAAATGATCGGCCGGAGGGATGACTAAAACCATCGTGATCCCTGAAATGCAGACCGCCGTGGTCTGCGGCTGGATCTTGTCCTCACGCCTATAGAGGCTGCGGGATCAGCGTGAGAGGTCCAGCCGAAAGTTCGAGATCAAGCGGTTATTTGGCAGCAGTGGTTTGGGTTTGCTCCTGGAGAGGCTTCTTTTCTTCCTCGGAAGAAGGCTCTTCCGTTTCGTCGTTTTTGGGAATGATGAAGAAGTTCACACGGTCCTTTTCGACAAAGAACGGAGGGTTCAATGCTTTCTCCGGCGCCGGGCCCTTGCGAGTGTTGATGTAGGCGTAGACATACTCTGGGAGGTCAGGCGCCGCAGCTATCATGGCCTTTGCCCAGTCGAATTTCGGCTTCAAAACAGCGTCGCGGAACTTGAGCTGAACGTCCTTCCCTTGGATATACCAGACTTGAATCTGCGGGTCGGTGAAGCGCGGCGTTGAAATCTGCGGCGCGAAGGTCCAAAGGCCGAAATTGACAATTTCGATGCCGCACTGACCCGTTCCCAAGAAGGTGTCCTTCCAGGGTTTGCATCCCAATTCTTCGTTGACGACTTCAATCCCGGCTTCATTGTTGCCGGTCCACTGTTCGTCGATGTGGTATGAAATCTGATAGTCCTTGAACTGATCCTGCTTCTTGAGTGATTCGGCGATGGCAGGGATGGCCTTGGCGACGAAAGCGTTGACGGCGGCTTTCCTGTCCTGAGCTTCTTCGGCGCGGACGTATCCCACCAAGCAGTCGGGCGTCGGATCGGTCGAGGGCAAGAGGAGCGACTGTGCGAGCCAGAGACCGAAGCCGATGTTCCAGTCGGCTGTTCCCGAAAGGATGCCGCTCCCTGCAACATTCCCGTGGAGTGCTCCCCAGACAGCGCCGTCAAGCAGCATCGATCCATCGCTCGTCAGCTTGACGTCCTTCGGCGCAGGGCGATCCATGATGTGCTTCACGCCGAATTCCGTTGCGAGATTATTCGCTCGGCTCAATTTTGGTTGATACTGATATTCGGGCGTGTGCTTGGCGGCTCTTTCGGGATCGACGGGGCCGGTAGAAACGCAGCCGGAGAGGGCTGCTGCGGCGGCTGCAGCCGTCAAAGAAAGAAGAAGGGCGGATTTATTCTGCATGACGGGCGGGTTAAAGGATTGGGCCCAAGATTTTCTTGGGCGAAAACGGTTCTGTGTGCCAATCAGTGATTTCTATCGATACAATAGCGGCCAATCATACAGCAAATGTATACGAAAACAATATTTGTAATCCTGAGCCTCCTGGGGCTTTTGAGATCATTTCTGACAATCGGTGTTTTTCTCGTTCTGCGGGAAAAGTGAAGGCTTTATTCGGCGGGGAGTGCCGCTCCCCATGGGCCTTTAGGGAATGTTTCCGCGATTTCTCGAGCCATAGAAACGAGGCGCATCAAGGCAGGCGAGGCAGTTTCAAGCGAAGGCAGGGCCAGTCCCAGCGCAACGCGTTCCTGCGGATGAAAGGGCTTTAGGACAACATTGCCTTTGAGGTTGATGCTTTGCAGCCGATTGTTGACTGAAACGCCCAGTCCGGCATTGACCATGGCATAGGCAGAATACGGGTCATTCGTCTGCAGATGAATTTTCGGTTCAATTTTGTGGCGGGTGAAGAAGTCATCAATGTCCGAATTGTGATGAAGCCGCGGATAGATGAAGGGTTCTTCAGCAATTTGCCTCACGGTAACGCAGTCGGCTTGAATCAAAGGATGGCCTGGCGGCAGGAGCGCCACAAACTCTGTTTCCATCAGCGGGAAAAAGTCGCCGTCGTAGGAGTGCTGAGAAAGAAAGGCGCAGTCGAGCGAGCCGTTTCTCAGCCGCTCGATGAGTTCGGCATCTGCGCCTTCAACCGTTGAAAGCGTGATGGCCGGATAAGCATCGGAAAACTGCTTGAGAAGCTGCGGCAGCCAGGTTGTCGAAATGCTGAAATAGGAGCCGATGGTGAGTGAACCCGTTAACAGTCCCTTCACCGCGGCAATTTCCTCGTGAACGCGGCGTTCGGCGGTCATCAAATCTCTGAGGCGGGCGATGATGGGTTCAGCGCCTTTGGCCGGCACCACACCGCGGCGGCCTCTGAGGAGAAGCGTTGTTTTGAGTTCGGTTTCTAGCGACGAGATCTGACGGTTGAGCCCCGACTGCGTCATGCCGAGTTTTTCTGCTGCGAGCGAAAAGGTTCCGCATTCAATGGCGGTGAGGAGGTAGTGCACTTTTTCCAGATTCATCGAACGTCAGCCCGTGAGGGAAGAGGATACTTATAGTGAGTATTTTGCATATCATATGTTCATTCAGGGCATTTTACGCACAAGGCCCTTCGGCATAAACTTCTTTTCCATCGTTGAATTCAGATTCTTTTTCCCCATTCTTGCGGAGCTTATTTATGCTGAACTTTGCCTGTGACTATCTCGATGCCGCACACCCCAAGGTATTCGAGGCGCTCATGAAAAACAACTTCGTGAAGACAGGCTGCTATGACGAGAGCGAAAGCGACTGCTTTTGCAACGCTGCCCGTGAAAAAATTCGCGCTGCCTGCGGCGTGCCGGATGCTGAAGTTCGTTTTCTTTCCGGCGGAACGCAGACCAACAAGGTGGTGATCAGCACGATGCTCAAACCCTGGCAGGGCGTGATTGCGGCCCGAACGGGTCACATTGCCGTGCATGAGGCCGGCGCCATTGAGGCCTCCGGCCACAAAGTGATCGAGATTGCTGAACAGCAGGGCAAAATTTCTGCCGAAGCGGTCGATAAGGTTTTTCGCGCTTGGCACGGCGACGGCAACCGCCTGCACATGGTGGAGCCGGGCATGGTCTACATCACGCAGCCGACGGAATACGGCACCGTTTATTCGCTCGCGGAACTGACTGCTCTTTCGGAGGTCTGCCGCCGCTGGGGCGCCCCGCTTTATGTTGACGGCGCTCGGCTTTTTTATGCATTGGGTTCCGCCTCGAACGATGTGACGCTTAGGGACCTGACTCGTCTCGCCGACGTCTTCTATATCGGCGGGACCAAGTGCGGACTGCTCTTTGGCGAGGCGGTTGTGTTCCCCAAGGCGGGCACGGTGCCGGGGTTCTTCACGCTGATGAAGCAGTACGGCGCCATGCTCGCTAAGAGCAAGGTGCTCGGCATCCAGTTCGATGCGCTCTTTACCGAAGAGCTCGGCCTTCACCTCGGCCGTCACGCCGTGCTTCAGGCCGACCGCATCCGTGAAGCACTGACGAAGAAGGGCTATGAACTGCTTTTTGGCAGCACGACAAATCAGATCTTCCTGCGGCTCACCAATGCTGAAGCTGATCGTCTTGGTCAGTCCGTCGCAATGAGTTTCTGGGAGCGGCTCGATGATGAGCATGTCGTGAAGCGCATTGCCACTTCATGGGCAACGGACCCCAAGGATGTGGATGCCTTGATCGCGCTCTTTTAAGCGCTGCATCTCGATCTCGTCACATGCATCTCACTGTGGCTGACTGCACGGCGGCGGTCTGAGGCCGAACGCTAAAACAAACGGCGGGCGCCTTCTTTTGAGGAGGCCCCCGCCGTTCTTTTTCGATCCCTGATTTGGAAAATGCTTCAGGATTTCGAATCAGCTCCGCCGCCAGGCATGAAACTTCTCACGGAGCGTCTCAAAAAGCGTGAAGAGGAACGGGATAAAGAAGATCCCGATGAGCGTGGCCGTGAGCATGCCCGCGAAGGTTGTGATGCCGATAGCTCGACGGCGCCCCCGGCGCGCCCCCCGCTCCTGGGGAAGCTCCAGGCCGTCATCATCACCGCGCGGAAGCGGATGGAGGCGCCTTGCTTGGCGGCTTCAATGATCGAGAGTCCGGACTCTCGAGCTGTTTTCGCGAATTCGACCATCAAAATGGCGTTCTTCCCGGCCAGGCCGATGAGCATCACCATGCCGAGCTGCGTGTAAATTGACATGTCGCCGCCGGTGAGTTCGAGCCCGAGGAGCGCCCCCATGACGGCAAAGAGCACGGAAAGCATGACCGAGAGCGGAATCGTCCAGCTTTCATACTGGGCGACGAAGAACAAGTACGCAAAGAGAAGCGCCAGACCCATCAAAGTGACGATTTGACCGGCGTTCTGCCTTTCCTGATAGGAGAGGCCCGTCCACTCGATGTGATAGTCCTTAGGGAGCGACGCGGCGGCCGTATCCTCAATGGCCTTATAAAAGGCCCCTGAGCTCACGCCGGCAGCGCTTTGCGCATTGACCCCCGCAGAGGTCATCTTGTTAAAGCGCGTTATCTGCTGCGGACCCACTTCCCAGGAGAGTGAGCCCAGGGCTGAGAGCGGCACAATATTGCCGTCAGAGGATGTCGTGGGAATTTCTTCGAGCGAGAGGTTTGATCCGCGGTATTTTGAATCGGCCTGCACGATGACTTCGTAGTTGCTGCCGTTCATTGTGAAGTCGTTCACATAGTAGGAGGCAAGGAGCGTCTGCATGGTGGAGTAGACGTCCGAAGCGGGCACCTGAAGGAGCTCGGCTTTTTCGCGGTCGAGCGTGAAGCGCAGCTGCGGCGTGTCAGCGCTGTAGGAGCTCATGGCGAAGAGGGTTTCCGGACGGTCACCGAGCGCCGACTTAAAGCGGTTCACGGCATCCGAGAGATGCGCCGTATCGACCGTCCCGACGCCGCAGATTTCAAAGGATGCGCCGCCCGTGCCGCCCAGGCCCATAATGGCGGGCGGCGTGAAAGAGACGATCTCTGCGGCGGCAATGTCCTGGGTGCGTTTGGCAATTTCGGCCTGAATGGCTGAAAGCTGCGTTTCCGGGGTCGTGCGTTCGTTCCAGGGTTTGAGGTCCAGAACAGCCATGCCGGCGTATTCACCGGATCCGGAGAGCATGCTCATGCCGACATTCTGCATAACGGTCTGCACGCCCGGAATGGTGCGCAGCCGCTCGAGGACGGTTTCCATCACGGCTTCCGTACGGTTTTGCGTGGCGTCCGCCGGGAGTTCGATATTGGCAAAGATCACGCCCTTGTCTTCAGAAGGAATGAAGGCCGTCGGAATCCGCCCATAGAGGAACCAGGTGACGCCCACGGCAGCAATCATCCCGACGGCCGCAATCAGACTGCGGCGGATGAGCCAGGCCGAGCCACGGACGTAGCTTTCGCGGGAGGCTGAAAGAAACCGGTTGAAGGGCTTAAAGAACTTTGCTGAAAATCCCTGCGAAGCCTGCCCGGCATCTTCTGCGCCGTCGCCGGGGCGGAGCACCAGTGCGCAGAGCGCCGGGGAGAGCGTGAGCGCAACGACAGCTGAAATAGAGAGCGCCACGCACATGGAGACGGCAAACTGGCGGTAAATTGCTCCCACCATGCCGCCGTAGAAGGCGAGCGGCAGATAGCAGGCAACCGTGACGAGCGTCGTGGCGATAACGGCGCCGGTGATTTCCTGCATGCTCTTGACGGCCGCATCGTGCGGCGAGAGGCCTTGAGCAATCAGACGCTCGGTGTTTTCGACGACGACGATGGCGTCGTCAACGAGCGAGCCGATGACGAGAATGAGGCCGAAGAGCGTGAGCGTATTGATGCTTAAGCCCAACGCGGCCATGACGGTGAAGGGGCCGATCAAGGAGGCCGCAATCGCCGCGGCCGGGATGAGCGTAGCCCGCCAGCTCTGCAGGAACGCCCAGGTGATGAGGATCACCAGCAGGAGGGCGGAAAGGATGGTGACAGCCATTTCCTCCATGGATGTCTGAATGAATTTTGTCGGATCGTAGGCGGGACTCACGGTGACGCCTTCGGGCAGACGCGGCTCCCATTCAGCGAGCTTCGCTTTGACGCGGTTCATCGTGGCGAGCGCATTGGCGTCAGGACTGCGGTAGAGCGCGAGCCCGACGGCCGGTTCGCCGTTGATGGTGGTGCCGCCGGTGTAGCTGCTCGAGCCGAGCTCTACTCGCGCGACGTCGCTCAGACGCACGACGCGTCCGCTCGCGGCATCGCTTCGAAGAATAATGGCGCCGAATTCGGCCGGATCCGCCAGACGGCCGGTCACGTTTACTTTGTAGGTGACGGAATCTGAAGATCCTTCACTGCCGACATTGCCCGGCGCAGCCTGAATGTTCTGCGCATTGATGGCGTTCGTCACGTCGCTCGTGCTGATGCCCATCCCGGCCATGCGCACCGGATCGAGCCAAATGCGCATCGCATATTCGCTCTCGGTCATCATGCTCGTCGACGAAACGCCGTCGACGCGGGCGAGGTCGTCTTTAAGCGTTTTGTCAACGTAGTTGGCGAGTTCGTTCAGATCCATCGACGCGCCGTTGGTGCGGAAGACGAACATGCCGAGCGTGTCGCTGCCGCGTTTTTCCACTGATACGCCGGTTTTCGTCACTTCGCTCGGCAGCTGGGCATCGGCGCGCTTGACGGCATTTTGCAGATTCACGAGCGCAATGTCGCTGTCGGTCCCGGTTTTGAAGGTGACTTGGCAGTTGTACGTGCCCGAATTCGAACTTGTGGATGAAAAGTAAAGGAGATCCTCAACGCCGTTGATTTCATTTTCAATCGGAATGGCAACGGTCTGTGTGACAACGTCCGCGGAAGCGCCCGCATAGGTAGCCGAGATGAAAAGCGTCGGGGGACTGATTTCCGGATATTCCTCTACGGGGAGGTTCCAAAGGGAAATCAGACCTGAAATAGTGATGACAAGACTCACCACCGCGGCAAAGCGCGGGTGCTCGATGAAAAACTTGGAAAACATCAATGCACCCCAATCAGTTGGACGGCTGCTCGGCAGCGGCGCCGGCCGATGGAGCCGCGGCCTGCTGGACCTTGACGGTTTTCCCTTCGCCCGCCTTCTGCATGCCTTCCACAACGACAACATCGTCTTTTTGGAGTCCGGCGGTGATGAGCTGCCGCCCGTTCACCGCACGGCCGACTTCCACTCGGCGCTTTTGAGTCTGGGCCGCCCCGTCCTGAGGTGCATTCACTACCCAGACGTAGGCGCCTTCGGCGTCATGCTGCAGCGCCGAAGGCTGCACGGCCGGGAAGAGAGAATCGGGCTTTGAGAGCGTAATGGTGATCGTCACCGTGCTTCCCGGGACGAGTCGGCCGAGAGGATCCTCAAATTCCGCGGCGGCATAGAGCGTATCGGTCTTCTCGTCAGCAGCGTTGTCGACCGCCGTGATGCGGCCGATTTCCGAAAGGACGGATCCGTCCGAAAGTTCCGCCTGCACAGCGGCTGATTTTTGAAGCTCCGCAATACTGCCGAAGAGCCCGGCGATGTCCTTCATCGAAAGCGCCGCGCGGACTCGAACGGGGGACACGGACACCAGTGTGGCGAGGGTCGTGCTCGCTGAACCCGCGGTCGTCACGTAATTGCCGGCCGAGTAGTTGGTGAAGCTCATGCGGCCGTCCATCGGGGCGGCAATCACACAGTGCTTGAGATTGTCTTCGGCAGTGATCAGCGCTGCTTTGGCAGAGGCGAGCGCGGCAGCAGAGGTTTTCGCGGTTCGTTCGGCGGCGTCAAGCACATCGCGGCTCGAGGCCTTTTGTTCGTAGAGCGCCTGCTGACGCTTATAGTCGCGCTCGGCGTAGAGCGCTTCGGCCTGAGCCTGCATGACGGCCGCTTTGGCAGACTCGAGCGCAGCCTGGTACTGCACATCGTCAAGACGGTAGAGCACATCGCCCTTTTTGACGAGCGCGCCGTCGGCAAAAGCAACCTCTTTTATTTCACCGGACACTCTGGCAGTGATATTGACCGTATGGAGCGCAGTCACGCGGCCGGCTAATCGGCGGCTCACCTGCGGCAGCATTTCTACGGCTTGGACGGCCACCACAGGGAGTTTGGCGTTTGCGGCGTTTGACGCTGGGGCAGCCTGAACGGTGCCGAAGAGGCTCGCTGCAAGGCATGCCGTCGAGAGAGCCGCAAGCGTGAAAAGGCGGATAGAAGTGCGTTTCATGAGCATTTTGCGTTACTAATTCAATATTCAGCCTAAAGCCGGCGGTCAATCCGGTCAATCCCGGCCCGCGGCAGGCCACTCCCCACTCCCCACCCCGGCGCTGT
>OAZY01000755.1_pt1 | contig 17470 bp, 19 predicted proteins | sample 1494931 | NCBI WGS metagenome assembly OAZY01 (sample SAMEA2579921, study PRJEB22360) | human gut metagenome | biome: human gut; feature: human-associated habitat; material: faeces | place: Denmark | collected 2008/2010 | reverse complement strand
AAAGGAAAAGGTATACATAATTGACAGTTAAATAAGTCAATTACAATATACCAGGTGTAGATATGTCAACGGGATCATTAGGGCAGGGGATAAGTGCAGCTGTTGGAATCACTTTGGCAAATAAGTACAAAAATAATAATTATTATACTTATGTAATTTGTGGTGATGGAGAATTTGAGGAGGGACAAGTATATGAGGCTCTAATGGCAGCAAGTCATTATCAACTTAGTCATTTTATTCTTTTTCTTGACTATAATGGATTACAAATTGATGGAAAAATAGTCGATGTTATTGGGCCACAACCTTTCTTGGAAAAGTTCTTAGCTTTTGGTTTTGAAGTTATCAATATAAATGGTCATGATTTTGATGAAATTGAAGCAGCTGTGGAGATGGCAAAAAATAGTCAAAAACCTACTGCAATCATTGCTCATACAGTAAAAGGAAAAGGAATTTCATTTATGGAAAATGAGATTGAATGGCATGGAAAGGCTCCAAATCGTAAAGAAATGGAACAAGCTCTGAGGGAGTTAGGAGGTCATTAGGATGAAGATTGCAACAAGAGAGGCCTTTGGAGAAGCACTAAAAGAGCTAGTGATAAAAAATAACGATGTTATTGTTTTGGATGCGGATTTATCGCCCGCAACAAAAACATGTTATGCTAAGGAAGCAAGACCACAGCAATTTTATAGCACAGGAATTGCTGAAGCAAATATGGTCGGAATAGGTGCAGGTTTGGCGGTTCAGGGGTTAAAGCCTTTTGTAAGTTCATTTGCCATGTTTTTAGCAGGGCGTGCTTTTGAACAAATTAGAAATTCTATTGCTTACCCACATTTAAATGTAAAACTTTGTGCAACTCATGCCGGCTTGACTGTTGGCGAAGATGGAGCAACTCATCAATGTAATGAAGATATTGCTTTAATGCGAGTTTTGCCGGGCATGGTAGTTTTGCAACCGTGTGACGCAAATGAAACAAAAGCTATGATGCAGTTTATGGTTGACTATGATGGTCCTGTATATTTAAGAACGAGCAGATATGCAGTGGATAATATTTTGGACTCTAATTATAAATTTCTTTTAGGCGAAATCGTTCCAATTGTTAAAGGTTGTAAAATTGCTTTTTTAGCGACTGGTATTATGGTAAATGAGGCTAGGAAAGCTATTGAAATTTTAGCTAAAAATAATATATACCCGTCATTATACAATGTGTCCTCACTTAAACCAATAAATACGATGCAACTAAATTCAATTATAAATAGTTATGATCTTATCTTTACATTGGAAGAACACAATATTATAGGTGGTTTGTATAGTTTAGTTTGTGAGAAGTTGGATAAGCCTAAAAAGATATATCCAATTGCTATCCAAGATACATTTGGTGAAAGTGGAACACCAGAGGAATTAATGAGTAAATATAAGATTGATGCAGATTACCTAGTAAAGTCTGTATTAGAAACAGTGGAGGAATAAAAATGACAAAGTTTAAAGATGATTTTTTATGGGGTGGCAGTTTAGCAGCTAATCAATGCGAAGGTGCTTTTGATGCAGATGGAAGAGGTCTAGATTTAATGGATGTAATTCCGGGCGGATTAGAAGCAAGGCAGGCAGCATATGTTTCACCACTTGATTATATGAATGAAAATATTGAGTATTGTCCAAATAGAATTGCAATCGATTTTTACCATCGTTACAAAGAGGATATTGCTTTGTTTGGAGAGATGGGTTTCAAATGTTTACGTTTGTCAGTTAACTGGACGCGTTTATTTCCGTATGGAGATGAAGAACAACCAAATGAAAAAGGCCTAACATACTATGATAGTTTAATAGATGAATTACTTAAACATGGAATTCAACCTTTAATAACACTTAATCATTTTAATGTACCGTTGTATTTAGCAAAGCATTATGGTGGCTGGGCTAATCGAAAAATGATCGATTTCTACTGCCGACTAGTCCGTCTGTTAATGACCCGTTATAAAGGAAAGGTAACAAAATGGTTAACTTTTTGTGAAATTAATGTTGGTTTATTTCAGCCCTATTCAACCCTAGGTTTATTATATAGAAAAGGTGATAATATTGAACAAATTAAGTATCAGGCAATGCATCATCAGTTACTCGCTTCAGCATTAGCAACAAAAATAGGACATGAGATTGATAAAAATAATCAAGTTGGATGTATGATTGCAGGTGGGGTCGTCTATCCGTATACTTGTCACCCATCAGATGTATTAAAAGCTTTTGAGGAAAATAATAAGGAACTAATGTTGACAGATGTTCAAGTTTTTGGAGAATATCCATATCATATGAAAGCTAAAATGAAAAAAGAAGGAATCACTATACATATGGAAAAAGATGATGAGGAGATTCTAAAAAATAATACAGTTGACTTTGTTGCTTTCAGTTATTATGCAAGTAAAGTAGTAACGACAGATCACAGATTAAAGATCAATAACTATGGCAAGTTACAAAATCCTTATTGTGATGCATCACAATGGGGATGGATCATTGATCCTCAAGGAATAAGAATTACATTGAATTTCTTACAAGAAAGATTTCATAAACCATTATTTATTGTTGAAAATGGTTTAGGAGCACCTGATGTTGTAGAAACAGATGGCTCAATTAAAGATGATTATAGAATAGAATATTTAAAAGCTCATATTGAACAAGTAAAACTAGCACTAGATGATGGAATTGATTTGATGGGTTACTTAACCTGGGGCCCAATAGATGTAATTTCAGCAACTGAAGGTCAAATGACAAAACGTTATGGGTTTATATATGTTGATCGAGATGATGAAGGAAAGGGAACATTAAAAAGATCAAAGAAAAAATCATTTAACTGGTATAAAAAAGTTATTCAATCAAATGGTGAGGAATTAGAAAATATTTAAAGCAGATAAGGGGATGAAGATCATGTCGAGAAAATGTATAATCGGACAATCTGGTGGGCCGACAGTAGTTATTAATGCAACATTAGCCGGGGTCATTCAAGGAGCTTTGAAAGCAGATTATGAGAAAATATATGGAATGATTAATGGAATAGATGGATTGTTAGATGAAAAGATGGTTGATTTAAGTAGTTTTAAAGATCAGAAGAATTTGTTTAAGTTGATTCATACACCAGCAATGTATTTAGGCTCATGTAGATATAAGATTTTCGAAAAGGATCAATCAATTAAGCAAAGAATAATTACAATATTAAATAAGTATGAAATTACTGACTTCTTTTATATTGGTGGTAATGATTCAATGGATACTATTGAAAAATTAAGTACTTATGCAAAAATATGTAATTGCCCAATCAACTTTATTGGTATTCCTAAAACAATTGACAATGATCTTATGAATATTGATTATACACCAGGATACCCTTCTGCCTGTCATTATGTTGCTACCTCATTATGTGAAATTGCTTTTGACAGTGTTATATATCCAATAAAATCAGTAACGATCGTAGAAATTATGGGGCGAGATGCTGGCTGGTTAACAGCTTCAGCACAACTTGTTAATGAAGTCTATCCTGATTCTATCGATTTAATTTATATGCCGGAAAACATTTTTGATGAAAATGACTTTCTTGAACAGATCAAAGATAAATTAAAAAAGAAGGATCACTGTATTATTGCTGTATCTGAAGGTATTCGAGATCAATATGGAATGTGTGTATCACTAGATAGTGGGATTCAAAAAGATGCATTTGGTCATTTATCAAATAATGGCTGTTCAAATTATCTAAAAAAACTTATCGGTGACCATCTTGGCTGTAAAGTACGGGCCATTCAGTTAAGTACCCTTCAGCGTTGTGCAGCACATTTAGCCAGTTACATAGACATAGAAAATGCTTTACGTATTGGTAGTTATGCAATAAATTGTGCGTTGGATAAACGAACGGGGATTATGGTCACAATTTCAAAAAATAGAAATGAATTTTTATTAAGTCACGTTGATATTCATAAAGTAGCAAATCATGTTAAACCATTTCCATTAGAATGGATTGATGAAAAGAATAAGAAGATTAAAAAAGAATATATTGATTATGTGGTTCCTTTAATATATAAAAGTGGACAAATTGAGCTTCCTCAATATTTGCAATTAAATGAAAGATAGTCAGGCTTTTAATCTTCTTAATCAGTTTTTAGCGATAAATACATATGATGAAAAGAAAAAGTATGATCTGATTTTAGTATTAGGAAATGCTATTGCTGAAACTGGATTAATAGCTTATCAACTATACAAAACAGGGCATGCTTATCACTTCATGATTGCTGGAGGAAAAGGTCATACTACAGATATTTTAATCAATACGATTAAAGAGAAGTATGATATTAAAGATATTACTAAAAGAAGTGAAGCAGAATTATTTAAGTATCTTATTGAAGAAAATTATGGGGTAGACAATACTATTTTATTAGAAAAAGAATCTACTAATCGTGGGGAAAATATTCAGTTTGCTTTCAAACTTCTCAAAAAAGAAGACATTATAGTAAAAAATATTTTATTGGTTCATGATCCTCTTATGCAAAGGCGAATCGATGCAACTGCAAGACATTATGCTCCACATATAAATTTTGATAATTATAGATGTTTTTTGCCAGTTGTTGAGAATATTGGATTTGAACTTAAAAATAATATTTGGGGCTTATGGTCAAAAGAACGATATATTTCACTTTTATTAGGAGAAATGAAGAGAGTCATCGATGATAAAGATGGCTATGGACCAAATGGTAAGCAGTATATTGAACATGTTGAAGTTCCTCAAAAGATACTGGCGGCATATAGATATATCTTTTTTCGATATGGTAAATATCAAAGGAAATAAAAACTTTATCAATAATATTTAGACTTTTGGTGAAACAAAAGTCTTTTTTATGATTTCTTAATTTTGGAAATGAATTGATAAACGGTGTAAACAATATTATTGTGTAAATATAAATTAAAAGGAGGAAAGAAGATATGAAAAAGGCAGCAGTTATTGTAGCTCCAGGGTTTGAAGAAGGGGAGACGTTATCTATTATAGATATTATTCGTCGTGCTAATTTTCAATGCGATATGATCGGTTTTGAAAAGGATGTTGCAGGAGCACATGATATTATTGTGAAATGTGACAGCGTACTAAATGATGAGGTAATTGATTATGATATGATTATTTTACCAGGAGGGTATCCCGGTGCTGCTAACTTAAGAGATAATACAAGGTTATATCAATGAATATCAAAAGGTAGCCATTTTTGGTTTGTTAAAAGCTGGAGCAGTAGCTTTTAATTTGCAAGGTGACTTATTAATGCTGAATAAACAGGTATATACTAATATCTCCTATTCTCAACAAATTCAATATATTGTTGCGGCTGATGAAGATGATTTGATTATAATTTTTTCGTATACAGGTGCATATTTTGATTATCAAGATTTAAGAGCTTTGAAAAAAAGATTAACAGCACCTAAAATATGGATGATATCGAGTGATGACAGAGAGTATCCTGAATGTATTGATCGAACAATTTTATTTAAATCGTTACAAGATCAAAACAGTCATCCTTATCAATTACAATTTATTGCCGGACTAATTGCTCAAGAGTATTCACGTTTGCATCAGCTTAAATAATAGGAAAGAATGACTTATGTTAAAAGTCATTCTTTTTCATTTTGTTCATTTTCTTGAATAATTAAATTAGTAATTTCTCGTGATTCCGTATTTTTAGCGAGTTCAGTTTTAAAAGTATAATGCTGATCATAGGCTGTTGTAAAAAAGCAAGAATATAATACATCTAAAATAAGTGAGATGGATTCTAGTGAAGAATAAGCACCAATTTTTGAATATGATTTTTCTCTTGTTGTAACCCGTAAAACAATATCAGCTAATCGAGTTAAACTATTTTCACCAATACTTGTTATTGCGATAATAGGGACATTCTTTTTCTTTAAAATATTAGCAATTTTAATAATTTCACCAGATTCTCCAGAATATGAAAGACAAATTCCTAAATCATTAGAATTGGCCATCATTGCTTCTTGATAGATATTGCTATTTAACACAAAAACTTCAGCATTTTTACCGATGTGGCGTAATTTAAAAACAAATTCTTCAGCTGGAAATGATAAATTAGAAACACCAAAAACTTTAACAGTATTACTTTTTTGTAATGCTCTCACTGCTTTTTGCAGTGTATCGTGATGAATTAATGAAAGGGTATCATTAAGACTTTCAGTTTTTAACTGTGTTATTTTGTTAGCGATATTCATAATTGAATCTGTTTTTAAAAAAGGTTGATTGGCATCTATATTTAAATGACTTTTGTGCAAATATTGAACTTCTTCTAAAAAGGCGTTTTTAAAATTATTATAACCACTGAATCCTAATTTTTTAGAAATTCTAACCAATAGCGATGGTGAAGTATATGTTTCACCAGCAATCATCGTTGTCGAATAATCTTTTATTCGCTCTTGTTTTGTTAAGATAAAATCAATAACTATTTCTTCACTTGGAGAAAATTTTGTGTTTTTCATTTTTTCTTGTAATAGCATTGCTCGCCCTCCTGGTATTATCGTTTCTATTATATTCTATCATAACAAATATGATAAGCGATGGATTAAGCAAAGCGGTTTGTAAAAGGCTTTTACAAATGATACTTGTATTTATAAAGATAAATGAGAAAGCTTTTCTAAAAGGATAAAACTAGCTTTAATGTCATCTTTATTTGAATTAAGATAGGTTTATCAAAAGGAGGAAGATTTATGAAAGTAGTTGTTATTGGGGCATGTGGACATATCGGTTCATATTTAGTGCCTAAATTAGTGAAGGGAGGGTTTAAAGTTGTAGCAATTAGTCGGGGTAAAAGTAAGCCATACATAAATGATCCTGCTTGGAAGATGGTAGAACAAGTAGTTTTAGATCGTAATAAAGATGAAGACTTTGCTTATAAAGTTGCTAAAATGAATGCTGATATTGTTGTAGACTTAATCAACTTTAATATCGAAGATACGAAAAAAATGGTTACAGCATTGAAGGAAATTAAGATATCTCATTATTTATATTGTTCATCGATTTGGGCTCATGGTCGAGCAGAATTTTTACCAGCTGATCCAAATAGTTTAAAAGAGCCTTTGGATGATTATGGAGTTGATAAATATCAAAGTGAGTTGTATTTAAAAGAACAGTATCGCAAAAATGGTTTTCCAGCAACGATAATTATGCCAGGTCAAATTTCTGGACCAGGCTGGACAATTATTAATCCTCTTGGGAATACAGACTTTTCAGTATTTCAAAAAATTGCAAATGGGCAGGAAATCTATTTACCAAATTTAGGTATGGAAACTTTACATCATGTCCATGGTGATGATGTTGCGCAAATGTTTTATCAGGCAATCACTCATAGAAATCAAGCATTAGGAGAGAGTTTTCATGCGGTTGAAAGAGAATCAATGACTTTATATGGGTATGCTAAAGCAATGTACCGTTATTTTAATCAAGAGCCTAAAATTAAATTTTTGTCATGGGAAAAATGGTGTAAATATGTTAATGATGATGAATTAATAGATCATACTTATTATCATATTGCAAGAAGTGGGGAATATAGTATTGAAAATGCACAAAAATTGTTAGAATATTCACCTAAATATACAACCTTAGAAACAGTGGAACAAGCAGTAGCCAGCTATATTGAAAGAGGGATTATTACCTTATAATTAAGAATAAATATAAATAAAAAGAGCATAATGATTTTATAGAATAAAAGGAGCGTACAAATAATGATTGAACCAGATACTATAAAATTATTACGAGAATGTGATGCAGGGATTAAGATGGGTGCAGCTTCAATCGATGATGTTTTAGATTATGCACATGATGAAACGTTAAGACAGCATTTAATTGACTGCAAAAGAGAACATGAGCAGTTAAAAGAAGAGATTCAAACTCTTTTAGATAAGTTTCATGATGAAGGCAAAGAACCTAATCCAATGGCTAAAGGCATGTCTTGGGTCAAGACAAATGCTAAATTGGTTATGCATGAATCTGATCAAACGATTGCCGATCTAATAACTGATGGATGCAATATGGGAGTAAAATCTCTTAATAAATATCTTAATCAATATGAAGCAGCTGATGAAAAAACGAAAGATATTACAAAAAGATTAATTAATCTTGAGGAAAAATTAGTAATTGATATTCGGCAGTTTTTATAAATAGCAAAAAGCCTTTTACATATAGTAAATGGCTTTTTTTATTGTTGAACTTAATTTAAAAGATAGATCGAAAGATTTAAATAACCAGCAAAAGTTACCCAAATAAGATATGGGAGCATTAGATAGCCAGCTAATTTATTTGTTTTGTAAAATAGGATTGCTGTTATTAAGATAAGCAGCCATAAAATTATTAGCCAAATAAAGGCAAGTAAGTACAACCTAAGATTAAAGAAGATAATAGGCCAAATAAAATTGAAAAAAAGCTGAATCTTATAAATGAAAAGAGTTACATGCTGAGAAGACTCTGTAGTCAAGACTAGATAGGATGCTATTCCCATTAAAATATATAGAACAGTCCAAACGATTGGAAATAGCCATCCCGGTGGTGATAGCACTGGCTTTTGAATTGTTTCAAATGTGGTCATAGCATCGTGTGTAAGAAATGCTGAAAGAGTACCTACAAAAAGGGGAATAATAATACATATAATTAATTTCTGCCATTGAATTTTTATAAAATCACCTCATCAAAAATATATGAAAAAAATAAAATTATATGCTTGTTGATAAAATTTAGGGTATAATATCCTGAGTAAAAGAGTTTTAGAGAAAAGGTGATTGTAGATTACTGAGGTTGTGGTAAAATAATTATGTGATGAGCTAGATATAAGGAGGAATAATCATGGCATTATTTGATGATCTAAGTAAAAAAGCAGCAAAACTGACAGAAAAAACAATTGAAAAATCATCTGAATTAGCGGATGTCGCGAAAACGAGAGTGAGTATAAAAAGTGCTCAGGCTGATTTAGATGAGAAGTTTATTGAATTAGGCAAACTGTATTATGAAATTATTAGTAATGATAATATTTTTGATGAAAAGACAGCAGCAATCGTTCAGGAAATTGACAGTATTAATACACGAATAAAAGAATTAGAAGCAAATTTGGATAAATAAAACCTGTTGAGGATCATACTTCAACAGGTTTTTCATATTCTTTTTCAATATCATGCCAAAATTCAGCGTTTTTAATTCCTAAATTATCAGGGTGGAAAATTGGATCTTTTCCTTCCTTTTTTTGAATACTATAGTCTTTTAAACATTTAAAAGCAATTTTACCTAACAATAAAATTACGACAATATTCATGATTGCCATAAAGCCCATCAAAACATCAGCTAGATCCCAAATAGTATTAAAACTAGCTTGGGCACCAAAGAAAATTATAATTACAGTAATAATTCTAAAAATAAATAAAGCTTTTTTGTTGTCAATAATAAATTTAAAATTACTTTCAGCATAGCAATAGTTTCCAATCAAAGAAGAAAAAGCAAATAAGAAAATAGAAATTGTTATAAAATGAATACCAAATTCACCTACTTCAGCAAAAATAGCTTGTTGAACATACGGCATTCCTGTTAATCCAGATTCTGTCCCATAATTTAGTAACATAAAAGCAGTAGTGGAACAAATTAACATAGTATCAATAAAAACAGAGATGGTTTGTACTAAACCTTGTTTTACAGGATGAGAAACATCTGCGGTTGCTCCAGCGTTCGGTGCGGATCCCATTCCAGCTTCGTTAGAAAAAAGCCCACGTTTGATTCCAAGCATTACACAAGAGCCGGCAAATCCTCCTGCAATCGCTTTAAAATCAAATGCTTGATTAAAAATATCACTAAATATTTCTGGTAGCTGATTAAGATTGCTAAAGGTTATGTATAAACCAAGTAATATATATAAAATAGCCATGACTGGTACAACTTTGGAGCTAATGATCCCGATTCGATGGACTCCGCCAAAAATAACCGCAGCAGTAGCTAAAGCTAAAACTGCACCAATAACAAAGGCAACTAATTCATTGTTTGAAAAATAATATTCGACGGCACTACTAACATTATATGCTTGCAATGGATTAAAGCCAAAAATAAAGCAAGCAATCAACAGACACGAAAAAATAATTCCTAACCAGCGTTTTCCGATAGCTTTTTCAATATAATAAGCTGGTCCTCCACGAAATGAGTCGCCGTCTTTTTCTTTATAGACTTGGGCTAAGGTTGATTCAATAAAAGCACTGGCTCCACCAATCAGAGCAATTATCCACATCCAAAAAATAGAACCAGCTCCACCAGCAGCCAAAGCTGTAGCAACACCAGCAATATTACCAGTTCCTACTCGTGATGCAGTTGAAATCATTAGTGCTTGAAAAGATGAAACACCATCATCATGATGTGATTTTTCCTTAAGAAGTCGAATTCCTTCTGGTAACATTCTAAATTGAACAAATTTAGTTCGAATTGTAAAATACACCCCGGTTGCAACAAGCAGAGCAATTAAAATATTGCTATATAAAAATTCATTGATTAATCCAAGTAATTCTTGAATTGATATCACGCATTCACTTCCTTTCATTAATTAATCTTGATTATAAAGCGCAAAAATGCATTATAATCATACTTTTGTATGTTACCATGTTTGATTTCTACTGTAAATAAGAATGCACAAAAAGTGTATCCATTAGGATACACTTTTAGACAAATTATTGATGATACTTATCCTCAAATTCTTGTAAAGGAATTGGTTTAGAATAATAAAACCCTTGAATAATATTGCAGCCTAAACAAACCAACAGTTCTATTTGTTTTTCAGTTTCAACTCCTTCAGCGACACAGGCAACATTAATTTTTTTACACATTTCAATTATATGATGTAAGATAGTTTGACATTTATCGTTATTTACTAATGTGTCGATCATTGATTTATCAATTTTTAATTCATCAAAATTTAAAGTTGATAATAATGACATATTTGCATATTTAGCACCGAAGTCATCTAGTGAAATATTAAAACCGAGATCTTTAATGCGTTTAGAAATCGTAGCAATGATACTACGATCGATATTTCCAATGCTTTCAGTAATTTCAAGAGTTATGAAATTGTTAGGAATATTATACTTATTTTTAATTCGTTTTAAGGAATTAGTAAAGTCAGATTCTAGAAGGGTAAGGCGAGAAATATTGACAGAAATAGGAATTAATTCTTTTCCTTCTTTTTGCCAACGCTCAAGAATTTCACAAATTTGTTCAAACATATAAAAATCTAAGTAACGAGTCATTCGTTCTTTTTCTAATGTGGGAATAAATTTATTTGGCATGATTAAGCCGTGACCGGGATATTCAAGTCGGACCAAAGCTTCGGCCGAAACAACTTTGTTTTGATCAATATCAAATTTTGGCTGTAAGTAAACAACAAATTGTTTTGCTTTAAAACATTTGAGAAGATTTTCAAGTTTTTTAGGTGAATAGTGTTTTTTATATGTATCAGCTCGTTCATAGTATATTTGTTTGTTGATCATCATTAATTCTTCGGCTTGGTGAATCAAATCATTAATATCCATGTTATCTTCACTCCATGTGTATCCAAGTGAGACACCATTTGGAGTTGAACCGAGTAAAGTATCTTCCATCTGCTTAGTAGCTTCAATAAATTGTTTATACTCAAGATCGTTTACAATAATGATGAATTCATCACCACTTAATCTAAAGATTTTTTCGCTTGGGAATGAATTCATAATACTAGAAATAATCGTAATTATTTTATCACCATGGTAATGTCCAAAATCGCGATTAATTTCTTTCAAGCCGTTGATATCTGCAAGAATGACTCCTTGAGAGTAAACAGCACTATTTTCATAACTCAAAAATTGAGTAAAACTATTACGATTAAGTAAGCCGCTTAAGTTATCGTGATAAAGATTGTACTGTGTTTTTTCATATAATCGACGTTTCTTTATCTCGTTGACGATAGAAAAATTGATAGAATCAAGTAATGCAATTGTATTTTGGTTAATTGAAGGATTGTCAACACCAATATAGCCTGCAAAAATGCCAGTTTCCTCATAGGGAATTGTCACTAAAGAATGGGCTTCACGACTAATAAAGTGTGCATGTTCTCGAGGATGCTCTTTTTTGATGGCTTCACAATCATTGATAATTAGATTATTATGATGTTCAAAAGCTTCATAAATATAAGGAATTTCATTTAAATCAATCCGCTGTAGTTGGTCACGATAGTGAGGATAGTTTTCTCGGCACCATTCATAAGTGTTTGAACCAATTTTTGTATTTAGGTCAATTTCAACGATATATGCTCTTGTTGCTTGGTAAAAATTGCCAATGATCTCTAAAACGTTGTTAATAGCTTCTTCAAGAGTGTCCGGAATTGTCAAGGCTTGAAGACAATCTAAAATCGTTTTTTCAATTGCAAATTCAGTAGGAACACGTTGAAGATTGAAGTTATGAGTATCAGAAACATCAACAGCAATTTCCATTCGCACAGGTGTTCCTTCCCATAATACTAATTTATCTTTAACAATATAGTCTTTATTTAGATGCTGATTGCTAAACTCCCAAATATAAAATTCATTAAGATTTAATTTAGCATTAGTACAAAATGGGCAGGGGCTAGTTCGACCTTGTAGAGCTTCGTAACATTTAATATGATTATATTCTCCCGCTTCAATTCCGGTGATTTCACGTCCCTTTCGATTTAAGTATAGTAATTCATAAGTATCTAGGCTGCTAACATAAACAATTTCATCAAGTTCATCAATTAGCCAGCCTTTACTAATATAATTAGTTACAGGAGTTATATCCTGATAGCTATCATTAAAAGCAAAATATTGCGATTTGCCCAGTTTTTTTGCTCGATAGAGAGCAGAATCGGTTTGTTCAAACAATTCGTGTAATGTTTTACCGTCATCAGGGCTAAAAGTAATACCAATTGAACTGCTGATCGTATATTCTTGATAATTTGATGAGTAATAAAGATGAAGTTCTTCAAGAATGATACTAGCTTTATGGTAAACATATTTCTTGGAGGGAATATCTTTAATGAAAATAATGAATTCATCGCCGCCATAACGCCCAATAATTGCTTTGTTATTAAAAATATTTGTTAGCTTATGAGCAATCTCACATAAAACGGTATCCCCAAAACTATGCCCAAGATTATCGTTGATATTTTTAAAGTTATCAATATCAATCAATAATAAAGCACTACTATACTCTCTTTTTTTATTTAAATATTCATTAACAATTTGACCAAAAGCGGTTCGATTGTATAGTTTAGTGAGCGGATCGGATTGAGATTGGCGCAATAATTCTAATTCATGTATTTTCTTATCATTAATATCTTTTACATAGACAAAGCCAAATAATTTATTTGTTTCACCAACGTGTAAGAGATGAATCGTTGTACTGACCCAGCCTTGTTTTTGAGTTGCATTGAGCGAACGATATTCACAATATACTTCCGTAATCCCCTGTTCAAATAATTTCTTTAAACGGTGAGGATGTAATTCTTGGTAGAATTTATTTTTATCATCAGGATGGACGCATTTTTTAGTCCAGCGAAGTAAAAACTCACTATAACTACAGTTAGTGTTTAAGTCAACTAGTTTTAACATGTTAACGGTATTTTCGATAATATCTTCGATAATTAAATCATCATCAATATTAATTTCATAGGATACTAAAGCATCTGATGCTATTGCTGCTTTAAACTGTCCCTCATGAAGATATTTTTGATGACTGATTTCTAGATTTTTTAAAACTTTTTTGTTTTCAGTAATATTTTCGACTAAACAAATTATATATACTGACTGATTATTGTATATAAAGGATAGTCTGGAACGAGTCCAAATCAAGTCATTATCTTTATTAAATGATTGAGTCTCAATTTCGAGAAATTCTTCTTTCTTTTGAATGATACTAGTAATTGTATTTTTTACTTTTTGATAATCATTAGAATAGGGAAGAGAATAGTTGAAGCCGTCATTACGCTTGTATTTAAAAAGTTGATAATAAAGATCATTAGCATATTCAAAATGAAAATTATGACGATATGTAATGATTGCACAAGCAGTATTTAAATGGTTACAGATCTTAGTGATCATATCAAGATTATATGGATTAACTGGCATTCTATTTTCCTCCTTATTAAATTAGAAAAAATAGCTCTACCTCATTATACTACTAAAGCAATTATATCGGTTGAATTATTTTAATGTTTGATTAATATTCCAGCAATGATCTAATGGTCCACTGCCATGACCTAGGTTAAGATTAGCTTTTAAAGCCCCGGTAATATAGACTTTAGCTCTAGTAACGCTTTCTTCAATTGAATATTCTAAAGCTAGATTGGAAGCAATTGCTGAAGAAAGGGTACAGCCAGTGCCATGAGTATTAGGATTATTAATTTTTTCTCCTGTCAACCAAGTAATATTTCCCCGGTAATAAAGAAGGTCATCAGCCCGTTCTTCAAAATGGCCCCCTTTGATCAAAATGTAGCCGTGGTACCATTCACTAATCATCTTTGCGGCTGTAATCATGTCATCTTTAGTATTAATTTTTAAATTTGTTAAAACCTGTGCTTCAGGGATATTAGGGGTAATAATAGTAGCTAATGGAATAAGCTTTTCTTTCAAGAGTCTTAGAGCATTGTCAGCTAATAAACGAGATCCGCTAGTAGAAACCATAACAGGATCAACAACGATAGGACAATCTTTTTGTGATGTTAATTTATTTACGATCATTTCAATTAATACTGGACTGGAAACCATTCCAATTTTAATTGCATCAGGATAAATATCTTCAAAGACACAGTCAAACTGTTCGGCTAAAAAATCAGGTTTTACTTCCATAATATCTCTAACACCTAATGTGTTTTGGGCCACTAAGGCAGTAATAATACTCATCCCGTAGACTTTATGAGCTGTCATGGTTTTTAGATCCGCTTGAACTCCTGCTCCACCTGTTGGATCAGTTCCTGCGATAGTTAGAACTTTTTTCATAATCATCTCTCCATTTCTGATAAATTTTTTAAATTTAAATCACTTATTTTGCAAATTTCATCCCAATCATCTTGATTACTTTGATCTGCAACGGCCCATACTGTAAAACCTTGCTTTTTTGCAGCAATTATTGCATGAAGGGCATCTTCAATAACAATGCATTCATCTTTATGGAGGTGTAATGCAGAGATTGCATAATTGTAGGCCTCGCCACTGCGTTTATCTAAAGTAGTATGATCACATGTAATAATTTCATCAAATTTTGATGTTAGATTATATTTATCAAGAATGTTAATTGTTGCTTGATAATTATTTGCAGTTAATAAGCACAGTTTTTTATGATGGTTAAAACAGTTAGTAATAAATTCCAAAGCCCCTGGTTTTAAGGGGATTTCGCTTAAATAAATATGATTCAATAAACTATTAACTTCATTGATTAAAACATCAAGAGGCTCTTTTAATTGATATGTCTCAGCGATGTATTTAATTGCTTGGTTAATTGATAGTGGTGCCAAGATATCTTTAAGATTTGCCTCAGGGGTAATTCCTTTTAATTCGAGAAAACGACTGCCTAATTCATTCCAAATGTGCATCGAATCAAGCAAAGTTCCATCCATGTCAATGATATAACCTTTAATCATAGATTCCTCGGGCATGTGCTTTTAATTTAGCGGCTGCTTCTTTTATATCAGGAGCGCTCATAATGGCTGAAACAACAGCAATACCATCAATTTTTGTTCCTTTTAAGAGTAGGCAATTGTCTTGGTTGATACCACCGATTGCTACAACAGGTAAGCCAATTTTTGTAGTTATTTCATGTAATTGGGTAAAGCTCACTGCTGTAGCATCATCTTTAGTTGAAGTATTGAACATGGCTCCCACTCCTAAATAATCAGCACCATCTTCCTTGGCGGCAAGAGCTTCTTTTAAGTTGTGAGCAGAAACCCCAATAATTTTATGAGGACCGATTATTTTTCGAACTCTTTTAACAGGCTGATCATCTTGACCGATATGAATTCCATCACTGTCTACAGCCAATGCTACGGCTACATTATCGTTGATGATAAAGGGAATATGGTATTTAGAACAAATTGTTTTGACTTTTTTTGCTTGAATAGTAAATTCTTCATCAGTTAAATTTTTTTCGCGTAATTGAACCATTGTTACTCCACCTAAAATAGCTTGTTCAATATCTTCTTCAAGTGGACGATCGTTCAACCAGCTGCGGTCGCTGACTAAATATAGTTCTAGCATGTTTCTAGTGAAGTTCAATTTTAACACCGGCTTTCAATTGATAATAATTAATTGTACTCAAGGCATCGATTAAATGCATTCTAAAACTGCTTGTTCCACTATTGTCATTACGAACTCTTTGATCAGCTAACTCACCACAGTATCCCATCATTGCAATCGTATAAGCAGTAGTTTCTAAAAGATCATTTTGACCAATAGCGGTTGTTGCTCCAAGAATTGCCGATAACATACAACCTGTTCCTGTGATTCGTGACATCATTGCACAACCGTTAGTGATTACATAGGTTTTTTCTTGATTGGCAACAATATCAATTGCTCCAGTGATTGCGATTACGGCACCGGTTTCTTGACTAAATTTCTTAGCAAAACTAATAACTTCATTAAGATTTTCAGCTGTTACAATATCATTGATATTGGCATCGACTCCTTGAGTTGAAGTCATATTCATTGCTAGGGCTTTTATTTCTGAAATATTTCCTCGAATAACACTAAAATTAATTTCTTCAAGTAGTTTTTTTGCAGTATTAGTCCGAAGTTTGCTAGCTCCAGCACCAACAGGATCGAGAACAACAGGGTGATTTAAATGGTTAGCCATTTTTCCTGCTTTGATCATTGAAGCAACTGTCCTTTCATTCAGCGTACCAATATTGATTACTAAAGCATTACAGATTGTTGTAATTTCCTCAACTTCATGAATGTCATCAGCCATAATGGGGCTGCCATTAACAGCTAAGATGGCATTAGCACAATCATTGACAGTAACATAGTTAGTAATGCAATGCACAATTGGATTGCGTAATTTAATTTCTTCTAAAACTTTTTCAAACATATTCTTCCTCACTTTCTTAAAGCACTAAAAAGAGAATATGCCAAGTGCCATATTCCCTACTTATTGTTAGTGAGTATGTCCCTACGTTGGCATTATCCAAATCAGGTTAGCGGTCGAAGTTCACAACTTCCTCTCAGCCTGTTTACAAGCTCCCGTGCTTTAACTATATCATAGCATTTTCAAACTATTTCAGCAAACTAAGTATCAAAATTTTTTTGCGTTGATAATAAAAGAAGATTGAAATGCATAATTATATCGAGTATAATTAGTAGGGTTAGCGTTAAAACCCAGAACGGAGCGATAAAATGAAAAATAATTATGATGTTGTGGTTGTTGGAGCGGGACCAGCAGGAATCATGG
>OAZY01000754.1_pt1 | contig 17520 bp, 14 predicted proteins | sample 1494931 | NCBI WGS metagenome assembly OAZY01 (sample SAMEA2579921, study PRJEB22360) | human gut metagenome | biome: human gut; feature: human-associated habitat; material: faeces | place: Denmark | collected 2008/2010 | reverse complement strand
GGTATTAATGGGTGGGTGCCGGGCCGGGGCGAGGGCCTGCCGGTCTCCGCCCTGCCGCCGGACGGCACCTGGCCCATGGGCACCACGCGCTGGGAGAAACGCAATATCGCCGAAGAGATCCCCATCTGGAAGGAAGCGCTGTGTACGCAGTGCAACCACTGCGTCGCCGCCTGCCCGCACTCGGCGATCCGCGCCAAAGTGGTCGCGCCGGAAGAGATGGAGAACGCCCCTGCCAGTCTGCACTCGCTGGACGTCAAATCCCGCGATATGCGCGGACAAAAATACGTTCTGCAGGTCGCCCCGGAAGACTGCACCGGCTGCAACCTGTGCGTTGAAGTGTGCCCGGCGAAAGATCGCCAGAACCCGGAGATCAAGGCTATCAATATGATGTCGCGCCTGGAGCATGTGGAAGAGGAGAAGGTCAATTACGATTACTTCCTCAACCTGCCGGAAATCGACCGCACAAAACTGGAGCGGATAGATATTCGCACCTCGCAGCTGATCAGCCCGCTGTTTGAATACTCCGGTGCCTGCTCCGGCTGTGGCGAAACGCCGTATATCAAACTGCTGACCCAGCTGTACGGCGATCGGATGTTGATTGCCAATGCTACCGGCTGCTCCTCCATTTACGGCGGCAACCTGCCCTCGACGCCGTATACGACCGACGCCAACGGCCGCGGCCCGGCATGGGCCAACTCGCTGTTTGAGGATAACGCTGAATTCGGGCTCGGCTTCCGCTTAACCGTCGACCAGCACCGTCAGCGCGTGATGCGCCTGCTGAGCGAATTTGCCGACAAACTGCCGGCAGAGTTGAACGCGGCGCTGCATGCCGAGGCGACGCCGGAAGTACGCCGCGAACAGGTGGCGGCCCTGCGCCAGGCGCTGGCCGGCGTGGACGGCGCTGAAGAGCTGCTGACCGATGCTGACGCGCTGGTGGAGAAATCCGTCTGGCTGATCGGTGGCGACGGCTGGGCCTACGATATTGGCTTCGGCGGTCTGGATCATGTGCTGAGCCTGACGGAAAACGTCAACATTCTGGTGCTGGATACCCAGTGTTACTCCAACACCGGCGGCCAGGCGTCAAAAGCCACCCCGCTGGGGGCGGTCACTAAGTTTGGCGAACACGGTAAACGCAAGGCGCGCAAAGATCTGGGCGTCAGCATGATGATGTACGGTCATGTCTATGTGGCGCAGATTTCGCTGGGCGCGCAGCTGAACCAGACGGTGAAAGCGATTCAGGAAGCGGAAGCCTATCCGGGACCGTCGCTGATCATCGCCTACAGTCCTTGCGAAGAGCACGGCTACGATCTGGCGCTCAGCCACGATCAGATGCGTCAGCTGACCGCCACTGGATTCTGGCCGCTCTACCGCTTCGACCCGCGTCGCGCTGACGAAGGCAAACTGCCGCTGGCGCTGGATTCTCGTCCGCCGTCCGACGCGCTGGCCGAGACGCTGCTCAACGAGCAACGCTTCCGTCGCCTGAACGCCCAGCAGCCGGAGGTGGCGGAGCAGTTGTGGAAAGACGCCGCCGCCGATCTGCAGAAACGGTATGACTTCCTCGCCCAGCTGGCCGGCAAAGCGGAGAAATCACCGAGCGAAGGCTAAGGTTATTTTCCATCCTGCAGCCATAAAAAAAGCCCGAACATGTTGTTCGGGCTTGTCGTTTTACCGATAAACAAAATCATTCCGCAGAATGAGACGGCAACAATAAATAATTGGCATGACAATAAAGGCATATAACGTGCGAATAATACGTGATTACCCTGGGCATGTATAATTTTTATTTTGTATATTATCCACGGATATATTCAGCATAATTATCACCATTTCTTTGGTATTATTTATTTTAGATTTTACTTATATCGTAACAATTGAGTCTTACCATATCTCAGACCGCTCCTTTAGCATGAGTTCACTTCCTTCCCGGAAGCTAAAACATAAAAACAGTTAAAGGAATTTCTTCATGAAAAGAAAAGTACTGGCCCTCGTTATTCCGGCTTTATTAGCCGCCGGTGCCGTCCATGCGGCGGAAATTTATAATAAAGACGGAAATAAATTAGATCTCTATGGCAAGGTAGACGGTCTGCACTATTTCTCCAGCGACTCTAAAAAAGACGGCGATCAAACTTATTTGCGTTTCGGCTTTAAAGGCGAAACCCAGATCAACGATATGCTTACCGGCTATGGTCAGTGGGAATATAACGTTCAGGCCAACAACACCGAGAGCTCCAGCGATCAGGCGTGGACCCGTCTGGCATTCGCGGGTATCAAAGTCGGCGATTACGGCTCCTTCGACTACGGTCGTAACTACGGCGTGCTGTACGACGTCGAAGGCTGGACCGATATGCTGCCCGAGTTCGGCGGCGACTCCTACACCTATGCGGATAACTTTATGGCAGGCCGCGCCAACGGCGTCGCGACCTACCGCAACAGCGATTTCTTTGGCCTGGTGGAGGGTCTGAACTTTGCCCTGCAGTATCAGGGTAAAAACGAAGGTCAGAACGCGCAGGATATCAACGTCGGCACCAATAACCGCTGTTCGCTTCGACAATGGCGATGGCTTCGGTCTCTCCACCTCTTATGACTTCGGCATGGGCATCAGCGCGGCAGCGGCCTACACCTCTTCTGACCGTACCAACGATCAGATGACCCAGACCAACGCCCGCGGCGATAAAGCCGAAGCCTGGACCGCCGGCCTGAAGTACGACGCCAACGATATCTACCTGGCGACCATGTACTCAGAAACCCGCAATATGACCCCGTACGGCAATGACGGCGTGGCCAATAAAACGCAAAACTTCGAAGTCACCGCGCAGTATCAGTTCGACTTCGGCCTGCGTCCGGCCATCTCCTACCTGCAGTCCAAAGGCAAAGATCTCTATAATAACGGCCGCTACGCCGATAAAGATCTGGTCAAATATATGGACGTTGGCGCTACCTATTACTTCAACCGTAATATGTCTACCTACGTTGATTACAAAATCAACCTGCTGGATGACAACGACAGCTTCTACAAAGACAACGGTATCTCTACCGACAACATCGTCGCCCTGGGCCTGGTTTACCAGTTCTGATGCGCCAGCCCGCCGGTTCCGGCGGGCTTCTTCCTCCCGCCGTACAGTAGATAAAACAAAACAATATATCCCGCTGGTTAAAATAGCCGTCCATTTAGTGATATAGTCGTGCTCAGTCAGTGCTTGCCCGAGGACGTCCACCATGCATCATCACCCGGTAAAATCATCCCGAATTATCTCTGTCGCCTACGATGACGCCTCCGCCACACTGGAAATCTATTTTTATCACCAGCCGCCGTTGCAATATACCGGCGTGCCACCGCGTATTTTCCGCGATTTTTTACAGGTGGTGTCAAAAGGACGATTTTATGACGGCGTGATCAAAGGGAAATTCCCCGAACGCAAGCCACGTTAATGTCAAAGTGTGACCACGGTCATGATACAAAACGTGCTCTAATGCCGTACAATGTGAGGGGATACTTAAACAGGAGGTTTTTATGAGCAGAATGATTCTTGTCCCTATCGATATCTCTGATAAAGAATTTACTGAACGCATTATCAGTCACGTTGAATCGGAAGCACGGATTGACGACGCCGAGGTCCATTTCCTCTCCGTGATCCCTTCCCTGCCCTATTATGCCTCACTGGGAATGGCTTACACCGCCGAACTGCCGGGTATGGATGAGCTGCGCGAAGGAACGGAAACGCAGCTTAAAGAGATCGCCAAACAATTTTCCATCCCGGAAGATCGGATGCATTTTCACGTCGCCGAAGGGTCGCCAAAAGATAAGATCCTCGCGCTGGCCAAGTCGCTACCCGCCGACCTGGTGATCATCGCGTCGCACCGGCCAGATATCACCACCTATCTGCTGGGCTCCAACGCCGCCGCGGTGGTCCGCCACGCCGAGTGCTCAGTCCTGGTGGTGCGTTAACGCCACAGCCCGCCGCCCGGCGGGCTTTTTATTTCCGCTTACACCGCCTCCGCCTGCCTGCCCGCAGCGGAAAGTGCCGGAAAGATGCTGACATTCTGCCCCTGAATCCGTACCATACACGCCACGGTTGTCTGTCAGACCTCATTAATTGCTACGCGCCAGCGCCACGTTGTCCAGGCTGGCAGAACGCGTGCTCTTCTGATGCCACACTATGAATTGAGCCACTATTACATGCTGCAAAATCAAGAAATCAGTAAAAAAGAAAAATACAACATCGATAAGCTGCAGAAACGTCTGCGCCGCAACGTCGGTGAGGCGATTGCCGACTTCAATATGATTGAAGAGGGCGACCGCATTATGGTTTGTCTTTCTGGCGGCAAGGACAGCTATACCATGCTGGAGATCCTGCGTAATCTGCAGAAAAGCGCGCCCATCTCCTTCTCGCTGGTGGCGGTGAACCTCGATCAGAAACAGCCTGGGTTCCCGGAGCATATTCTGCCGGCGTATCTTGAGCAGCTGGGCGTGGAATACAAGATTGTCGAAGAGAATACCTACGGCATCGTCAAAGAGAAGATCCCGGAAGGGAAAACCACCTGCTCGCTGTGCTCTCGCCTGCGTCGCGGCATCCTCTACCGTACCGCCACCGAGCTCGGGGCGACCAAGATCGCCCTCGGCCATCATCGCGATGACATCCTGCAAACGCTGTTCCTGAATATGTTCTACGGCGGCAAAATGAAAGGGATGCCGCCGAAGCTAATGAGCGACGACGGCAAACACATCGTCATCCGCCCGCTGGCGTACTGCCGCGAAAAGGACATCGAGCGCTTCTCCCAGGCCAAAGGCTTCCCGATTATTCCGTGCAACCTGTGCGGTTCGCAGCCAAATCTGCAGCGTCAGGTGATCGCCGATATGCTCCGCGACTGGGATAAGCGTTATCCTGGGCGCATTGAAACCATGTTCAGCGCGATGCAGAACGTGGTGCCTTCGCATCTGAGCGATGTCAATCTGTTTGATTTTAAAGGCATCACCCACGGCTCCGAGGTGGTGGACGGTGGCGATCTGGCGTTTGACCGGGAGGATATTCCCCTGCAGCCCGCCGGCTGGCAGCCGGAAGAAGAAGACGCTCGTCTCGATGAACTGCGTCTGAACGTGGTGGAAGTGAAGTAACCCTCACGCGTCTCAGGCAGCCGCCTGAGACGCACTAACCTGCCCTTACTTCAGCAGTCGAACGCGGCAGGCTTTGCCCTTAATCTTGCCATTTTGTAACTGCTTATACGCCTTCTGCGCCATATTCTGGCGGATCGCCACATAGACATGAGCCGGATGGACGGTAATTTTGCCGATATCGGCACCGTCAAAACCCATATCCCCGGTCAGGGCTCCCAGCACATCTCCCGGGCGCATTTTCGCCTTTTTACCGCCGTCAATACACAGCGTGGCCATCTCCGCCGTCAGCGGTGCGATGGTGTTGCCCTTCGGCGCCGGCAGCCAGTTCAGGGAGAGCTGCAGCATGTCGGCCAGGATCGTGGCGCGCTGCGCCTCTTCCGGCGCACAGAAGCTGATGGCCAGCCCTTGTTCGCCGGCGCGGGCGGTACGGCCGATGCGGTGAACATGCACCTCCGGATCCCAGGCCAGCTCGAAGTTCACCACCAGCGCGAGGGATTTGATGTCGAGGCCGCGGGCGGCGACGTCGGTCGCCACCAGAACCCGGACGCTGCCGTTGGCGAAGCGCACCAGCGTCTGATCGCGGTCGCGCTGCTCGAGATCACCATGCAGGGACAAGGCGCTCTGCCCGGCGGCGTTGAGCGCATCGCAGACCGCCTGGCAATCGCGTTTGGTGTTGCAGAACACCACACAGGATGCGGGTTGATGCTGGCTGAGCAGGCGCTGCAGCAGGGCAATCTTACCGTGGCGGGAAACTTCAAAGAACTGCTGCTCAATCGCCGGGAGCGCATCGACAGTGTCGATCTCAATTGTCTGCGGATTGCGCTGTACCCGGCCGCTGATCGCCGCGATTGCCGCGGGCCAGGTGGCGGAAAACAGCAGGGTCTGCCGGTCAGCCGGCGCGAAGCGGATCACCTCGTCGATGGCGTCGCTGAAGCCCATATCGAGCATGCGGTCCGCTTCATCCATCACCAGGGTCTGCAACGCGTCAAGGGAGACCGTCCCCTTCTGCAGATGATCGAGCAGACGGCCCGGGGTGGCGACGATGATATGCGGGGCGTGCTGGAGTGAATCTCGCTGGGCGCCAAAGGGCTGCCCGCCGCAGAGCATCAGAATCTTGATGTTCGGCAGGCAGCGCGCCAGGCGACGCAGCTCACCGGCAACCTGATCGGCCAGCTCGCGGGTCGGACACAACACCAGCGACTGGGTCTCAAAGCGCGCCGGATCGATATGCTGCAGCAGACCCAGCCCGAATGCGGCCGTTTTTCCGCTGCCGGTTTTTGCCTGCACGCGCACATCTTTCCCCGCAAGGATCGCCGGCAGGGCGGCGGCCTGAACCGGGGTCATCGACAGATAACCCAGCTCATTAAGGTTGGCTAATTGGGCGGCAGGTAAAACAGTCAGGGTAGAAAAAGCGGTCACAATGTATTCTCGTATTAAAGGACGGACAATCTGCAGGCGCGTATCCTCGCAGATCTCCGCGCCTGATGCGACAATTTAATCGGCTCTTCGTCAGGCGGCGGATCGGGCTGCGGCTGCGGACGCGGTCGTGGGTCGGGTAAAGGAGCCGGATCGTTCGGCTCGGGTGAGATGGGGATAGACTGGGCTGTCAGCCCTGAAGCGTAATGCATAGAGGCCTCCCGGAGAGTAATACGGGCGTACCCGCAGGCTTAACGGCCTGAAGACCGTCGGGTGTCTTAGTAAGCGTAGAAGCTGGTCCGGAGAGCGCAAAAAAAAAGCCGACTCAACAAAGTCGGCGTCGTACGAATCAATTGTGCTATGCAGTAATTCAAAAAAGGAAGTAAGACAATATGGAGCGCAACGCCCATCGCTTGACGTTGCATTCACCTGCGAGAGAGATATTGCCCTGAATAGGTAGGTGGTTTATTGATTTCGCTCAAACATTGCCGGGTTTTCCCGGCAATGCGGCCGCTAAAAGGCGATTCTTTACAACCATTTACTGCGATGTAACCACCACGCAACACCACCGATGACAACAACTAACATCAGGCAGAAGAGGCTAAACCCCAGATGCCAGCTGTTTCCCGGGATCCCGCCAAGGTTGACGCCGAAAAGGCCGGTTAAAAAGGTGCTGGGCAGAAACACCATCGCCATCAACGACATTGTATAAGTCCGCCGCGCCAGCGACTCCTGCATAATCTGGGCGATCTCGTCGCTCATGATCGCCGTCCGGGCGATACAGCTGTCGATCTCATCCAGACCGCGCCCCAGCCGCTCAGCGATATCCTGCATCCGCCGCCGCTGATCGTCACTCATCCACGGCAGCCGCTCGCTGGCCAGTCGGGCGTAAACGTCGCGCTGCGGCGCCATATAACGGCGCATCACAATCAGTTGCTTACGCAGCAGCGCGAGAAAACCGCGCGGTGGCACCTGTTGGTCAAGCAGGTCATCTTCCAGGTCGATAATGCGGTCGTGCAGCTGTTCGATAAACTCGCTGGCATGATCGGTCAGCGCATCGCAGACTTCCACCAGCCAGCTGCCGCCGTCCGTCGGGCCATTGCCCTCCTTCAGGTCGCCCAGCACATCGTCCAGCGCCAGCACCTTGCGCTGACGGGTGGAGACGATCAGCCGCTCGTCCATATACAGACGCATCGCCACCAGCTGGTCGGGACGCTCATCAGTACTGCCGTTAATGCAGCGCAGGGTAATCAGCGCCCCGTCGCCGATCCGCGTCACCCGTGGCCGGGTGCTCTCTCCCGCCAGGGCGTCACGCACGTTATTGGGCAGCAACGGGGTGGCCGCCAGCCAGTCGGCGCTGTCGCTGTGGGTATAATTCAGATGCAGCCAGCAGGGCTTGTCTTTGTCGATAATATCGTTATCGGTGAGCGGCTTCACGCCCCCCTGCCCGTCGAGCACCCACGCGAAGATCGCGTCCGGTATTTGCAACTCCGAGCCTTTAATCGCGTCCACTCAACCTCCGTTAATCCATACCTGTCACATTGCGCGCACTCTCTAAAGGTACGCGAAAGCGCGCTTTTTCGCTTTTTATTGCCCGGTAAGTTGGGCTAATAGCTTCATTAAAAAGCGCTTTCGCCCCGGGTCGCGCTGCACTCCTCATTTAACGTTAAAGCGTAGTGAAATCAAGTTCTTCCCGTTTTGCCGATCTCAATGCGTCTTTTTGCGGTTTATTTTGCCACTCATTGCTGTATTATGCTGTTTATTGCGTTAATTTGCGGAGTCGCTTGCCATGCATAAGCTCGCCAGACAAAAACACATCCTCGACAGGCTGAGTGAAAACGGCCAGCTAAGCATCAGCGAACTGGTCGAAGGGCTACAGGTCTCCGCCGATACCATTCGCCGGGATCTGAGCGAACTGGAAAAACAGGGTGTCCTGCAGAAAAGCCACGGCGGCGCCATCGCTCTTAACGTCCCGGCGATGACGCGCCAGGGTCGAAACGCCCTGCTCCCCCAGACCAAGCAGCGCCTGGGTCAGCAGGTCGCCGCACGCATCCCCCTCGGCTCGACGCTGTTTCTCGACGCCGGAAGCACGGTGCTGGCGGTCGCCGCTCAGCTTAAAGGGCCCATGACCGTGATCACGCCTTCGCTGGATATCGCCCAGCTGTTTAGCGACCGTACCGATATCCAGCTGATCCTGCTTGGCGGCCAGTGGGACAGTGAACAGCGGCTGTTCGCCGGCAGCGCTACGCTGTCGCTTGTCGCCCGCTACCGCGCCGACATCGCCATTCTCGGCGCCTGCGCGCTTCATGCCGGGCTGGGGCTGAGCGCCAGCCAGGAGGCCGATGCTGACGTGAAGCGCGCCATGCTGGCCGCCAGCGCAGAGCACTGGCTGGTGGCAGACCATACCAAAGTCAACCATTGCGAGCCGTGGCTGGTGGCCGGACTCAGCGATATTCACCATCTTTTTCTTGATCGTCCCTGGGCTGAGCTGGGGGATGACCCCGCCCTCTCTGTACACATTGCTGACGCTTAACCGCGTGGAGAACCTGATGAGTAACAACACAATAAATATCGCCCTGATTGGCTATGGCTTCGTCGGTAAGACCTTCCACGCGCCGCTTATCCGTTCAGTGCCGGGTCTGAATCTGGCGTTCGTCGCCTCGCGCGATGAAGAGAAAGTCAAACGCGACCTGCCGGATGTCACGGTCATCGCTTCCCCGGAGGCAGCGGTTCAGCATCCGGATGTCGATCTGGTGGTCATCGCCTCCCCCAACGCCACCCACGCGCCGCTGGCCCGCCTGGCGCTGAACGCCGGCAAGCATGTGGTGGTGGACAAACCTTTTACCCTCGATATGCAGGAAGCCCGGGAGCTGATCGCCCTGGCTGAGGAGAGACAGCGCCTGCTCTCCGTCTTCCATAACCGCCGCTGGGACAGCGACTACCTGGGGATCCGTCAGGTCATTGAGCAGGGCGCCATTGGCACGGTGAAACACTTCGAGTCGCATTTTGACCGCTTCCGTCCGGAAGTCCGCGTCCGCTGGCGTGAGCAGAACGTCCCGGGCAGTGGTTTATGGTTCGATCTGGGGCCCCACCTGATCGACCAGGCGCTGCAGCTGTTTGGTTTGCCGCAGTCGGTACAAGGCAATATCGCCACCCTGCGCGACGGCGCGGAGATCAACGACTGGGCGCATGTGGTATTAAACTACCCGGCGCATAAAGCGATCCTGCACTGCAGCATGCTGGTCGCGGGCGGCTCCTCGCGCTTCACCGTGCACGGCGATAAAGGCAGCGTTATCAAAGCGCGGGCCGACCAGCAGGAGAGCCAGTTGCTGGCGGGCGTGGAGCCGGGAAGTGCCGGCTGGGGTCAGGATGATGACAAGCTGGTGATCTATGACGCCTCGCTGCAGACCCACTCTCAGGCCACTCCGCAGGGCGATCAGCGCCAGTACTATATGCAGATCCGCGACGCGCTGAACGGTCAGATCGCCAATCCGGTGCCGCCGGTTGAAGCGCTGGCGGTAATGGCCGTTCTGGAAGCGGCGGTGCGCGCTGCAGAAAGCGGCATGGTGCAGACCCTGGACCTGACCGACGACGAGCGCAACGCGCTGCGCTAATCCTGCCTGCTCTCCGGTTATCTGCGCATCCCGCAGGTAACCGGTTCCTCCGTTCCATTTCAGAAAAAATCACTACTCGTCCGCAATATAACCCTCTTTTATCCTGCTTTATAGCGCAAAGCACCGCTGGAAATTTCAGCCAATTGGGAGGAGGATAGAGAGCAGATCGATCGTGATGAGAAAAGGGTTGCTGACGCTGTGGACGCGGCGACCGCATTAATGGACAGGAGAAGCTCATGTACTACACGTTAGGAGATACCACTCTCCATTTTTATCGCTATCAGTGCAAATTTTACGTCGCCCACTGGGACGGGGGTAACGTGATGGACGAGAAATTTAAACCGTTTATCGAACAGATCACTGAGAAGACCGGGCTGGATGCGAAACGCGTCGAGACCGCCGCGCGCGATTATTTTACCAACGTGGATTAACATGCAACCTGGTGTTGTAGGGCGTGGGTGCAGGCTGGCGCGATGAACGCGCATGCTAACCCACGCTTTCGCCGCCAGGTGTTTCTCTCCTGGCGGCTTCCCTTCCCCGTCGGCCTTAAACCGTGGACAGTTTGGCCAGAATGGCGGCGAAGGCATCATTAACGTTATCGCCGGCGAGCAGTTTTTTACGCAACGTGAAGCTTCTGCCGCTGGAACGGATCCGTAGCCGAACTTTCGCATCATTATTCCCGCGCTCAGCCAGCACAACGTCACCTAACGGAATAACGTAGGTATCGGCATAGAGCCCCGGTGTAAATATCATCGACTCGCCGCTCACGCCAATCACCACCCGATTCTGCAGACGATAGCCATTGCACAGCGCAACAATGCCGGCGGCAATAAATACCCCGCCAATACCCATGCCAATCATTAAGATAATAATGCCGGCGATGAGCGCCAGCGCCCCCTGCGGATAAAAACCGGATGCATTAAAGGTTAATAGCTGGTGATTATCGTCGCGGCCCATCGCCCCGGTTGTTGACCGCCATGGGGTAAAACCGGCGTTAATCCGCGTTTGAAAGCTGAACATACAGCCAACCAGAAAGATCATGCTGGCGGGCACCATCACGATACCGCCAATAAATGCCAGCACGATGGCCAGATAAGGATAGCGGCCCGACAACATAATACTGACGGCCTGAACCACCACGGCGATAAACAGAGCGAGCACCAGCCAGGACCACATGCTGTCCGCCCGATGATGAAAGTTCAGCTGTCCTTCATCGAGTAATAAATTTCGCGCGACAAAACAGATAATAATATTGACGAACAGGCCTATCCAGACCAGTTTATGAACATGCTTCATCCCATACTCCATTATGTATTTTACTATTCCATTCGGTGGCATTATAAAATAAACCTGAATGCCGTCGGGATATTACCAAAGCGCCACGCAAGATCAATAAAAAGCATGTTCATGTCATCTATTCCCAGATTAACATGTCCGGTTATCATTTATAGGAATTATAAAATCCACTAGAAGTATTGACGTTATTTTCACGATGAGAATATCACCCTGCCGCCCGGCAGGGTGTTGGCGATTAACCTTCTTTCATCGCCACCAGCGCCGGGGCGCTTTTCTTCCGCAGCAGATAGCCTGCGGCGAGGATCAGCAGCCATACCGGGATCAGGCAGACGGAGATGCGGATGTCGGGAGTCAGATACATCACCACGAGGATCCCGGCGAGAAACAGCAGGCACAGCCAGTTAGTCAGGGGATAGCCGAGGCTTTGGAAGGCCGTTACCTTCCCGGCCCGCTGCATAGCGCGACGAAACTTGAGATGGGTGATGCAGATCATCGCCCAGTTAATCACCAGGGCCGCCACCACCAGCGCCATCAGCAGGCCAAACGCTTTACCAGGCATCACATAGTTAATCACCACGCAAAGCGCCGTGGCGACGGCAGATATCGCCAGCGCGGTCAACGGGATCCCCCGGCGGTTAACCCGCAGCAGCGCCCGCGGAGCATTGCCCTGCTGAGCCAGGCCGAACAGCATCCGGCTGTTGCAGTACACACAGCTGTTGTAGACCGACAGCGCGGCGGTGAGCACCACCAGATTGAGAGCGTTGGCCACAATATTGCTGTCAATGGCATGAAAGATCAGCACAAAGGGGCTCCCCCCCTCCACGACGTTACGCCAGGGATAGAGTGACAGCAGGACCGCCAGCGAACCCACATAAAACAGCAGAATACGGTAGATCACCTGGTTGGTGGCTTTGGGAATGGTTTTATGCGGTTCGTCGGCTTCCGCCGCGGTGATCCCCACCAGCTCAAGCCCGCCGAAGGAGAACATGATTACCGCCATCGCCATTACTAAGCCCTTGATACCGTTAGGAAAAAATCCCCCGTCCTGCCACAGGTTGGCCACCGTCGCCGCCGGGCCGCCGTGGCCGCTAAATAACAGATAGCTGCCAAAGGCGATCATGCTGATGATGGCGGCCACTTTGACAATCGAGAACCAAAACTCCAGCTCGCCATACACTTTGACATTCGTCAGGTTGATGGCGTTGATCGCCACGAAGAAGATCGCCGCCGACAGCCAGGCGGGTACTTCCGGCCACCAGTACTGAATATAGATCCCCACCGCCGTCAGCTCCGCCATGCTCACCAGGACATACAACACCCAGTAATTCCAGCCGGACATAAACCCGGCGAAAGGCCCCCAGTAGCGGTTGGCGAAATGGCTGAACGACCCCGCCACCGGCTCCTCTACCACCATCTCGCCAAGTTGTCGCATGATGAAGAAGGCGATCGCTCCGGCGATGGCGTAGCCCAGCAGGACCGAGGGGCCTGCCATACGGATCGTCTGCGCGATACCTAAAAACAGTCCGGTGCCGACCGCGCCCCCGAGGGCGATCAACTGGATGTGGCGGTTTTTTAACCCACGTTTTAACTGATGCTCTTGCTGCGTTGTCATCTCTGACCTGCCCCTGTCTGTAAAAAAGTCACCTTCGGCGATAGCAACTTTCAGGCCAGGGCGCAGCATCCCGCCATAAGAGCAAGAGCAATATATTGAATTTTATTAAAATATTATTTATCCGTCTGCTCTGGGGCGTGAGTCATGCGCCGCCAGGCCAAACATAACGCGCAATAAACCGCCTGAAATCGCACATATCATGAGAAAAATAGCCTCCTCATGCATAAAGCCGACCCGTTTTGGTGCGCCGGCGTCGCCGCCCTGTCGTCAGACTTCACGGCGGGCAAAAAGCTGTTAGGCTGTTAACCACTCTGACGTTCCACTAGTGGCCACCATGTACAACATCGACGACTATGATTTGAAAATTCTCACCCTGCTGCAGGCCAATGGCCGTTTGACCAATCAGGAACTGAGCGATCTCATCGGCCTGTCCGCCTCCCAGTGTTCACGGCGCCGCATCGCCCTTGAACAGGCGCAGCTTATCCTCGGCTATCATGCGCGGCTGGCGCCGGATGCTGCCGGGCAGGAAATGCTGGGCCTGATAGAAGTGCGCTTGCTGAATCACACCCCGCAATGCGTGGAGAGCTTTCACCAGATGCTCAGTGAAGTGGACGCCATCCTGGACGCCTGGAAAACCACCGGCGACGCCGATTATCTGCTGCGGGTGACGGTCCCGGACCTGCCCGGTCTGAGCCATTTGATCAGCCATATTCTGGCGCAAAACAAAGGGGTCGCCCACCTGAAAACCGCGGTGATACTCAACCGCCTTAAAGAGAATGGCCAGCTGATGCCGGGCCCGGACCCGCTGCGCTGAATCAGGGCATGATGCCCTGCGCTGGTGCAAACGCAGGGTTAGTCAATGCATCACAGCGTGATAATTTGCACGGCTTGCGCAATGTAACGCAGAAAATCGCATGAGTCGTGCAATTTTCTCTTTTTGGCATAACAATACGTTAGGCTGAATAGCGCCTGTTTTTTCCGCAAACGATCGCCCGGCCCCCTCCTCTGGTGCGATTTTTGCAAACAAGGACTTATCCTTGTTAACGAAAAGATAGTGCTTATTTATGGATAATATCCTTTCCCCCGAAAAACTGACCCACACCTGGCTGGAGGATACCCTGGCGCTGCTGTTCGGCACGCTGATGATCTCCTTTGGCATTATTTTATTTCGCCAGGCCGGTGCCCTGACCGGCGGAACGGCAGGTATGGCCTTTCTGATCCACTATGCCCCCCCCCTGCCGTTTGGCGTGGTCTTCTTCGTCATTAACCTGCCTTTCTATTGGCTCTCCGTCCGGCGGATGGGCGCCGCCTTCACGCTGAAAACCTTCTGCGCGGTCGGACTGGTGTCCCTGTTCTCTGACCTGCACGGTTACTTTATTCATGTCGATCGCCTGAACCCCTATTACGCCACCCTCTTCGGCAACATCATGGTCGGCATCGGCTTTGTGGTGCTGTTTCGCCATAAAGCGAGCCTCGGCGGCGTTAATATTCTGGCCCTCTATCTGCAGGACAAAAGCGGCATTCGCGCCGGTAAATTCCAGATGGTGGTTGACGCCTGCATCGTCACCGCCTCGCTGTGGGTAGTAAGCCTGCCGATGCTGCTGGTCTCTATCCTCGGCGCCGTGATTTTGAATTCGATTATCGCCATGAACCACCGTCCCGGACGCTACGCGGTGTAATGGCTTCACCTTTGACGGTCATTTCAGGAGTAACCACTGTGTTTCAGAACGTTGACGCCTATGCGGGCGATCCTATCCTGTCGCTGATGGAAGCCTTTCAACAGGATCCCCGGGCAGACAAAGTTAACCTCAGCATCGGGCTGTACTATAACGAGCAGGCCATTATTCCCCAGCTGGAGGCGGTCCGTCAGGCCGCTGACCGGCTGCAGAGTCAGCAGCAAAAGGCCAGCCTTTATCTGCCGATGGAGGGGCTGGCGCCCTATCGCCGTGCGGTCCAGACCCTGCTGTTTGGCGACAATCATCCGGCGTTGCGTGCCGGACGCATCGCCACCATCCAGACGCTGGGGGGCTCCGGCGCGCTGAAGGTGGGCGCTGATTTCCTCAAGCGCTACTTCCCCGACTCCGCGGTCTGGGTCAGCGATCCAACCTGGGAGAACCACGTTGCCATCTTTGCCGGCGCCGGCTTTGAGGTACATACCTATCCCTGGTTCGACAGCGCCACCCGCGGGGTGAATTTCCCCGCTATGCTCGCCGCCCTCCAGCAACTGCCGCCGCGCAGCATTGTGCTGCTTCACCCTTGCTGCCATAACCCGACGGGGGCCGATCTCACCCGCGAGCAGTGGGATCGCGTGATTGAGGTGCTGATCGGCAGGGAGCTGATCCCATTCCTTGATATCGCCTACCAGGGCTTCGGCCGCGGACTGGACGAGGATGCCTATGCCATTCGCGCCATCGCCAGCGCCGGGCTGACGGCGCTGGTCAGCAACTCGTTTTCCAAGATATTTTCGCTGTATGGCGAGCGGGTTGGCGGCCTGTCAGTGGTCTGCGACAATGCCGATATCGCCGGGCGCGTGCTGGGCCAGCTGAAAGCCACCGTGCGGCGCAACTACTCCAGCCCGCCGGGGTTTGGCGCCCAGGTGGTATCGCAGGTGCTCAACGCTCCCGCGCTGAACGCCTTGTGGCAGGAAGAAGTGGAAGCCATGCGCACCCGCATCAGCGCCATGCGCGTCGCGCTGGTGACGGCCCTGCAGGCCGCCCAGCCGGAGGGTGATTTTTCCTATCTGCTGACCCAGCGCGGCATGTTCAGTTATACCGGCTTTAGCACCCGGCAGGTGGACATCCTGCGTGAAGAGTATGGCATTTACCTGATCGCCAGCGGTCGGGTCTGCGTGGCCGGGCTCAACCACGGTAATATTGCGCGAGTCGCCCATGCCTTTGCCGCGGTCTCCACGCGCTAAGCCGCTGTCCCGCGAACCGCGGTTACCCCGGGGCGGGACGACGGTTATTCGCGACGCAGCCGGCGAGCCAGGCGGGTGCCCAGCGTCTGAATGAGCTGGACAATCACAATCAGCACCAGGGCGGTGGTGAGGGTGGCAAAGGCGTCGAAGCGCTGATAGCCATAGGTGATCGCCAGGTCGCCAATTCCGCCGCCGCCCACCGTTCCTGCCATGGCGGTCGCACCAAGCAGGCCGATGGTCGCCGTGGTAAGGGCCAGAATCAGCGACGCTGCCGCCTCCGGCAGCATAAAATGCCAGACCGTCTGCAGGGGGGTCGCGCCCATCGCATCCGCGGCTTCGAGGATCCCCTCATCCACCTCCAGCAGTGAGCTCTCCACCAGCCGGGCAATGTAGGGGGCGACAAAAACGATCAGCGGCACGATGGCCCCCGCGGTGCCGATAGTGGTGCCCACCAGCAGTCGGGTAAAGGGCAGGATCACAATCAGCAAAATGATAAACGGCAGCGAACGCAGCACGTTAATCAGCGGATTCAACGCCTGATGCACCACCGGGTTGGCCACGATGCCGCCGGGACGGCAAACCACCAGCACAATCCCTAACGGTACGCCGATCAGCGCGCCAAAGCCCAGCGAGACGGCGACCATAATCAGCGTGTCATGCAGCGCCAGCAGAAACTGATCGCCGGTAATGGCGGTATCAATAAGATCAAACATGGGTGATTTTCACTCCTGCATCGGCCAGATGGGTGATGGCGCGGTCGGTTTCGTCAGGCTCGCCGAGGAGTTGCACAATCATAAATCCCAGAATCCGGCCCTGAACTTCAGACATGCTGGCAAACAGGATATTCACCTCGACAGCATACTCGCGGATCAGGTGGTTAATGATCGGCTGCTGCGCCGTCGCGCCGATAAATTCGAGGCGTATAGCCCGGGCGCCGTTATCGCGCTGCAGGAGCGACGCCACCCGCTGCGGCAGACGATCGTGCACCACCGACTGCACGAAACTGGCCGTTACCGGATGCTGCGGCTGGGCAAAGAGGTCGAAAACCGTCCCCTGCTCAACGATACGGCCCGCCTGCATCACCGCCACCTTGTGACAGATTTTCTGGATCACCGACATCTCATGGGTGATCAGTACGATGGTGATGCCATAGCGGCGATTAATCTCCTGCAAGAGCAGTAAGATCTGCACCGTGGTGTGAGGATCGAGCGCCGAGGTGGCTTCATCGCACAGCAGCACCGACGGGTTGGTGGCGAGCGCCCGGGCAATACCGACCCGCTGCTTTTGTCCACCCGACAGCTCATTAGGGTAGCTGTGGATTTTGTCGCTCAGATCGACGAACGCCAGCAGTTCCGCCACCCGCGCCTGGATAAAGGCCTTGTCGCGGCCTTGTAAAATCAGCGGGATGGCGATGTTATGGAAAACGGTTTTCGAATTCAGCAGATTAAAATTCTGAAAGATCATGCCGATATCTTTTTTGATGGCCTGCAGGCGCTGGCCGCTGCAGGCCTGTAGCGGCTCCCCCCCTTCCCACAACCCCCCAGCCATCCGC
>OAZY01000734.1_pt1 | contig 17953 bp, 9 predicted proteins | sample 1494931 | NCBI WGS metagenome assembly OAZY01 (sample SAMEA2579921, study PRJEB22360) | human gut metagenome | biome: human gut; feature: human-associated habitat; material: faeces | place: Denmark | collected 2008/2010 | reverse complement strand
CCTGCCGACCCCGCTGGTACGTGGCGTTTCCGCCGTGATCGTCGAGTTCTGCCGTGCGGTTCCCGTGCTGCTGCTCATGATCTTCTTCTGGCGATGGTTCGCGTTCGCGGGCCTGCCCAGCCCGTCCTATTGGGCCGTGGTGCTGGCCTTGGTGCTGTACAACGGTTCGGTGGTCGCCGAACTGGTGCGCTCCGGCGTCGGCAATCTGCCGGGCGGCCAGCGTGAGGCCTCGCTCGCTTTGGGCCTGACCGAAACGCAGTCGCTCATGGAGATCGAGTTGCCGCAGGCCGTCTACGCCATGCTGCCGGCCGCCGTCACCCAGCTGGTCGTGGTGTTGAAGGACACCGCCCTAGGCTCGATCATCATGTATACCGACCTGCTGCAGGAATCGCGCCGACTCGGCTCGATGTACTTCAACATCCTGCAGACGCTGGTCATGGCCGCGGTGATCTACTTCATCGCCTGCTGGCTGCTGTCGAGGCTCGCCGAATGGCTGCCCTCGCGCATGCAGCAGCGTACGGCCGCACCCGCCGAACCCGAGCCCGTGGCGCCGATCGCCGCCGGCGACCCGTCCAATGTCAACCAGATCGCTGTGGCCAAGGAGGTCGAAGAGCTGCCGCTGGGCGGTACGCCGCGCAAATACCATGTGCATCACCGTGGCACCAACGCCTCGATTCGCAACTGGCGGCGCACCCGCTACGAACAGGGATATGACGCCACCCAGCCCGAGTCACAGGTTGACCCAGAAACCGGCGAATTCCCGGCGTTCCGCAAGTCCGAAGACGAGTCAGAGGCCTGACAGTCAGCTCAATCGCCGCTAAGCCGGCACGAAGAATTTACTGAGTGTTTGACTGGGCTCCGGCTACGTAGCCTTCACGGAGGATAGGTTGGAACATATGAAGATGTTCCGGCACCTATCCTCCGTTTTTGCTATTGCGACCATTGCGCCGCTGGCGTTGGCGGCCACGCTAGCCGCGACGCCTGCAATCGCACAGGCCGACCAGCTGCCCAACCCGGATTGGGTGGCATTGCTCTCCGACTACGAAAAGAACTATTGGCAGGCCCCCACCGATGCCGAACACGGTGGCAAGGTGCTCGACGCCGATACAATGAAACTCGACGAAGATTTGGCCGTGGCCATTAACCACAAAGCCGCCGAAAATCTCGATAAGGATGGCCTGAACGCCCAACGCAAGCGTGCGCTCGTCGACTCCGATCTGCAAGCCGAGGAAGCCATGCCGGACGCGCTCGGTCCGGTGCTTGGCAAATATATGAGCGAAGGGCTCAAATCCGGGAAACTCAACGCCGTCGCCGATATCTTCTCCTTTAACGTGGCCTCCACCTACGCCTCAAAACGTGCGGCCATGCATCCGCGCCCCTATCTGAACCGTGCGGAAAGCAGCTACGGCGGCACTAACGATCTCGCCGGACTGCCCGCCACGCTTGACATCAAGCAATCACCCTCATGGCTCGAACACGTGCCCGGCTACTCGAACTTGCAGAAAAACAGTTCCTACCCCTCCGGCCACACTACCGGCGCCTATTCGTGGGGTATCGCGCTGGCCGGCATGATTCCCGAACTCGCGCCGCAAATCATGGCCCGCACTTCGGAGGCCGGCAACAACCGCATCGTGCTCGGCGTGCATTATCCGCTTGACATCATGGGCGGGCGCATTGGCGCATCCGCCCAGAACGGGCAGTACTGGCATAACGAATTCGCTTCGTCCATCGTGCCCGCGTCCCGGCAGCTGCGGGACTATCTGGTGTCCCGCTGCGCCGCGGACGGCCACGGCACTACCCTCGCCGCCTGCATCGCCAACACCAAGGCCTCCGGTTCGGGCGGCTACACCAACGATTTTCTGGACCCGGTGGCCACCGAGCCGGTCGCGGACCAGGCCTCGGCCGTGCGCGTCTACACCGCACGCCTGACCTACACCTTCCCGCAAGACACCGCCCAGTCCGGCGCTGATTTCGTGGCACCGCGCGGGGCGGCGGACGTGCTGCGACTGGCCTATCCCGAACTGCACGCCGATCAGCGCAACGCGATTTTGAAAGCCACTGCCTTGGATTCCGGATACCCCCTATGGCAATCGAGCGACGGCTGGCAGCGTATCAACTGGGCCAAAGCCCTGTGCGCCCGCGTCACCTTGGATAAGCACGGCGATGTGGCCAAGGTCGAGACCGCCGACCAAGTGGCGCTTACCGGCCCGAGTGTGGTCAATGCCCAGTACACCGACGCGGGCAATCACCCGGCGTCGGATAGCTCGGCGGGTGAAAACAGTGCCATTGCGGCCGGACCGGATCTCGCCACCCTCCATGCCGCGCAACGACCGGCGTTGATCAGCGTAGCTATCGGTACCGCTGTAATCGCGATTGTCGGCGGAATGCGGACGGTTCGACGCAAATCCAAGAACCAGCTTCAGCAGTAATTCAGCCAAAGTTCAGTCGCGCTGCTCACCGCTGCGGTGACACTGAGCAGCATCGCCCTGATCGGCGTGCCCGCTGCGACTGCGGACGAGCAGCAGACCACTGCCGAACAGAACACGGCTGCCAAACCATCCGTAATCATCAACGAGGTCTATGCCGGCAATACGAAAGCTGCCGGAGACCCGGATAGCAAGCGTTGCGATTGGGCCGAGCTCAAGAACACCGGCTCCACAGACGTTGACGTGAAGGGCTGGGGCATCTACGACAGCGGCAAGAAAGCCAAGAAGCACTACACCATCGGCGCCAGCGAAGTAACGAATACGGACACCGTCATCAAAGCCGGCGGATATCTGGTGGCATACATCGACCCCGACAAGGCAAAGCCTGCCAAAACCTGCGATGCCGCTCCCGATATGAAAGTCTCCTCGATCAAGAGCGACAATCTGATAGTCACGATTCTGGCCACTTCGAATTGTGATGATAAGAACGCATCCACGAAATTCAATGATTCGGCCACCCGACTCACGTTGCAGGACAGCGACGATAATGTCGTGGCCGATGCCCCGTGTTCGATTTTTCGGGTCTATTCCACGTATACCGCGCAGTTGTCCAGCAAGCGCAAGGGCATGGAAGCTGAAGGCAAGACCTGGAACTACCACGATATTCTTGCGCAATTCATCACGATGCACAACAAGAAGTCAAACGTACTGCTTATCTGGTCGGGTGACTGGCCCACCTACAGCAGCAATTCCGACAAATACTATGTGATTCTTGCCGGTGAGGGCTTCGACTCGACGGATGAGGCTTGGAATTGGTGCAAAGCCAACAATTACGGTCCGAACGACTGCATGCCTATAGATTTGCAGTAACAAGTGGAATGTGAATGTCGCTACGTTGCTGGGTCTCCTGAGTTACAAGACGTACAATCGGGAGCATGGCCAAGGACGACGACAGAACCAACAAGCCTGAAGAGGCCGGCAAGTGGGGTACAGCCGGAAAATCCTCAGGAAAGAACAACAAGAACGGCAAGGGAAAGGAATACAAAACCGATCGCCGGATCGACAAGGTATTACAGCTCGCGGCGGATCGCATAGACACCATCGACTCCAGTGCCAGCGTGCCTGAACGACTGGCACGTGCGGCGAAATCCAGTGAACTGCTCAGCGCCGTATGGTCGTTGCCGCCCGCTCAACGTCTTATGTTCCACCACGGCATGCAGGTCACTGATGTCGAAGGCGATTCCACTCCCGGATTCGACGGCAATAAAGAGGACGCCGAGAAGTTCATTTCGATCAGCTCCTCCGAAATCGCCCGATACCAGCGGCTCATGTACGCGAATGGCGTCAAAGGCTCGACACGGCGGCTGCTCATCGTGCTGCAAGGCATGGATGCCTCCGGCAAGGGCGGCATCGTGCGTCACGTGTTCAGCCAAGGTGACCCGATGGGCATCCATTACCATGGCTTCGGCAAGCCTGCGGCCGAGGAGCTCGACCACGACTTCCTCTGGCGTGTGAAGCGTGAATTGCCCAAGCCGGGGTGGATTGCCGTATTCGACCGCTCCCATTATGAAGATGTGGTCATGCCGCACGTCTATGGCACCTATCCCGAAGACGTATGGCGTGCCCGCTACGACCAGATCAACGATTTCGAACGTGAACTGGCCGCCAGCGGATGCGCCATCCTCAAGATCTTCCTCGTGGTAAGCCAGGAAGAACAGAAAAAACACTTTCTTGGGAGGCTGGATGATCCCACCAAGTTCTGGAAATTCGATATCTCCGACCTCGAGGCCCGCGACCGATGGGATGAGTACATGTTCGCTTGGCAGGAAGTGTTCGAGAAAACCAGCACGGCCGCCGCACCGTGGTACCTCGTTCCGGCCGATAACCGCTGGTATTCGCGAGCCGTGGTCTCCGAACTGCTGCGCACCACCTTGAAGAACATGAACATGACCTGGCCTCCCCTCGAACCCGAGGTGGACCCCGACGAGGTGCGCCGCCGGTTGGCGTGAGCGATCCTCCCATTGGCGGAGCCAAGCGCATGGCACAGCTCTTCGCATGGCTCCGCCCGCTGGCGGGAGGCGTCGCATAGCGACGGAGGGCGGCTCGTGCCGTCGGAATAGGCCACTAGGTAGACTGAGCATTATGACTGACGAGAAGGAATACGGATCCCTGGGGCGGCTGGCCCCCGAATGGGACGGCGACGGACGCGAACGGAATCTTACGGCCGACGACATCTACGAACGGTTCTTCGGCTGGGTGGAAGACGTCAAGGGCATCGAGCCGTGGCCGCATCAGGAAGAGGCCATTATGGACCTCTTGGCCGGCGACCATGTGATTTTGAATACCCCGACCGGTTCGGGCAAATCGCTGGTGGCGCTCGGCATGCACTTCGCCGCCCTATGCACTGGCCGCCGCTCCTATTACACCGCTCCGATCAAGGCGCTGGTGTCGGAGAAATTCTTCGACTTGGTCGAAGTGTTCGGCCGCGACAATGTCGGCATGATCACCGGTGACAGCCACATCAACGCGGACGCGCCGATCATCTGCTGCACCGCCGAAATCCTCGCCAATCAGGCTTTGCGCGAAGGCACCCATGCCGATGTGGGCCTCGTGGCGATGGACGAATTCCATTATTACGGTGATCCGGAGCGCGGCTGGGCGTGGCAGGTGCCACTGCTCACGCTGCCGCAGACCCAGTTCCTGCTGATGAGCGCCACGCTCGGCAATGTGGACGCCATCGCCGACAAGCTCTCCGATCTGAACGACACCCCGGACGTGGATGTAATCGCCGACGCGCCGCGACCGGTGCCGTTGAGCTACGAATACACGCTCGACCCGATGGAAAAAACCGTGGAACTCGCCTTCCGCAACGGCGAAACCCCGATTTACGTGGTCCACTTTTCGCAGGACGCCGCATTGGAGACCGCGCAAGCGCTCGCCTCCACCGGTGTATCCAGCAAGGAACAGCGCCAAGCCATCGCAGAAGCCATCAAAGGCGTCAAGTTCACCACAGCCTTCGGCAAGATTCTGCAGCGACTGCTGCGCACCGGTGTCGGCATCCATCATGCCGGCATGCTGCCTCGCTACCGCCGCCTGGTCGAACAGCTCGCCCAGCAGGGTCTGCTGCCGGTGATTTGCGGCACCGATACATTGGGCGTCGGCATCAATGTGCCGATTCACTCCGTGGTGCTCACGGCCCTGACCAAGTTCGACGGCACCAAGATGCGCCGCCTGCGCGCCCGCGAATTCCACCAGATTGCCGGACGAGCTGGCCGTATGGGATTCGATACCGAGGGACTGGTGATCGCCGAGGCTCCCGAATATGAAATCGAAAACCAGAAAGCCATCGCCAAGGCCGGGGGAGATCCGAAGAAACTCAAGAAGGTCAAGCGCAAGAAGGCGCCGGAAGGTTTTGTGACCTGGAACCAGAGCACGTTTGATAAGCTCATCGACGCTGAACCGGAGACCCTGGTCCCGCACCTGAAAATCACGCATTCGATGGTGCTCAATGAAGTGGCGCAGGGCGGTGACGCCCGTGCCCGTATCGACGATCTCATCGACGATTCCGCGCAGACCCCCGACCAGAAGGAGCATCTGCACCAGCGGGCCGACGAGATCTTCCAAACCCTGTTCGATACCGAAGTCATCGAAACCGAGGACCGCAAGGACGGCGGCAAGGACTACTACATGACCCTTGATATGCCGGACGACTTCGCCCTCGACCAGCCGCTCTCCCCGTTCCTGCTGGCCGCGCTCGAACTGCTCGACCCCGAGTCCGACACCTATGCGCTGGACGTGATCTCCATGGCCGAGGCCACGCTCGAAGACCCCAAGCAGGTGCTGCGTGCCCAGGAGCGTCAGGCCCGAGACAAGGCGATGGCCGATATGAAGGCCGACGGACTCGACTATGACGAGCGTATGGATAAGCTGCAGGAGATTACGTATCCGAAGCCACTGGAAGACATGCTCGAAGCCGCGTTCGATCAGTACCGCCACGATGTGCCGTGGGCCAACGACTACTGGCTGTCGCCGAAATCCGTGGTGCGCGACATGGTGGAAACCGCCTCCGACTTCACCGGATACATCACCCGATACAACATCGCCCGCTCCGAAGGCACCCTGTTGCGCTACCTCTCGGACGCCTACCGCACGCTGGCGCGCACCGTGCCGCCCGAAAAGCGTGACGAGCAACTCGAAGACATCATCTCGTGGCTGCGCGTGCTCGTGCGCTCCATCGACTCCTCGCTGGTGGACGAATGGGAGAACGCCGGTGACTCGGCTGACCAATCCGAGGCTGCGGCATCCCTGGCCGCGCCCGGCGCAAAAAGCGCGGTGGTCGAGGACCGTCGTGGTCTTACCGTGCTGGTGCGCAATGCCTTGTTCCGCCGTGTGCGGCTTATGGACCTTGACCAGCCGGACAAGCTCGGCGCGCTCGACAAGGACTGGGGCTACGGCGTGCACGAATGGGAAGATGTGCTCGACGACTACTACGACGAGCACGAGTACGTGGGCATCGGCGCCGAAGCGTGCTCGCCCGAACTGTTCATGTTGGATGACAAGCACGAGAACGACGAGCATACGTGGAAGGTGCGTCAGATTATCGATGATTCCGATGGCGACCACGACTGGGCCATCGAAGGCATCGTGGACCTCGACGCCACCCAAGACACCGGCGAAGTAGTCTTCCACGACTACAAGGTGAGTAACTGATTCCTTTCTTGGCTCCCCTCTCTGAGGGAAGCCAGGGTGCAGCTCGAACGTCTGTTCGAACACTGGGGTACTATAGGACGTTATGAGTGAGAACGATTTGTTTGGGGCGGCTGATGCGCCGGAGTCGATGACGCGGCCGTTGGCGGTGCGCATGCGTCCACGCACTTTGGACGAGGTGATTGGCCAAACGCAGGTGTTGGGCCAGGGCTCGCCGCTGCGCCGCCTCGCCAATCCGGCCAGCAAAGGCAGTCTCACCGCGCCGAGCTCCGTAATCCTGTTCGGCCCTCCAGGCGTCGGCAAAACCACGCTCGCCACCATCGTGGCCGGCCAATCCGGCCGCGTGTTTGAGGAACTCTCCGCCGTGACATCCGGCGTCAAAGACGTGCGCGACGTACTCACCCGCGCTCACGAACGGCTCGTGTCACGCGGCCAGGAAACCGTACTGTTCATCGACGAGGTGCATCGCTTCTCCAAATCCCAGCAGGATGCGCTGCTTCCCGCCGTCGAAAACCGCGACGTGACCTTTATCGGCGCCACCACCGAGAACCCGAGCTTTTCCATCATCAAACCGTTGCTCTCCCGTTCGGTGGTCGTCAAGCTTGAGTCATTGGAGCCTGATCAGCTCATCGAACTGGTGCAGCGCGCGCTGACTGATGACCGCGGTCTCAGGGGCGAGGTCAAAGCCACGGACGAAGCCATCGCCGACATCGTGCGCATGGCCGGTGGTGACGCACGCAAGAGTCTCACGATTCTGGAGGCCGCGGCTGGCGCGGTCACTGGCGACGAAGCCCGCAAAAAGGGCGCACGCCGACCCATCATCACCCCCGAAATCGTGGCTACGGTAATGGACACCGCCACCGTGCGCTACGACAAAGACGGCGATGACCATTACGACGTGATTTCCGCATTCATCAAATCCATGCGGGGCTCCGATCCGGATGCCGCCATCCATTATCTGGCACGCATGCTGAAAGCGGGTGAAGATCCGCGCTTCATCGCCCGTCGCATCATGATCGCCGCCAGCGAGGAAGTCGGCATGGCCGCCCCGCAGATTTTGCAGGTCACCGTGGCCGCGGCGCAGGCCGTGGCGCTGGTCGGCATGCCCGAGGCACGTATTATTTTGGCCGAAGCTACGATTGCCGTGGCCACCGCGCCCAAATCAAACGCCAGCTATAACGCCATTAACCAGGCGCTCGCGGACGTGGATGCCGGCAAGATCGGCGCTGTTCCGCTGTATTTGAGGAACGCCCCCACCAAGCTTATGAAAGAGTGGGGCAACCACGAGGGCTACAAATATGCGCACGATTGGCCCGGTGCCGTGGCGCCACAGGAATATATGCCCGAAGAGCTGCGTGGCACCGAGTACTACCATCCCAACGATCGCGGCTATGAACACGAAGTCAGCCAGCGTCTTGCCAAGATTCGCCCGATACTGCATGGTGGGGAACCCGAACAGAAATGAACATAGGGGAGTAAAGTGTAACGCAACAATAACAGTGGAAAAAGGGGAGGCAAACACCATGGCGACCATCTTCATCGTGGACGATGATCAGGCCATCGGCGAAATGCTTAGTCTTGTTTTGGAAAACGAGGGATTCCAGACTGTGACCTGCCTGGACGGGCTGAGGGCTGTGGAAATGTTCCCCATCGTCAAGCCCGATTTGATTCTGCTTGACGTTATGCTCCCCGGGCTGGACGGCACGGAGGTGGCCCGCCGCATCAGAGCTACCTCTAATGTGCCGATTATCATGCTCACCGCCAAATCAGACACACTTGACGTCGTGGCCGGCTTGGAAGCCGGTGCCGACGACTACGTGCCCAAGCCCTTCAAAGTAGCCGAACTGCTGGCGCGTATCCGTGCACGCTTCCGCATCGCCAAGCCGGCCGCCGAAGACGGTGCCACCGGTGGCGCAAGCGGTGGCAATGCAAACGTCAACCATCTGGAACGCGGACCCATCGTCATCGACCGTTTGGAACACACCGCCACCAAGGATGGCAAGGACCTGAATCTCACTCCGATGGAATTCGAGCTGCTGTTCATGCTTGCGGCCGCCGCCGGCGAGGCCATCAGTCGTTCCAGCCTGCTCAAGAATGTCTGGGGATACGAGAATTCCGGCGATACGCGCCTGATCAATGTGCATGTTCAACGCCTTAGGGCCAAAGTGGAGGACGACCCCGAGAACCCGCAAATCGTGCAGACCGTACGCGGTATTGGCTACAAGTTCGTCACTCCTGAACAATGAACCTGCGCCCTCGATTCAGCCTCAAACGCTTGCTGCGCCACGGACGCGCTGAAGTTCGTCGCTCACTGCAGGCCCGCACCGTGGCCCTCACCGTGATTCTTACGCTGGCCGTGGCCATCGTCTTCTCTGGCGTATCGATGGTATCAGTGCGCGCCTCGCTGCTTACCCAAATCACTTCGCAGTCGCGTGCCGACTATTCAAACATGGTGCAGCAGGCCCAAACCAGTCTGGACGCGGCCGATGTCTCCACCGCAGTGCAGCTCCAACAGCTGGTCAATGACTTGGCGTCCTCGTTGCAATCCGAGGGGTCCTCCAACCTGATAGGTGTGTATTTGTGGAGTCGTGATACCAACTCGCGTGCCATCATCCCCGTATCCACCGAACCCAGCTATCAAAGTCTGATTTCTGATGACATCCGTTCGTCCGTGGCCTCCGACTTGGATGACAGCGTGTTCTATCAGCCGGTCGAAATTCCCGGTGATTCCGGCATGCCGGGCAGCGGGACGCCCGCAGCGGTGCTCGGCACCGTATTGGACTTTGGCGTGGCCGGCAACCTCGAATTCTTCGCCATTTATTCGTACACGTTCCAGCAGCAGTCCTTGACGCAGATTCAGCTCAGTCTGGTGGTCATCTGTGCGTTGCTGTCCATCGTGGTGGGCGTAGTAATCTGGCTGGTGATTCGTGGCATCGTGCGCCCGATTGAACGAGTGGCAGCGGCCTCGGAAACACTGGCCTCCGGCAATCTCGATATGCGCGTTACCGTGGATCGTAAGGATGAGCTTGGTGTGCTGCAGCAATCCTTCAATACGATGGCTGATGCGCTCAACCAGAAGATCGATGAGCTGGAGGAAGCAAGCGTTTTCCAGAAACGATTTGTGTCCGACGTCAGTCATGAATTGCGTACCCCGGTGACCACCATGCGTATGGCTTCCGACCTGCTCGAAATGAAAAAAGACGGCTTCGACCCCTCCACCAAGCGTACGGTCGAACTGTTGGCCGGCCAGATCAGTCGATTCCAAGACATGCTCGCCGATCTGTTGGAAATCTCCCGCTACGATGCCGGTTATGCGGCACTCGACCTTGTGGAAACCGATTTATGCGAACCAATTGAAACGGCAGTGGACCAAGTTGACGGCATCGCCCAAGCCAAACGGGTGCCGATTCACACGTATCTGCCCAATGTGCAGGTTTTGACTCGTATCGATTCGCGTCGAGTGATTCGCATCGTCAGAAATCTGTTGGCCAATGCCGTCGATTTCGCTGAGGACCGGCCGATCGAAGTGCGCGTCGCGGCCAACCGCAAAGCCGTGGCCATCAGCGTTCGCGACTATGGCGTTGGTATCGACGAAGACAAAGTCGCTCATGTATTCGATCGATTCTGGAGAGGCGACCTTTCACGTTCACGCGTTACCGGCGGCACCGGATTGGGCCTGTCCATCGCCATGACTGATGCCTTGCTGCACCACGGTAGTATCCGTGTACGTTCGGCAGTGGGGGAGGGCACCTGGTTCTTGGTATTGCTGCCGCGTGACCCCGACCAAGGTGAGGTGGCGGACGCTGAACTGCCGGTGAATTTTGCTTCTGAAACGCCGGATGACCTGCGTGTTACCGGTGGGTTTGGTGTGGCCACCAGCCAAGTCACACATGATTATCATGAGGTTCGCCGCGACACGATGATGGGGAGGCCACTATGAGACGAGTGACCAGAACGATTGCCGCCGCAGGCGCGGCCATAGCCTGTTGCATCACGATGACGGCATGCTCAAGTCCGTTCGATTTGCCGATTAGCGGCTCGGTGCAGACTCTGGCACCGGTGGAACAGCAGACCCAGCGTGTTTACACCAATCCTCAGGGGCCTGCGGACGATGCACAGCCGGAAACCATTGTCAAAGGGTTCTATGACGCTATGCCTGCTGGCGTGCAGTCCGATGGCTATCGCGTGGCTCGCGAATTCCTGACTGGCTCGGCTTCTGCCGGGTGGAATGGAGATTCTGCGGCACTGGTATACAGCGGCACCCCTGATTTCCGCCGACGCGCCAACACCATAAGCGCGCCACAAGGTGCGGAAAGCTCACTGATTGTGGAAGTGGAACTTCAGGTGGTGGGTTCCTTGGATTCGCATGGCGTATACACGCCGTCAAACAGCACCCAAACGCGCAGGCTTCCCTATACGCTGATGAAGAAAAGCGGCCAATGGCGCATCTCGTCATTGGAAAGCGGCGTGGTGATTTCCACCGCAGATTTTGAACAGGTGTTCCGCCAAGTATCCGTGTATCAGGTGAGTACTTCCGGCAAGCAACTTATCCCGGATATTCGTTGGTTGAGCTGGCGCAACTGGCGCACCCAGGCAGTCGGTGAAGTGCTCTCGGATGCACCCTCCTGGTTGGAAGGAGTGCTGCGAGGCGCCGGCTTGTCTACCATCAAACTCGCGGTCGACAGCGTGCCGGTGAAGAACAATGTGGTGGAGATACACCTCAACAGCGGTATCAATGCGTTGAACGAGGAAGAACGAGGCCTGCTGGTACATCGCATCCGTCTGACTATGGGCGACGGCAATGCCGAATACGCGCTGAAGATTACCGGCGACGGAGTGGACTATTCCGATGCCGACGCAAATGTGAAACTTACTACCGAGCAGCCGACAGCGGGCGTATACACGTTGACCGGTGGTCATATCGTTTCCCTGGCCAGCTCCAGTCCGTTGCGTGTAGGGGAGGCCCCCGGATATGACGATGCTCGGGGCTTCGTTTTTTCCTCATCCGGCGGCGCGGTGTTGCGTGCGGACGGTGTCGTCGAATGCCTGAAATCTGATGGTGCGTCCTGTGGGGTGATGTTCTCCGGCGAGCCGATGCGATCGATTACCGAAGGTCTGGATGGCGAAGTATGGGCTGTATCCGAGAACGGGCGCGAATTGCATGTGTCAGATGGGGGCAAGGAAACCGATCTGAAGCTTGATTGGCTTGGTGCTGCCGACAGCATTGTGGCATTGGCGGTTTCTCCGGAAGGGTGCCGATTGGCGTTGGCAGTCGAGGGCGAGGACACGAACGGCGTGATGATGACCGGTGTGGCGCGCAACGGTGATAAAACACTGAGCGGTCTGAGCAAAGCGGCCACCCAAGTGAGTGTGCTCAGGCACGTCACCATGCTCACGTTCTACAATGATCTGAATCTGGTGTACGCCACCACACCTCCTGAGGGAAACAGCGAACAACAAGAGGCATGGCGTCAAATGGCACCAGGCCCGGCCAATGCGCAGCGTTTACCCAATGGAATCATAACGTCGATGGCATCGGGGCAGATCAGCCTGTCCCGTCGCCTGGCCATTGTGGACGATTTGGGTATTGTGCGCTCCGTTTCCGGCTCACTCGACGGTTCCTGGACCATCGCCGATAGCCAGGTCACTGCCCTCGGTGCGCAGTAGATGGTATAAGAAAAACGGTGTTCATAATAACTTTTCTTGTGTTGTGATGCGGCGGCTTTGTCGCTCGGCTGACGAGCGGCATTGCCGCCGTGCAACCACCTCTTATTATGGCTTAATAACAAGGCAAAACGGCGCTGTGAAGCCGTTTTTTTGAACTACTGTTATCAAACTGTTATAAACCTGTTATCAAACTGTTATCGCATGCGATTGAACATTTGGCCTGTGAGCGTCACACTAGAGATTGTCGATGACGAACAGTCACCAAACAGGATGAAAGATCATCCAAAAAATAAACACTGCTCGAGGAGGAGTATTTATGAAGAATTGGAAGAAGGCCATTGCCCTCGTTGCTTCTGCTGCTGCGCTTGTCAGCGTTGCCGCATGCGGTTCCAGCAACGCAGGTGGCAGCTCGGACTCCGGCAAGAAGACGGTTGGCTTCGTTGCTGTGGGCCCTGAGGGCGGCTTCCGTACCGCCAACGAGAAGGACATTCAGCAGGCATTCGAGGATGCCGGCTTTGACCTGACCTACTCTCCGACCCAGAACAACGATCAGCAGAAGCAGATTCAGGCGTTCAACAAGTTCGTTAACGACGAAGTCGACGCCATCATCCTGTCCTCCACCGAGGATTCCGGTTGGGATGACTCCCTGAAGAAGGCCGCTGAGGCTGAGATTCCGGTCTTCACCGTTGACCGTAACGTGGACGTCAAGGACGCCGAGGCCAAGAAGGCCATCGTTGCTCACATCGGACCGTCCAACGTCTGGTGCGGCGAGCAGGCTGCCGAGTTCGTGAACAAGAACTTCCCGGATGGCGCCAACGGCTTCATCCTCGAAGGCCCTGCCGGCCTGTCCGTGGTGAAGGATCGTGGCACTGGTTGGGACAACAAGGTTGCCTCCAACGTCAAGGTTCTTGAGTCCCAGTCCGCTAACTGGTCCACTGATGAGGCCAAGACCGTGACCGCTGGTCTGCTCGACAAGTACAAGTCCGACAACCCGCAGTTCATCTTCGCTCAGAACGACGAGATGGGCCTCGGTGCCGCTCAGGCTGTTGACGCCGCCGGCCTCAAGGGCAAGGTCAAGATCATCACCATCGACGGTACCAAGAACGCTCTGCAGGCTCTTGTTGATGGCGACCTCTCCTACGTGATCGAGTACAACCCGATCTTCGGTAAGGAAACCGCTCAGGCCGTCAAGGACTATCTGGATGGCAAGACCGTTGAGAAGGACATCGAGATCGAGTCCAAGACCTTCGAGGCCGCCTCCGCCAAGGAAGCCCTGGACAACAACACCCGCGCCTACTGATAAGTCTGCTGCGACTCATTGATAACTGGACCAAATAATTGATGTGATGGTGTGAGAAGGATGTTCCTTCCACGCCATCACTCATGTGTGGCTCAAATATCACAAAACGATAACATCTCATTCTCGTTTAAGGCAAAGACATGACAGATAAAAACCCCATCGTCGTAATGAAAGGCATTACGATTGAATTCCCGGGCGTCAAGGCCTTGGATGGTGTTGATTTGACTCTCTACCCGGGTGAAGTTCACGCCCTGATGGGTGAGAACGGTGCAGGCAAGTCCACCATGATTAAGGCTCTGACCGGTGTGTACAAGATCAACGCCGGCTCCATTATGGTGGACGGCAAGCCTCAGCAGTTCAACGGCACCCTCGACGCACAAAACGCCGGTATCGCCACCGTGTATCAGGAAGTGAACCTGTGCACCAACCTTTCCGTCGGTGAGAACGTGATGCTGGGCCACGAAAAGCGCGGCCCCTTCGGCATCGACTGGAAGAAGACCCACGAGGCCGCCAAGAAGTATTTGGCACAGATGGGCCTCGAATCCATTGACCCGCACACTCCGCTGAGCTCCATCTCCATCGCTATGCAGCAGCTGGTCGCCATCGCCCGCGCTATGGTTATCAACGCCAAGGTGCTGATTCTCGATGAGCCGACCTCTTCGCTGGATGCCAACGAGGTCAGGGACCTGTTCGCGATCATGCGCAAGGTGCGTGACTCGGGCGTGGCCATCCTCTTCGTCTCCCACTTCCTCGATCAGATTTATGAGATTACCGATCGTCTGACCATTCTGCGTAACGGCCAGTTCATCAAGGAGGTCATGACCAAGGACACCCCGCGCGACGAACTCATCGGCATGATGATTGGTAAGTCCGCCGCCGAGCTGTCCCAGATTGGTGCCAAGAAGGCTCGCCGTGAAATCACCCCTGGCGAGAAGCCGATCGTCGATGTCAAGGGCCTCGGCAAGAAGGGTACCATCAACCCGGTTGATGTTGACATCTACAAGGGTGAGGTCGTTGGCTTCGCTGGCCTGCTGGGCTCCGGTCGTACCGAGCTTGGTCGACTCCTGTATGGTGCCGACAAGCCGGATTCGGGTACCTACACGCTCAACGGCAAGAAGGTCAACATCTCCGATCCGTACACGGCTTTGAAGAACAAAATCGCGTACTCCACCGAAAACCGTCGTGATGAGGGCATCATCGGCGACCTGACCGTCCGCCAGAACATCCTTATCGCCCTGCAGGCAACGCGCGGTATGTTCAAGCCGATTCCCAAGAAGGAAGCGGACGCCATCGTTGACAAGTACATGAAGGAACTCAACGTTCGTCCCGCCGACCCGGATCGCCCGGTCAAGAATCTCTCCGGCGGCAACCAGCAGAAGGTGCTCATTGGCCGTTGGCTGGCCACGCACCCCGAGCTGCTGATTCTGGACGAGCCGACCCGTGGTATCGATATCGGTGCCAAGGCTGAAATTCAGCAGGTCGTGCTTGACCTGGCTTCTCAGGGCATGGGCGTTGTCTTCATCTCCTCCGAGCTTGAAGAGGTCGTGCGTCTGTCCGACGACATCGAGGTTCTCAAGGACCGCCACAAGATCGCAGAAATCGAAAACGACGACACCGTCTCTCAGGCGACCATCGTCGAAACCATCGCTAACACCAACGTAAACACCGGAAAGGAGGCATGAGATGGCTGAAAAGGCAAAAGCCGAGGGCAACAACTTTGTCAAGAAGCTGCTGAGCAGCAACCTGACCTGGTCGATCGTCGCATTCATTCTTCTGGTCATCATCTGCACCATCTTCCAGCATGACTTCCTGGCTTTGAGCTGGAACAGCAACACCGGTGGTCTGGCCGGCCCGCTGATCACCATGCTCCAGGAATCTGCCCGATACCTGATGATTGCAACCGGTATGACCTTGGTTATCTCCACCGCCGGTATCGACCTTTCGGTCGGTTCCGTTATGGCAGTGGCAGGTGCCGCCGCCATGCAGACCCTGTCCAATGGCATGAACGTGTGGCTCTCCATCCTCATCGCCTTGGCTGTTGGTCTGGCCATTGGCTGCGTCAACGGCGCTCTGGTTTCCTTCCTGGGCCTACAGCCGTTCATCACCACCCTGATTATGATGCTCGCCGGCCGTGGTATGGCCAAGGTCATCACCTCCGGTGAGAACACCGACGCCTCCGCAGTTGCTGGCAACGAACCGCTGAAGTGGTTCGCCAACGGCTTCATTCTGGGCATTCCCGCCAACTTCGTCATCGCCGTTATCATTGTGATTCTCGTTGGCCTGCTGTGCCGCAAGACCGCTATGGGCATGATGATTGAGGCCGTGGGCATCAACCAGGAAGCCTCCCGTATGACCGGTATCAAGCCGAAGAAGATCCTCTTCCTCGTCTACGCGATTTCCGGCTTCCTCGCGGCCATCGCTGGTCTGTTCGCCACCGCATCCGTGATGCGTGTCGACGTGGTTAAGACCGGTCAGGACCTCGAAATGTACGCCATTCTGGCAGTCGTCATCGGCGGTACTTCACTGCTGGGTGGTAAGTTCTCCCTCGCCGGCTCTGCTGTCGGTGCTGTAATTATCGCCATGATCCGCAAGACCATCATCACCCTGGGCGTCAACGCCGAGGCAACTCCGGCCTTCTTCGCCGTCGTTGTGATTGTGATCTGCGTGATGCAGGCTCCGAAGATTCACAACCTGAGCGCGAATATGAAACGCAAGCGCGCGCTCAAGGCTCAAGCTAAGGCGGTGGCAGCATGACAACAGCTACGGCAAACAAAGTGAAGGCTCCCAAGAAGGGCTTCAAGCTCGATCGTCAGATGATCCCGACCCTCGCGGCCGTGGTGATCTTCATCCTGATGATCATCATGGGTCAGGCGTTGTTCGGCACCTACATTCGACTGGGCTTCATCTCCTCCCTGTTCATTGACCACGCCTACCTGATTATTCTGGCTGTGGCCATGACCCTGCCGATTCTGACCGGTGGTATCGATTTGTCTGTCGGTGCTATCGTGGCCATCACCGCAGTCGTCGGCCTGAAGCTGGCGAACGCCGGCGTGCCCGCCTTCCTGGTCATGATCATCATGCTGCTCATCGGCGCTGTGTTCGGCCTGCTGGCCGGCACCTTGATCGAGGAATTCAACATGCAGCCGTTCATCGCGACCCTGTCGACGATGTTCCTGGCCCGTGGTCTTGCCTCCATCATCTCCACCGACTCGCTGACCTTCCCGCAGGGCAATGACTTCTCGTTCATCTCCAACGTGATCAAGATCATCGACAATCCGAAGATCTCCAACGATCTGTCCTTCAACGTCGGCGTGATCATCGCACTGGTGGTTGTGGTCTTCGGCTACGTCTTCCTGCACCATACCCGCACCGGACGCACCATCTACGCCATCGGCGGCTCCCGTTCCTCCGCGGAACTCATGGGTCTGCCGGTCAAGCGCACGCAGTACATCATCTACTTGACCTCTGCGACTCTCGCCGCCCTGGCCTCGATCGTGTACACCGCAAACATCGGCTCTGCCAAGAACACTGTGGGTGTTGGCTGGGAGCTCGACGCCGTTGCCTCCGTGGTCATCGGCGGTACGATCATCACCGGTGGCTTCGGCTACGTGCTCGGCTCCGTGCTCGGCTCTCTGGTCCGCTCCATCCTCGATCCGCTCACCTCTGACTTCGGTGTGCCGGCCGAATGGACCACCATCGTTATCGGTCTCATGATCCTCGTCTTCGTTGTGCTTCAGCGCGCGGTGATGGCGGTCGGCGGAGATAAAAAATAGCGGGCTTGCCCGCTCGGTCTCCGCACCGAATACGACACACACCATAACTGAATAGGCGGGATCAGCCCGGCTGCTGTGAT
>OAZY01000733.1_pt1 | contig 17968 bp, 11 predicted proteins | sample 1494931 | NCBI WGS metagenome assembly OAZY01 (sample SAMEA2579921, study PRJEB22360) | human gut metagenome | biome: human gut; feature: human-associated habitat; material: faeces | place: Denmark | collected 2008/2010 | reverse complement strand
TGGCCAGCTGAGCCTGTCCCCCGCCCAAAAAAAAACCCTGCCATTCGGCAGGTTTTTTTTATGGCTAATGCTCAGCGCACCTTAACTTTATCGCGGGGCGTTGACCATAATCAGAAGGTGACCCCGCCGCCCACGTAGGCGCCATCAATCAGGGTGTGGTTTGGGCGACCCTCTTTGCCGTCAACGCTCACGTGACGGTAACCCACTTTCAACGTCACTGGACCAATCGGGGACCAGCTTACGCCGCCGTTCGCTTCGACATAGTTTTTTACGCTGTTGTTCAGGCCGTCCGGCGCGACATACCCTTCGCCAAACACGTGGATGCTGTCGGTCAGGGCCACGTTCACCCCGCCGCCGACCGGAAACGCGACGCCGTTATCGCCTTTTTTCGGCCCGAGGTAGATAGCTTTCGCGCCAGCGTTGAGCATCACCGGACCTACTTCCAGATTGTAACCCGCGCCAACGCCGCCGGTCTGGCTACCATCATCGGTATTCTTCAGCCAGTGGCTTTCGGCGTACAGGCCAGAAGAGGATTTACCCATTTCCATATTCAGATTGGTGAAGTTTTTACCTTGTTCAACGGTAAATCCCATCGCCATGGCGGAACCAGAGACCGCGGTCAGGGCAGCAACAATCAGGATGTTAAGCTTTTTCATGGTTTGCTCCTCGTCATTAAATTTGTCTGAGCGCACCTTAACAATCGATGTTTACCTCTGCAAATGTGACTTACGTCAATTTTTTATGCTGGGTTTGTCAGGGCGGTGTTTTGAAAATGTTGTAATGACGTTGGGTTACTGCGAGGTCAATCAGCAAATTTGGTCTGTTTAGCCGCGGTTTAATGGGTGGGCTAAACAGAAACTGAACAGGGCGGGCATTAATTATTAAGGATCCTATTCATTTAGTTTCTTATTATTTCCAAAAGTGTTTCTGCTGTTACTTATTAAAACGTTGCTTTACATTTTTCGACGCGCTGCCGACGTTTGGTCCCTGTTTTTGGCGAGGTGTCAGAGAGAGGATGGTGCCTGCGCCTTGGGGCGCAGGCGGGCAGGTTAGCGTCGTAACCCGGCAAATGCGGCGCGAATTTCCTCTTCCGGCAGCTGAATGCCGATAAATACCAGCGTGCTGTGCGGCGTTTCATCGCCCCACGGGCGATCCCAGTCGGCGCTGTAGAGGCGCTGCACGCCCTGGAACAGCAGGCGATTTGGCTCGCCGTCGATCCACAGCATGCCTTTATAGCGCATCAGTTGCTCGGCGAAGGAGAGCAACAGGTTCTCCATTACCCGTGAAACTTCACTGATATCCACCGGATAGTCGAGCTCGACCACAATCGACGAGACGTCGTTCTGCTTTTCTGCAACAAAATGAAAACGCGGTGTGGCGCTGACAACCTTTTCTTCCAGCATAAAGCCGCTGGTGTTAAACAGCTGGCTTAGATCGATATCGCCGTGAATGACGGTATATACCGGCGCCCGCGCATTGATGCGCGCCAGCCGTTCGCGCAGCTTCTCGGTGTCGCCGGCAACGTCGGTTTTGGTTAGCAAAATGCGGTCCGCATAGCCGACCTGCGACTGGGCGATGGTGAACTGATCCATCTGCTGGTCGGCATGGACGGCATCCACCAGGGCGATCACGCCGTCCAGCAGATAGCGCTCGCAGAGCACCTCATGGGAGAAAAAGGTCTGGATAATCGGCCCCGGGTCGGCCATGCCGGTGCACTCAATCACCAGCCGGTCAAACTCGATTTCGCCGCGATCGCGACTGTCGAGGAGATCGAGCAGGGCGTCTTCCAGTTCGTTGGAGCGCGTACAGCAAATACAGCCGTTGGTCAGGGTTTTGATCTGCGTGGCGCGGTCGCCGATCAGCTGATCGTCAACGGAGACTTCGCCAAATTCATTTTCAATCACGGCGATTTTGAAACCGTGCTGCTCATTCAGGATATGGCGCAGGAGGGTGGTTTTTCCTGCGCCCAGAAAACCGGTGAGTAGGGTGACTGCAATCGGTGCCATTATTGCCTCCATTAACAGCAGCGTACGCCGCCTTTGCCGTCTCCGCCGTAGCGGGCCTGCTGGCGTTCGCGGAAGAATTCTTCATAAGTCATGTAGGGCTGATCCGGATGGTTGGTTTGCATATGCGTGACGTAGTTGTCGTAATCCGGAATGCCAATCAGCATTTTTGCCGCCTGACCGAGATATTTTTTTGCCTGACCTAAGTTACCAAACATTGTAAGTTCCAGATAACGAATAAAGCCGGATGGCGGCTAGCGCCTTATCCGGCCTACGTTAATGCGCTTTTGGTAGGCCGGATAAACGTAGCGCTATCCGGCATCAGGGTTAATGATGTGACGAGGTCTTCACGCCGCCTTCCGGTACCGGCACGTACGGGGTCTCTTTGTCGGTACGCACCTTATTGTTGCGCACGTTGAGCCAGGTTTTGATGCCGTAGAAGATGATGCTGTACACCACCACCAGGAACAGGATACTCAGCCCGGCGTTGGTGTAGTTGTTGACCACGATATGATTCATGTTGGCAATCTGCTGCGCGGTCAGCTCGCCGCCGGCGGCAATCTTCTCTTTATACTGCTGAGCCATAAAGAAGAAGCCTTCCATCTGCGGATTGCTGCTGAACAGCTTCAGACCCAGCGCCCAGGTGGTGCACAGCAGCAGCCACGCTGCCGGGATAACGGTGACCCAGATATATTTGGTGCGCTGCATTTTGACCAGCACCACGGTGCCAAGCACCAGCGCCACGGCGGCCAGCATCTGGTTAGAGATACCGAACAGCGGCCACAGGCTCTTCACACCGCCCAGCGGGTCGACCACGCCCTGATACAGCAGGTAGCCCCACAGGCCGACGCAGCCCGCGGTACCGATAATCCCGGCGACCAGCGAGTCGGTTTTTTTCAGGAACGGCACGAAGTTACCCAGCAGATCCTGCAGCATAAAGCGGCCTGCGCGGGTACCGGCATCCAGCGCGGTGAGGATAAACAGCGCTTCAAACAGGATACCAAAGTGGTACCAGAAGCCCATATCCGCCATCGGGATGATTTTATGGAACACATGGGCGATACCGACGGCCAGCGTCGGCGCGCCGCCGGCGCGGTTCAGTACCGAAGGTTCGCCGATATCTTTCGCCGTCTGCAGGATCTGCTCAGGGGAGATCACGAAGCCCCAGGAGCTGACGGTCGCCGCCGCATGGACGGTCACTTCTTTCAACTGCGCAGCGATCATCGCCGCGTTTTCACCGCCCATTTCATGCAGGTTCGGCATGACGATGCCAAGGCCCGCCGGCGGGGTGTTCATCGCGAAGTAGAGACCCGGTTCGATAATCGAGGCGGCGACCAGCGCCATGATGGCCACGAAAGACTCCATTAGCATCGCGCCGTAGCCGATAAAGCGGGCATCGGTTTCGTTGGCCAGCAGCTTCGGCGTGGTGCCGGAGGCGATCAGCGCGTGGAAGCCGGAGACCGCGCCGCAGGCGATGGTGATAAACAGGAACGGGAACAGCGCGCCTTTCCACAGCGGGCCGGTACCATCAATGTACTGGGTCACCGCCGGCATTTTCAGGTCCGGGTTGAGGATAACGATCCCCAGCGCCAGGCCGACGATCACGCCGATTTTCAGGAAGGTGGCCAGATAGTCACGCGGCGCCAGAATCAGCCATACCGGCAGCAGCGCGGAGATAAACGCGTAGCCAATCAGGGTAAAGGTGATGGTGGTGTCTTTAAAGGTCAGCGCCGGGCCCCAGTATGGGTCGTGGGCAATGATGCCGCCAAACCAGATGGACGCCACCAGCAGCACGATACCGATAACCGAGACTTCACCCACGCGGCCAGGGCGCAGGAAGCGCATGTAGATCCCCATAAACAGGGCAATAGGCACCGTCGAGCAGACGGTAAAGACGCCCCACGGGCTTTCCGCCAGCGCTTTCACCACGATGAGCGCCAGCACCGCGAGGATGATGATCATAATCAGGAAGCAGCCGAACAGCGCGATAGAGCCCGGAACCGGCCCCATTTCCTGCTTGATCATCTCGCCCAGCGAGGCGCCGTTACGCCGTGAGGAGATAAACAGCACCATGAAGTCCTGTACCGCGCCCGCCAGCACCACGCCGGCCAGCAGCCACAGGGTGCCCGGCAGATAGCCCATCTGCGCGGCCAGCACCGGGCCAACCAGCGGGCCGGCGCCGGCAATGGCGGCAAAGTGGTGGCCAAACAGCACGTAGCGGTTGGTCGGCACATAGTTCAGGCCATCGTTATTAATGACCGCCGGCGTCGAGCGCGTTGGGTCAAGCTTCATCACCTTCTGCGCGATGTACAGGCTGTAATAACGGTAGGCGACGAGGTACACAGAAACCGAGGCGACGACGATCCACAGGGCACTGACGTGCTCACCGCGGCGCAACGCGACGACTGAGAGGCAAAATGCCCCGATGATTCCGAGAATCACCCAGGGTATGTGCTTGAATAGTTTTTTGGTATCCATAGTAAAACCTGGCGTTAATTAGATGAATAATTGGCCGAAGCCGTCTGGTTTTAAGTAAGGGTTGATGGAGGTATTGATTAGCTAGGCTGCCTCCGATCTTGCCAGAACAGCGCGCGCGTAAAGTTGGGTAAATCGGTGAGTGGTTGTATGGAAGGTTAAGCGGTCGCTAGCTGAAATAAGCGGTTGGCCATCAAGTGAACAAGAGATAATTATGTGATTGAGATCACGGCATATTTCAGCCCAGTGCGATGGGGGAGCTGCAGAACGTAAAAAGAGGTCGCGCTAATGCTCTCAGTGTGAATCGATATTAATTCATAATCTCATATTCTTATTTCATGATGATTTCATATTGTCTTCGGCAGAACTTAACGGTGATTCATCCATATCATGAAACTGGGGTAATGAACGCGTTTATAATTTTAAGTAATAATTTTTGAAGTGGCTTGAATAATATGTGTTGATATTGATATGGGTTTGGTTGTATTAAATGCCACGCTTCGCTTTTTATTACTCGACATGGAACGTTGTGACTTAACTATAATGAATAAATGGAATTTCGTTCATAAAGTTTTAATTATCTGTATATTGCCTGCCTGGGCATGGGCTGCGCCTGTAGATACCGTACGTGAGCAGCAGTTCATCAACCAGCAGCAGCGCCAGCAGGCGCTGGAAAACCAGCTCGCGCCGCCGTCACCGGATATTCATTTATCAGCGGAAGAAATAAATACCGATGATGGTTTATTTCCCGTGGAACAACCTTGCTTTGCTATTTCTCAGGTTATTTTGCAGGGCGCTGAAGCCTTACCGCATTGGCTTCCGCTCCAGCGCCAGACAAATAAAGCAATTGGGCGTTGTCTGGGAGGGAAGGGCATTAATCTACTGATGGCCCAGTTGCAGAATATATTAATCGATCGCGGTTATATCACCAGCCGGATCCTTGCCCCGCAGCAGGACTTAAAAAGCGGTGTTTTGCGCCTGGTGGTGATGCCGGGTTATATCCGTGAAGCCAGGCTTACGGAGGACAGCGATGATTATCTGTGGCTGGCGAGCGCGTTTCCGGCGACTGACGGGAAACTACTGGACCTGCGCGATATTGAACAGGGGCTGGAAAACTTGCAGCGCCTGCCGACGGTACAGGCCAGCATGGAAATTGTTCCGGGCGAAACGCCTGGGCAAAGCGATATTGTTATTAACCGCCGACAGGAACGCTTCTGGCGCGTCGACGCCTCGCTCGATGATTCCGGCTCTAATGCCACCGGCCGCTATCAGGGTAACCTGACGCTATCCCTGGATAACCCGTTAGCCTTAAGCGACCTTTTTTACCTTTCCGGCTCACATAACCTCGATGGCAATGGCGGTAAATCCTCAAAGAACCTGACCGGCCACTATTCGATTCCGCTGGGTTACTGGCAGCTCGGATTAACCGCCAGCCAGTATGATTACATGCAAACCGTGGCGGGGGCCAACGGCGATTACCAGTACAGCGGTAAAAGCAAGAACGTTGATTTCCAGATGAGCCGCGTACTGCACCGGAGCGGTAGTCAGAAGACCACTCTTAGCGCCGATGTGTTAGCCCGCGAGCAGCGCAACTTCATTAACGACACCGAGATTGCCGTTCAGCGGCGGCAGACGGCGGCCTGGAAGCTTGGTCTGCAGCATCGCCATTACCTGGGCAACGCCACTCTCGATGCCGGAGTGAGCTATCAGCGCGGTACCCGCTGGTTTGGCGCTCAGCCCGCGCCGGAAGAGCAATGGGGGGAAGCAACCGCCCTCAGCAAAATCCTGCAATTCAATGCTCAGCTCAATTTGCCTTTTGCCCTGGGCGGGCAAAATTTTCGCTTTACCAGTCGCTATCAGCGGCAGATGAGCAGCACGCCGCTGACTTCGCCGGATATGTTTTCCATCGGCAACCGTTGGACGGTTCGCGGCTTTGACGGCAAGCGCACCCTGACCGCCAGTCACGGCTGGTACATACGTAACGATATCGCCTGGTCGACCCCGTTACCGGGGCAAGAGTTTTATCTGGGGGCGGATTACGGCGAAGTCGGCGGCGCGGGCAGTGAAACGCTGGTGGGCAAACACCTCGCCGGGGGCGTGGCAGGGCTGCGCGGCCAGTACCACCGCGCCAGCTACGACCTGTTCGCCGGTATTCCTTTAGCCAAACCCGATGGCTTTAAAACCGATCCGGCAACTTTTGGTTTCAGCGTTAGCTGGAGCTACTGATTTTCACTTATGCGCCGTTTGGCGGCGCGTGCTGCGCACAGGGATGATTTTCCGCGCCGCTGTGGACAATGGATGACGAGTAACGGCAATGAATAAACGCTTTTATCGAATCGTATTTAATAAGGCTCGCGGGATGCTGATGGTGGTGGCGGAAACGACCCGCTCTCATTGGGCGGGCGTGTCGCTGCAATCCGGCGCCGACGCGCGAACCGTGTCGATGCTGACCTCCACCCTGGCGCCGCTGGCCTTTAGCTTTCTGCTCGCTTTTTCCTGTCTTACCCCGGCTCAGGCGGCGATTGTCGCCGATAACCATGCGCCAGGCGGCCAGCAACCGCAGATCGCCAATAGCGCCAATGGCACGCCGCAGGTCAATATTCAGACACCGAGCGGAGCAGGCGTTTCACGCAACGTCTACAGCCAGTTTGACGTCGATGGGCGCGGCGTGGTGCTGAATAACAGCCGTGCTAACACTTCAACCCAACTGGCCGGGATGGTCGCCGGGAACCCGAATCTGGCGAAAGGGGAAGCCAGAGTGATCCTCAACGAGCTGAATACCCGCGATCCGAGCCGGCTGAATGGCTATATTGAGGTTGCCGGACAAAAAGCGCAGGTGGTTATCGCTAACCCTGCCGGAATTAGCTGCGACGGCTGCGGGTTCATCAATGCCAACCGCGCAACGCTGACGACAGGCCAGGTACAGTACGGTAACGGGCAGATTAGCGGTTATGATGTTAATCGCGGCGAAATTCTCGTACAGGGCGGCGGCCTTGATGCGAGCTCGGTAGACAGCACCGACCTGCTCGCCCGCGCGGTGAAAATCAACGCCGGGGTTTGGGCGCAGGAGCTAAAGGTCACCGCAGGGCGTAATCAGATCGATGCGGCGCACAGCCGGACGACGGCAAAATCAGCCGACGGCAGTGCGCTGCCTGCGGTGGCGATAGACGTCAGCGCGCTGGGCGGGATGTACGCCCATAAAATTCGTCTTGTCGGTACCGAGCGCGGCGTAGGCGTTCACAATGCCGGCAATATCGGCGCGGCGGCGGGGGACGTAGCAATCAGCGCTGATGGCGCGCTCAGCAACCGCGGCGTGATTCAGTCCGCGCAGAATCTGCAACTGTCCGTTAAGGGCGATCTTCACAACCAGGGCCAGCTGTACGCCGGAAAAGATAGCGTGGTGACGGCCAGCGCGACGCTAACCAATGACGGCATGATCGCCGCGCAAGGCGATACGCGGATTGCCGCCAACGCTTTGCGTAGCGCGCAAAACAGTACGCTCGCCGCCGGATTAAATAGCGATGGCTCTACCGCCAGCAGCGGCGCGCTGACGCTGAATAGCCAGAGCTCGCTGGTGCTGAATGGCCGCAATATGGCGGCAGGAACGCTGACGGCGCAGGGCAGGACGGTGGATCTTGATAACAGTCGAACCTCGGGGGCGCGGATCGTGGTCAGCGCCGCGTCCGGGGATATCACCACCCGAGATGCGGTGGTGGCGGCCAGCGAAAAACTCCAGTTGGCCGCCAGCGGCAAACTCAACAACCACGGTGGCCTGTTGACGGCCAGCCAGCTTGAGCTGAAAGCAATGGCGCTGGATAACCAACAGGGCGTAATCCAGCAGACGGGCGAGGTCGATCTACGCCTTGATTTTCGCGCGGGGTTGGATAACCGCGGCGGTGAGATTGCCAGCAACAGCCATGCTTTGACGCTCAGAACCAGCCAGTTGTTCAATCAAAACGGAACGCTGCTGCATACCGGCAGCGGCAGCATATCTATTACCAGCGAAGGCGCGCTGGACAACGGCGAAGGCACTATTGCCGCTAACGGCAATATCGTTTTGTACTCCGATAACATTAATAATCGCAGCGGTAAAATCAGCACGACGCAGGGCAATGCTCAGCTCACTACGCGGCATGAGCTGGAAAATTCGCAAGGGAATATCGTTGCTGGCGGCAGCCTTTCTCTACAAGTGGCCAGCCTTCGGAACCAGCAGGGGCAAGTGATTGCGGCGCAGGGCGACCTGGCCATGAGCGCTGAAGGAGGGCTGGATAACCGCGAAGGCGTTCTTGCCGCAAATGGCAATATCAAGCTTGACGCCGACAATCTGACCAACCATGGCGGAAAAATCAGCGCGGCGCAGGGCGACATTCAGCTCACTGCGCGCCATGGGGTGGATAACTCGCAGGGGAATATCATCGCCAGCGGCGACATCCAACTACAGGCTGAAAATCTTAATAATCGTCACGGGCAGATAGGCACGGCGCAGCGGGGCAGCGTCAACCTGACGACGAGCGGTTTACTGGATAACCAGCAGGGCACAATCACCGCCTTTGATGCCCTGGGTATTCAGAGCGCCACCGTTGATAACCGGCAGGGAGAACTGCAGTCCGGCGGTAATCTCAACATCACCATTCACAACCGGGGGCTGGATAACCGACAGGGGCAGATCGTCTCCGCCACCGCTCTGGAAATAGCAGGCGTCAACCTGGCGTTGGCTAATACGGGCGGAACGTTACTTGCCGCGAGCAAACTTAGCCTCGATGCCGATTCCCTCAGCGGCGATGGCGAGGTGCTCTCTCAGGGCGATATGTCGCTTACGTTGCGTCAGGCGTTTCATAACGCCGGGAGGGTCATCGCCAACGGCAACCTGCAGTGGAATCTCTCCGGCCTGGGGCTGATTAACCAGGGGGTTATCAGCGCTGGCCAGGCGCTCAATCTCTATGCGGCAAAGCTGGATAACCGTCAGGAAGGCGAAATCAGCGCTGGCGAGAACCATTTGACGGTCAGCGGCGAGCTGGTCAATCGGGGGCTGATTGACGGTGGTTTAACCCATATTGTCGCCACGACGTTAACCAATATCGGCAGCGGGCGCCTGTACGGCGACGCCGTCGCGCTGCAGGCGGCAACGCTGACTAACGCCGCGGAGAACGGCGTGGCGGCGACGATTGCCGCACGGGCATCGCTGGCAATGGGCGTCGGCACGCTCAATAACCAGGATCACGCGCTGATCTACAGCGACGGTACGCTCGCCATTGGCGGCCAGCTTGCAGAAGACGGTTCGCTCAGCGGCCGGGCGGGAGTGTTTAATAACCACAGCGCAACGCTTGAGTCCGCCGGTGATATGGCGCTCGATATCCAACAAATCAATAACTACAACGACCATCTGGTGACGAAAGATGTGATGGTCGAGCAGTCATGGCGCCATGAAGCGGCGCTGAAAGGATCGGTACAGCGCTTCGACTGGTCGCTGGTCGATACCAGCTATAAAAACAAATACGGCGTTCACGACGCCATCATGCCGGACGGTAGCCGCGGCGATGAGTTCTATGAATACCAGTACCAGCGTACCGTTGTGGAAACGCAGGTGGTGGAAAGCGATCCTGGCAAAATCCTCTCCGGCGGCCAGCTCATCATCAACAGCGATAAGCTGAATAACTACGATAGCCAGATTATCGCCGGAGGAGCGCTCGGTGGCGTGATTGGCGAACTAAACAACGTCGCCACGACCGGCAAACGGGTGACCACCGACGTCGGCACCCAGACCCGTTGGTATGAGAAAAAGACCAGCCGCCCGTTTGGCGGCACCAAAACCAGCCAGGGGAAAAAAAGCAGTGAATATGAACCGACGCCGACGGTTCAGACCATCGATTTGCAAACCATGAAGTGGCAGGGCAATACCCAAATTGATGGCCATAGCGGTGTGATTAATCCGCGCGATCGCACCGATGAAACAGGCGAAATACCCGCCGGACGACTGGTGGAAGTGACGCCGGTTAACGCTGACGGAACGGTTATTCGCGTCGTCACGCCGGATACCCGGCTTCCTGTCAGCAGTCTGTATCAGATCGACCCGCAGGCTAAAGCAGGCTATCTGGTGGAAACCGATCCGCGTTTTACCAACGGTAAAGCGTGGCTCGCCAGCGACTACATGCAAAATCAGCTGGGCGTTGATCAGGCGATGAAGCGGCTTGGCGACGGCTATTACGAACAGCGGCTGGTGCGTGAGCAGATCGTTAAGCTGAGCGGCGGGCGCTACCTGCAGGGCTACAGTAACGATGAAGAGCAGTACCGGGCGCTGATGGACGCGGGCGTCGCCTTCGCCAAACAGTACAACCTGACGGTCGGGGTGGCGCTGACGCCAGCGCAGATGGCGCTGTTGACCAGCGATATGGTCTGGCTGGTCGCCAGAGAGGTCACGCTAACGGATGGCTCCGTGCAGCAGGTGCTGGTGCCGCAGGTTTACGCGCGGGTTAAAGCGGGCGATCTCGATGGCAGCGGCGCGTTGCTCGGCGGTGAAAACGTGGCGTTCAGCGTGAGCCGTGATGTGACCAACAGCGGGCACATCCAAAGCCGCGGCGTGACGCAGCTAACCGCGGAAAACATTCATAACAGCGGCTATATCGGCGGCAACCAGCTCACGCTAAACGTGCGTACTGATATCAACAATATTGGCGGAACGCTGCAGGGCGGCGATAGCCTGATCGCGCAAGCCGGGCGTGATATCAACAGCGCCAGCACCCTCGGCGGCGGCCCGGGTAACATCAGCCTCGATCGGCCCGCGGGGATTTATGTCCAGAATGAAAACGGCCAGTTGGGGCTGCTGGCGTTACATAACATTAATCTGACGGCAAGCATGGTGAGTAACAGCGCGGCGGGCAGCCAGACGCAGATTATCGCCGGTAACGATCTCAACCTGCAGACGCTCGCCACCACCCATAGCGAAAGCGGAAACTGGGGGAAAGGCAACGATCGTTCCTTGACCCAGCGTAGCGATATCGGCACGCAAATTAACGGCGGCGCGGTGGCGCTGTCCGCAGGCCACGATATTCATGCCCGTGCCGCCAGCGTGACGGCGACCAGCAGCCTGACGGTTGCCGCCGGCAATGATATTAACCTCAGCAGCGGCGAGTCCTCATGGCACCTGACGGAAAACAGTCATCAAAGCAGCAGCGGCCTGCTGGCTCGCCGTTCGCTCACCACTCACGATGAAGTGTGGGCGCAGAACGCCATCGGCAGCAATTTTAGCGGTGACAGTATTGTGATGCAGGCCGGGCGCGACCTGCTGGTGTCCGGCAGCAGTGTTGCCGGCACCCAGGACGTTAACCTTGCGGCGGGGCGTAACCTGACCATCACCACCGCCGAGGAGCGTCGCCAGGAAAACCATCTACGTAAAGAGAAACATAGCGGCTTTTCCGGCACCGGCGGTGTCGGCTTCAGCGTCGGCAGTTCGTCGCTGAAAGCCACCGATGTAACGACGGCGCTGATTAGCGCCGCCAGTACCGTCGGAAGCTCACAGGGCAACCTGAGCCTGAGCGCCGGTAATGTATTGACGGTTCAGGGATCTGACCTGGTGGCCGGCAACAATATGGCGTTGACCGGTAAAACCGTGAATATTCTGGCAGCGGAAAACCAGAGCACCCAGACCCATACCGTGGAGCAGAAAACCAGCGGCCTGACGCTGGCGTTATCCGGGATGGTGGGCAGCGCCATTAACACCGCGGTTTCCAGCGCCAACCAGGCCAGCACCGAGAGCAATGGCCGTCTCGCCGCGCTGAGCGGGCTGCAGTCGGCATTATCGGGCGTACAGGCGTATCAGGCATCGCAGATGCAGACTGCGGATTCCAGTCCGGAGAGCATGATAGGGGTCAACCTTTCCTGGGGTAGCCAGTCCTCGAAATCCACTCAGCGACAAACGCAGAACACCAGCCGCGGCAGCAGCCTGATGGCCGGCAACAATCTCAGCATTATCGCCACGGAGACGGATATCAACGTTGAGGGCAGCCAGCTGCAGGCCGGCGGCAGCGCGTTGCTCAATGCCGCGCGCGATGTGAATTTATTCTCTGCGGAGAACGCCAGCACCCTGAGCGGTAAAAACGAGAGCCATGGGAGTTCGTTTGGCGTCGGTATTAACTTCGGCCAGGGCGCGAACGGGCTGACGATCAGCGCCAGCGCCAACGCCGGGAAGGGCCACGAGAAGGGTAACAGCCTGACGCATAACGAAACGACCCTCAGCGCCGGTGAGCGGGTGACTATCGTCAGCGGTCGCGATACGACGCTGACCGGGGCGCAGGTGAGCGGCCATCAGGTGACAATGGACGTCGGGCGTAACCTGACGCTGAGCAGCGAGCAGGACAGCGATAACTACGATTCGAAGCAGCGTAGCGGCAGCGTGGGGGCGAGCGGCAGCATGGGCGGCGGTTCGGGGTCTCTTAACCTGAGCCAGAGCAAAATGCACAGCACCTGGGCGTCGGTGGAGGCGCAGACGGGGATTTTTGCCGGCGAGGGCGGTTTTGATGTGAAGGTGGGCGGGCATACGCAGCTGAACGGCAGCGTGCTGGCGAGCACGGCGGCGGCGGAGCTGAACCGGCTGGATACCGGGACGCTGGGTTTCCGGGATATTAAAAACTATGCCGAGTACAGCGTGGAGCAGCAGAGCGCGGGGGTGAGCACGAGCGGTAGCGTGGCGGGGCAGTTCCTCGGGAATGCGGCCAGTGGACTGCTGATGGGGGCGAACGGGAGCGGCAGCGACAGTTCGCTGACGCGGGCGGCGGTGAGCGAGGGCAGTATCGTTATCCGCGACGGCGCGAATCAGCAGCAGGACGTGACGGGGTTAAGCCGGGATGCGGCGCATGCGAACCAGACGCTGAGTCCGATATTTGATCAGGAGAAAGAGCAAAACCGTCTGGCGACAGCGCAGAAGACAGGTGAAATCGGGCGCCAGGTGAGTGATGTGCTGGTGACGCAGGGCAAGCTGAACGCGCAGGCGGCGCAGAGCGACCCGGCGGCGCGGGCAGCGGCGCGGGCGAAGCTGGTAGCGGGAGGGAATGGCAGTCCGAGCGAGGAGCAAATCAACGCGCAGGTGAGCAGGACGGCGACGGCGGACTACGATACGGGCGGAAAGTACCAGAAGGTGGCGCAGGCGGTAACGGCGGCGATGCAGGGTCTGGCGGGGGGCGACCTGGCGCAGGCGGCGAGTGGCGCAGTGAGCCCGTATGTGGCGGAAATCATTCACAGCCAGACGACGGACAGCGCGACGGGTAAGGTGAATGTGGAAGCCAATGCGATGGCGCACGCGGTGTGGGGAGCGATAGCGGCGGCATCGGGAAATAACAGCGCGCTGGCGGGAGCGGCAGGCGCAGTGAGTGGCGAGCTGCTGGGGCGCTGGATAGCGGCGGAATATTATCCGGGTGTTAAGACAGAAGAGCTGTCGGATGAGCAGAAGTCGACGATAAGCGCGCTGAGTACGCTGGCGGCGGGACTGATGGGGGGGCTTAGCGGAGGCAGCAGCGCGGATGCGGTGACGGGTGCACAGGCCGGGAAGAATGCGGTGGAGAATAACTTACTGAGCGGCAGTGAAGATGCGCAGGCGGCATGGTTGCGCCAGCACGGCATCGATATGGCGAGTTGTTCCGATAACCCAGGCGGGTCGGCATGTCAGAAAGCGATAAATGAGCGTAATGCGGTAGGACTTGCGCTGGCATCGGGTAGTGTGGCCCTGTTACCAGGTGGTGCTCAGGCAATGTGGGGACTGGGAGCAAGTGCAAATGCCGGTATCAGTTATCTGGCAGATGGCACGATAGATCCGGCAAATGCGACTATTGCTGGCTGGGTAAACGTGCTCAGTATGGGGAATGGTCTGGCAGGTACGGTAGGCTGGAATGCCGCAGGTGGTGCGCTGGGCAACTGGATAGATGACAAAGATCCACTGTCTGGTGCGCTTATCAATGGTGCCGGTTCGGGTATTGGCTATGGCATTGGTAAAGGACTCTCATGGGGTGTTAATGCCGGGGCAAACTGGTGGAAAGGAGGCTGGGATCCGAAGTTTAACGCTGAATTGAGGCAGTTTACTGAAATTAAGGGGGATTTTGGTATTTCGAAGGAAATGACTCCGAGCCGCGTTCCTGGGGCTTTTGGTGATTTTGGTGGTTCATTCTTCTCGGAAATAACAGGTAAAGGTATAGAGAAGCGCGCGGATTCTATGGGGGAGAGAAAAAATGATTAATGTTCTCTTTTTTATCTTCTCTGTGGTGGCGGGGATTCTCATGGCCGAACTGGCTTATGTGTCCTTACTTATTGTTGATTATGTCATACAGGGTAGCTTCAGTTTTTCTTCCTCTGAAGCTCTGCATAATCTGAAAGTAGGTTTTGGTGGTGGCTGCATTATTGGTGCAGGGATCGTTTTATGTCGTCTTTTTAAGATTAAAGGATTTTAGTGGAGAATAATGCGCTGAGTCTGCAACCGTTTCTGGTCTTTCCAATTATGCTACGAGTGATAAAAATGGGGAGGAAGAGAAATGATGAAAGTACCAACATGGCAATTAGTATTGTTATTTTTTTATTCCTGTACAGCTGTTCCCGCCACTATGTTCATGCTGAGTCTGGTATTTCAGTGGATCCTTGTACCTGGATTTGATGTTGATTTCTTTGGCTATGAACAAGTGTATGTTGCTCTCAAAATGGCAGTTATAGGTTTTTTTGTCGGGATATGTCTATGGCTTTCCTATTACTTGTCTTATAGAAAGCGAATGTTAAATAAGTAAGCTGTTGTTGAGAATAACCTGATGGGTGGGAACGAATGGGGCCAGGGTGAGAAAGCCAGAGAGCATGGCGCAGATGTTCTCTCATGCGCAGATAACCCGTCTGGTGAAGCCTGCCAGCGAGGAATTGCTGAGAATAAAGCTTATGCAGGTGCGTTGGCTTCAGCGGGGCTAATCTATCTGCCGGGAGGAATGCAGATTACTGGCGCGATAGGCGGAACGGCAAATGCAGGTATTCAGTATGCGATTAATGGAACGGTTAATCCAACTGATGTATTAATCGCGACTTATGTTGGAGCATTTACTGCAAATACGGGAGTCTGGGGAACTGTGGGCTGGAATGCGGCAGGTGGTGCAACATCCAGCTATCTGAACGGTGATGATCCATTTAAAGGTGGCGTAATAAGTGGTGCCGCTTCGGGTATCGGTTATGGAATAGGTAAAGTTGCCAAAATTTCATTAGATAAATGGGTTAATCCTGCATGGAAAAATTACGAGTGGATTGATATGGGGATGGGGGTAAGTAAACCAATGCAGTTGAGCTCATTACCCGGTATATCTGGTAACAGTGGTGCAGCGTTAGCTACTGAGATGGGAAGTCAGGGCGGCTCTAAACTCATTGATATATTGAACGAGGATTAATGTGAATATATACAATGAATTAAAAGTTTTTTCCATGATCGTAGGCCTCCACACATTGGTTATCTCTTTGTGTGCACTAGTTTTACAGTTTGTATTTATAGCCTATGTTTTTTTCTTGACAGGGACATGGGATGTTAATTTTATGCGAGCGCTATTATTTATTAAAGCTGGTGCCTTCGGTGGGTTTATTGCAGGTTTTGGTGTTTGGTTAATGTATTACTTTATTCCCAAGTTTAGGTAATACAGATCACTCTTCCCCAAAATTCTCCTGCGTATTTGCTCTGGGGTATGAAGATTAGCAGTTCAGACATAGCATAAGCGAGCCCGGCCATCGCGGCGGGATCGTTTTATCAGACCTTATCCACAGCCCGTTCCTGAAGGAACCCTCGTCATCTGCGATATGGCGAGTCAGCAGCAGGACGTGACGGGGTTAAGCCGGGATGCGGCGCATGCGAACCAGACGCTGAGTCCGATATTTGATCAGGAGAAAGAGCAAAACCGTCTGGCGACAGCGCAGAAGACAGGTGAAATCGGGCGCCAGGTGAGTGATGTGCTGGTGACGCAGGGCAAGCTGAACGCGCAGGCGGCGCAGAGCGACCCGGCGGCGCGGGCAGCGGCGCGGGCGAAGCTGGTAGCGGGAGGGAATGGCAGTCCGAGCGAGGAGCAAATCAACGCGCAGGTGAGCAGGACGGCGACGGCGGACTACGATACGGGCGGAAAGTACCAGAAGGTGGCGCAGGCGGTAACGGCGGCGATGCAGGGTCTGGCGGGGGGCAACCTGGCGCAGGCGGCGAGTGGCGCAGTGAGTCCGTATGTGGCGGAAATCATTCACAGGCAGACGCCAGACTGCGATACAGACTGTAAAGGAAAACTTGCTGAAGATGTGGCAGAAGGGAATGCAGTAGTATCAGCCCATCTGGCAGATACTGTTGGGTTAGGCATATTGCCTAAGGGGGCTTTGGTAACAGCTGCCATCAGTGGCGGAGCCAATACTGCAATACAATATGCCACGACTAGTGAAGTGAATTACATAGATGCGTTGATAGCGACTTGGGTTGGAGCAGCAACCTCAAAAACTGGTTGGTTAGGAACTGTGGGATGGAATGCGGCAGGTGGTGCAATATCCAGCTATCTGAAAGGGGATAATCCTTTTACAGGTGGCTTAAGTAATGGTTTGGCCTCTGGAGTGGGTTATGGTGCAGGAAAACTCATTGAGCTGCCTATGGATAAAATTTACAACCCGATGAAGCCATGGAAAGACTGGATCTGGACAGATGTCGGGATGGGAATATCCAAACCGCTGCCGATTAATCCAGTACCTGGTATTGCTGGTAATGCCTCGGGTAGTGCGGTGACAGAGATCCTCAATGATCAAGCGGGTAAAACAGGTGTGAAATTCCAAAAAGGGAACCAAAAATGAATAGAAAATCTTGGTTCTTTATTTTTTTCTATCTATTTTTTGCTTGCAATGTAGCAATGATCGTATTGTTTTTAATTATATACGTGCTCATTAGAGGTTACCTCTTATTGGTTTACCACATCCCATTTGAGCTGATTTGGAGTGATACATGGAAGTATACAAAAGCTGCATGTTTCACAGGGGCGTTGATAGCTACTGGTTGTTGGTGGATTTATTACCAGGGCTACAAGAAAAATCGTAATAGGTAGCGGGAGGGAATCCCCATCCGAGCGAGGAGCAAATCAGCGCGCAGGTGAGCCGGACGGCGACGACGGACTACGATACGGGCGGAAAGTACCAGAAGGCGGCGCTGACACAGTTTGCCCAGCAGGAACGCTAACGCGAATCTATGTAGCCCCTCCCCGTTATCCGGGGAGAGGCAGGCGAGGCCATTACACCGCCACTTCCATTTCCATCATCACCGGGTGGAAACGGCGTTTAAAGTAAATCAGGCCGTGCCCTTGCGGGCTCAGGGTAATATTGCGGATCTCCACCAGATACACCAGGTGGGTGCCGATGGTTTGCACCTGGCTAATTTCGCCTTCGAGGCTGGCCAGCGAGCCCTTCAGCACCGGCTGCCCGAGCGCGCCCTGCTGCCAGCCGCTGAGGGCGAACCGCTCTTCCATCGTCAC
>OAZY01000728.1_pt1 | contig 18131 bp, 7 predicted proteins | sample 1494931 | NCBI WGS metagenome assembly OAZY01 (sample SAMEA2579921, study PRJEB22360) | human gut metagenome | biome: human gut; feature: human-associated habitat; material: faeces | place: Denmark | collected 2008/2010 | reverse complement strand
GCGGCGGCCCGAGCGGTCCGGCCGTTACTTATCCCGTCCAAGGTCATATCGGCGAAGTCATTGTTAATCCCTATAACGTTGCGCCTTTGACGGCCGTGATCCGCGACGGCGGTTATAAGCTCGATGACGTCACCGTAAAAATTCTTCCGAAACCCAACGGCCGCACGATCGAATACAAAGTCTCCAAACGCCAGCTTAAAACGCATGCGGGCGTTCCGGTGTTCGGTCTGTATCAGGACTACCTCAACACGGTGGAAGTGAGCTATACGCGCACCTTCCAGGGCAAGGCTGAGAAGTTCACAGACCGCTATCAGTTCTATGCGCCGTCCATTTATACCCGTTCAAACGGCATGCCGAATCAGCGGCGTCCCTTTACGGTCGAAGTTCAGAAGGTAGATCCGGAATTTGCAGACCGTCTCTATCTCGTTGACGCACAGTTGAACAGCGTTGCGCCGCAGGGAGCCCGCTTCACCTGGAATAATCCTTCGGGCGGTGCGCTGGAATGGGCCTACAACACGAATGTCGGCATCGTCGATACGGCCGGCGAAGTTCGCTGGTGGCTCTTTGATACGCTGATTGGCGATCCGGAAAACCCGTGGTACTCGGGCTACTTTATGGGCTTCCAGCAGACCAAAGACGGTGCGCTCACCTGGGGCTTCGGTCAGCGGTATGTCAAATACGACCTCATGGGACGCGAGATCTTCAATCGCCGGCTCCCCTCGGGCTACAGCGACTTCAGCCATTCGTTTGACAACGCCCAGAACGGCAACAGCCTCCTTCGCGTCGCAGCGTTCGACTATCGCCGCGCCGACAATAAGCGCGTTCACACGGTGCGTGACGTGATCGTTGAAATTGACCCGAATGGCGGCGTGGTCGATGATTGGCGTCTGGCAGAAATTCTCGATCCGTATCGTTCCAACGTCATTAAGGCGCTCGATCAGGGTGCGGTATGCCTCAATATCGATGCTTCCAAGGCCGGTCAGACCCTTTCGGCCGAAGATCTTGCCAAACAGGAGCAGGAAGGCGTCTTCGGTGACGTCGCCGGCGTGGGACCGGGCCGCAACTGGGCGCATGTCAATTCGGTTGACTACGATCCGACTGACGATTCCATCATCATTTCGTCGCGTCACCAGTCTGCCGTTATCAAGATCGGCCGCGACAAGAAGGTCAAATGGATTCTTTCTTCTCCCGAAGGCTGGCGCAAAGGCTGGGCTGAAAAAGTCCTGACGCCGGTGGATAAGGACGGCAAGCCCATTAAGTGCGAAGGCAGCAAGTGCGAAGGCAGCTTCGACTGGAGCTGGACGCAGCATACGGCCTGGCGTATTGACGAAAAGTCCGACAAAGACACGGTCTACATTACGGTATTCGACAACGGTGATGCCCGCGGCATGGAGCAGCCCGCATTGGCCGAAGATAAATACACGCGCGGCGTGATCTATAAGATCGATCAGAAGAAGATGACGGTCGAACAGATCTGGGAAGTGGGCAAAGATCTCGGACACGAGTACTACAGTCCGGTGACGGGACTCTGCGGCTATGAGGCCGACAAGAATTCTGTGACGGTCTTCTATTCGACGGCTGGATTGAGCTTCCAGAAGAAGAAGGGAACGGCCGCAGCAGCCACCTCGCCGCATCCGTATCTCTATGAGTACCGTTGGGGTGAAACTCAGCCGGCAGTTGCGCTGAAGTTTACCGATGTCTTCGGTTATCAAGCCTTCCCGATCAGCGTGAAGAAGGCCTTCACGGACAACTAATCCGGGTTTGATCCGCTCTAGACCATAAAGCGCTGAGAGCCGCAGTACGTCTGTGCTGCGGCTCTCATTATTTTCGCTAAGGGGTGTTTGCCGCGGCTGCCGCCGAACAGACAATGGAACGCACCCATTGATGAAGGGGACTCGCGTCCGTGCGTTCATGCCAAAGAATTTCCGGCGTCCAGAGAAATTGGCTGCCTTCATCAAAATGGAGCAGTTCTATGGGCAGCCAGTTCGAGAGTCTTTGCGCAACGGCAAGCGGAGCGGCCAAAAAACAGTCGTTTTGCAAAATGGTGAAGAATCCGGCAATAAAGTACGGAAGCCGGATGGCTTCAGCAGTTGCCAGATTCATAGAGAGCCGCATAGGACTTTCAAAACCCGATGGACGGTGAATAATGGGGAGCACTTGGCGGAAACCCCGCAGATCACCGGCGGTAATTCGGCCGTCCGGATGCGCGAGCGCCATTGGATGATCTCGGCGTACGACAACGCAGTGCGGACAGGTGAGCAGCCGCTGATGACGAAATCGGTCATTTTTGCGCGCTAAGAAATCCTGACCAAGAATGAAATCGATGTCGCCGGAAGAAAGTTTGCTTAGTGTCTGGTCGTCAAGTTCGGAAACGGAAATCTGCAGACGGGGCGCCTCTTCGGCCAGGCGCTTTAATGCCGGAGCGAGGAGCGCCAGATAAGCGTTGTCTGTGCAGGCGAAGACGAGCCGGCTTTCAATGTCTGCAGGATGAAAGGCGAGCGGATGCTCGAACAGTTTTCCAAGACTTCTGATTGAAGCTCTGATGTCCGGAAGCAGACGCTCAAGTTCGGGCGTTGCGATCATGCGCGGGCCGCATCGCTGGACGAGTTCATTATTGAAAAGTTTGCGAAGCGATGAAAGCATGCGCGAAGCTTTGGCCACGCTGATGCCTATGCGGGCGCTCGTCTTCGTGAGAGATTCGGTTTCGGCAAGGGTTTTGAGGAGCAGAAGGTCTATGTATTTAAGCTCGTGTATGACCGAAGCTGGGGCGGCGGGAATAATCTCGTCGGAGGGGGCAGGCTGCTGAGGCATTGTTTTTTAAAAATTATAAAGGTGATATCTATTATGAACATTTTTGCATCACGCTTTATGAAGAATGCTCATTCTGAGGGAATTCCCTCGGCGGCAGCGAAATAAAGTTTACGAAATAAGTGAATTCAGTTTCTTCCATTATTTTGAAGCCCGAAGAATCATGATTCTTCGGGCTTCAGGTCATTATGAAATAAAGGTGTTTTTAGAAGACTTTGCGTGCACCGATGGTCCAGCGCCAATTCTCCTGAATTTCGCCGCCGGAAGTACGTTCAAGGTCCACGTAAACGTTGGCGGTGTCGCTGAGCCGGAAGTTGCCGCCGACGCCGTATTCAACCCAGGTGCCGCCAAGATCATCTTTGACCGTGCGGGAGGTGTTGTTGAAGGCTGTCGTTTCAACTTCACCTTGGAAGTCGTGAACAACCGAGAAGCGAGCGTAGATATTGCCCTTGTTTTCCGGGAAGCTGAACCCTGCACGAGCACCCAAGCGTCCGATCAGAGAGTCATAGTCTTTTTGGGAGAAGCGGGTGCCGTTAGATGCCGTGAAATCGTCACCAACGACGCGGCCGTAGATCACTTCCGCCTGCGGTTCAATAAAGGCGAGCTCGGAAAGATTGAACTTGTGTCCTACTTCCGCAGTGACAGCGTAGGCATTGTTGTTGTAGGAACCTGTCATCGTCTGAGCGGTAAAGTCAGCGTCGAGCCGAGCATAACGTGCCGTCAAATCCAGATAGGATCCATTTTCATGCTGCCACACGCCGTAAGCCGTAAACGCGTAGGCTTTGTTGTCGCCGGAAATGCCGGTCGCTTCAACTGCGCCGTCGGTATAGCTGAATGCGCCGCCGATTGTCCAGGCGTCCGCCACCTTAACATCGGCACCGACTTGGATCGTAGTGTTCTTATTGACCTGTCCGGCATCGCCGTACTTCTGTTCAGATCCGAAGACGCGTGCCCAAGCACCGATATTGCCGTTCAGGTCGCGGAGTTCACCCATGCGCTTTTGCAGGTTGTTGAGCTCGTGACGCCAGGAGAAAACAGCAAGCGAATTAATCGTGTTGTATCCCTCAAGCTTTTGGTTGGCTTGCGTTATCACTGAAGTCGTTCCATCCCCATTGTCAACAACCTTCCAGCTGTCAGCGACCGCACCTTCAGCGGCGGAGAGGCTTAGGCCGGTTGTGGAGCCGACAGAGGCTTTCAGAGCGTTCACTGCATCGTCAGCTGACGCATACTTGTCGTTCTGGCTGCCAGAAAGAACGGCTTGTGTGTTTTTGTTGTTATTGGCAGTAATGTTGATGATCTTTTCATCAGCAGTATTAATGAGGAAAGTGCCGCCCGAGCCTTCGAGTGTCGTGCTTGAAATTTTTGCGCCGTCGTTAAGCGTGAGTGTAGATGTGCCGTTGAGCGTAGTGGAGGTCGTTGTTACTTCACCGTTGACATCAACCTTAACGGAATCGGATGCTGTAAGGTTCCCGTCATTGCCTTTCCATTCGTTGATCACCCAAGAGCCGGAATTCTTAAAGACAATACTGCTGCCCTTCCCAGTCACTTCGTACTTGCCGGAGGAGGCTGTCGCATCGCCGTCGCCGCCCAAGGTGACAGTTGATGTTCCATCCGTTTGCGAGGCAATAATCGTACCGGTGATGTTGGCCGTTTTGTTAACAATTAGATTTACTGAAGAGTCATTGCCGCCCTTAAATGTGGTGGTCGAAGTGTCAACCGCTTTTTTGTTGGCTACGTTAATGTCGCCTTTAAGATTAAGCACATCGGCTTCAATTTTTACGGATGTATTGCGGTCAAAATTGCTGTGACCTGCGCCTTCGTTGCCAACATTGATACTCCCGGTCATATCCAGCGTTCCGGCTTTGACGCTCAAAGTCAGCTCTTTGCCGGGTCTGGACATTTCCCCATAAGTACCGCAAATATTGCCGTCGATGGTGAGTTTGTTGGCATCAACAATGACGGTACCCCAGCCGCCGGAACCAATTACACCGCCCACGGGACCTGTAGAGCCATCAAGAACAGCTTCATCGGCATAAAGAGACACCGTGTTTCCTTCATTGGCCTGAAGCAGGGCAACGCCGTAATCATCTTTGCCGTAAGTGGTATGGGCTTCAAAGTGTTTGATTCGATTGGTTTCGGTGCCGATCAAAACTTTGCTTGATCCATCTGTACCTTGAGCATTAATGAAGCCGTCACCTACGTAAGCAACGATTTCATTTGCCAAAATGGTCAAATGATTGTTGGCTCCCTTCATTTGGAATCCACGATCAGCAGATTTTTCATTATCACCAATCGTCAGCTTATTCGTTTCAATCGTCAGCGAAGAGTTCCCATCTTGCCAGGCTGCAAAATTGTTGAGACCTTCTCCGGGATTTATGGTTGAACCGCTGGAAGTGATTTCGGCATTGCTGCCGAAATGAATAGAATTAGACTTAATTGAAAGAGAGGAGATATTTTCAGTCTCTCCCTTCAAGTAAATTTTGGCTTTCGTAGAAGTGCCGACAGACACTTGATTATTTAACTTTAGCGCAACATTCGTATCTTCGAATGTCGAGTTCCCGCCGATTGACTGACTAAAACCTTTTTCCAAGGTTTCCTGATCAACCGTCGCTGCATCTGCAGCTTGTGCGAGTACGGGGAAGGCTGCTGCAACCGCAACAGCGAGAAAGGTCAATCTTGTCGTAGAGAGTTTGCCCATCTTTACTTTTCCTATTTCACAGTTAACCAACTCGGATTGAGCGAGTCTTTTCAAAAGTAAAGCGTTGTAACGATAAGGGGGAGGGTGGGGTTACCCTTATTCGGCCTAATATTATTTAGAAATCAGTATGTTAAGCCAATGATAAGCTGCTGGAGAAAATAAAAAATGTTAGCTAAAGCAAACACATTGTTTACTTAAACCGAAAATTCAGCTCTGAGTGGCGTCAGCAACAAATACAGTTGGGGCACAAAGAAGAAAAAGCGCTCTGATTCCCAGAGGGATTCAGAGCGCCTAGCCGCAGCAGAGCTGCCGTTCGTTTTTAGGCCGATGCGCTGAGCTTCTCAACTCTTACTGCGCACACCTTGTACTCCGGCGTACTGCAGATATTGTCGAGTGCCGCCTTGGTGAGCCAATTGCAGTTGCCGTCCTGAAAATGGAAGGGCATCCAGCTTTCGCCGACATTGGTTTTGTCGGACACATGAGCGACCGAATCAATAGCGCCGCGCCTTGAAGTGACCTTCACGCGGTCGCCGTTGCTGATGCCGAGACGTTCAGCATCCTTCGTGTTGAGCTCAATGAAGGAGCGCCCCGAAATCTCGTTGATGCCTTCCGTTTTGTCGGTCATGGCGCAGGCGTTGTACTGATAGAGCACTCGGCCGGTGGTGAGCATCAGCGGATATTCGCTGTCGGGCAGTTCGCTCGGATCACGGTACTGCGCGGTCGAGTAGCGGCCGAGACCTCGGGTGAACTTCCCAACGTGGAGAATCGGCGTACCCGGATGATCCGGACCCGTGCAGGGCCACTGCAGTCCCTGACCGGCGTTTTCGGCGCCGTCGAGACGCGCATGGCTGATGCCGGCAAAGGACGGGGTAACCGAAGCAATTTCGTCCATGATCTGAGCGGGCGTGAGATGCGGCTGAGGGTAGCCCATCCGATTCATGATATCGGTGAAGATATCCGTGTCGGCGCGTGTTCCGGGGATTTCCACGGCTTTGCGGATGCGCTGCACGCGGCGTTCGGTGTTGCTGAAGGTGCCTTCTTTTTCGGCATAGCTGCGTCCCGGGAGCACAACGTCGGCATACTTTGCCGTTTCCGTGAGGAAGAGTTCATCCACCGCCAGGAATTCAAGGTTCTTGAGGGCCTTGATGACGTGATGCGTGTCCGGGTCGGTGCGCACGGGGTCTTCGCCGAAAATGAAGAGTCCCTTCACTTCGCCCTCTATCATCTTGGGGAAGCAGTCCGTGGCATAGAGCCCTTTGAATCTCGGGAGCTGAGTTCCCCATGCTTTTTCAAATTTCTCAACGATGCCGGGGGCTGCGATTTTCTGGTAGCCCGTAAGATCGCCCGGAGATGCCCCCATGTCGCAGGCGCCCTGAACGTTGTTCTGGCCGCGAAGCGGATTGATGCCGCAGCCGGGACGGCCGTATTTGCCGGTCACCATGGCGATGTTGGAGAGCGACATCACGCCTTCGGTGCCCGAAGAGTGCTCGGTGACGCCTAAGCAGTAGACAATCGCGGCGCGGTCCGCGCGGCCGTAAAGACGTGCGGCGGCAATGAGGTCGCGCGGGTCAATCGCGCAGATTTGAGCGACGCGCTCCGGCGTGTACGCTTCGACCATCGCTTTGAGGTCTGCGAAACCTTCCGTGCGGGACTCAATGAACGCGTGGTCGATCAAGTCGTCATGAATAAGCTGACGGACGATGCCGTTGGCAAAGGCGACGTTCGTGCCGGGCTTGAGTTTGATGTGCAGGTCGGCCGTTTTGGACAGTCCGATATCGCGGGGGTCAACGACAATGAGCCGGGTGCCGCGGGCAACTGCAGCGCGAAGCTGCATGCCGATCACCGGATGCGCCTCTTCGGGGTTGGAGCCCACGAGCAGGATCACCTGAGCGTTTTCGCAGATATCGGAAATGGGATTGGTCATCGCGCCGGAGCCGAGCGTGCGCTGCAGGCCGGCAACCGATGGTCCGTGGCAGACGCGGGCACAGTTGTCGACGTTGTTGGTCTCAAAAACCGTGCGCGCCATCTTCTGGAGCATGTAGATGTCTTCATTGGCCGAACGCGCGCAGGCAAAAGCTGCGATGGCGCTCCCGCCGTGCCGGGCCTTGATTTCGCCGAAGCGCCGCGCAACCAGGTCGAGCGCCTCATCCCAGGAGGCGGGTTCAAGTTCCCCGGTGATTTTGCTGCGGATGAGGGGCGTCGTCAGGCGCTGCGGCGAGTGAACGAAGTCAAAGCTCGCCGACCGTCCCTTCACGCAGAGAAGCCCGTGATTGGATGGGCCGTCCAGAGCTTCAGTGTCGACAATGCGGCCGTTTTTCACCACGAGGTTATATTGGCATCCGGTAGCACAGTGCGGACAGGTCGTCCGGACGCGCTGGATTTCCCAAGAACGGTATTCGCGGCGGCGCTTCATGGTGATGGCGCCCGTTGGGCAGGCCCCTGCGCAGTTGCCGCAGGACTCGCAGTTCGTGCTCTTCCAGTCTTCGGCGAAAGGCGCAAGAATGGAGGTGCGCACGCCCCTGCGGCCGGTAATCAGGGTGTGGTTGCCCGCAGCGTTGTTGCAGGCGCCTACGCAGCGCTGGCAGCGAATGCAGAGCGCGGGATTAAAGGCAATGAAGGGGTTCGAGTCGAGGATCGGTCCCCCGGCGGGCTTAACGTCAAAGGGCGTCGTTTCAACGCCGAGCTCTCGGCAGCGGTCCTGCAGTTCGCAGCTGCCGTTTTTCGGACAGCTGAAACAGTACTGGGTGGTGTTGAGTCCGTGGTCGGCGATGATGAGCTGGAGTGCCGTGCGGCGTGCCGCAGTGATCGCGTCCGAATTGGTGTGCACGACCATGCCGGGCTTGACGAGGGTGTTGCAGGAGGATACAAGACCTGCGGTGCCTTCGACCTCAACCACGCAGAGCCGGCAGGAGCCAATGGAGCTCACATTTTTCAGGTAGCAAAGCGTCGGAATATGAAGACCGGCGCTGCGCGCAGCCTCGAGAATGGTGGTGCCTTCTTTGACGGAGACAATCCTGCCGTCGATCGTAAAGTCAAACATATTGGATTCTCCCGCCGCAGGACGCACCTGCACCGAAACAGTCGCAGCGCAGGCAGCGGCCGCATTCTTGCTGCACTTCTTCACTGCTCATGCCGATTTCGACTTCATTGAAGTCGCGCTTTCTGAATTTGACCGGCCGTTCGATCAGATTGACGCGCCCTTTGGGCGTGCGGTCATTCATGCGCGGAGGCGGCGCCGAAACACCGCAGTCGAGGTAATGGTGAAAGCCGAGCATTTCATCAATGTTGCGGGCGGCAACCTTGCCGGCGCCCACAGCTTTGATGACGGTGGTGGGACCGCTTTGGCAGTCGCCGCCGACAAAGACATTGGAAAAGCCTTCGGCAGCGAGGAATTCGTCCGTCGTAAAAGCGCCCCAGTGCGTCTTCATGCCGAAGGCTTCAAAGGGAGAGGAAACCACATCCTGACCGACGGCCGCCACGATAAGGTCTGCCTCAAGACGCTCAACGGGCTTTTGCGCATTGACGACGCCGGGGCGGCCGCGCGAGTAGGCGCTGATCATCTGCGGCTGCATTAGGAGCGCCGTGCAGGCGCCGGATGCATCGACTTCAATGGAAACCGGCGCCTGAAGCGGGAGCATCTCGACGCCCTCAGCAACGGCGCTTTCGATTTCTTCCTTGAGCGCCGTCATGTCTTCAATGCGGCGGCGATAGACCAGATTCACCTCGGCTGCTCCCGCGCGCACCGCGGTGCGAACGCAGTCCATGGCGACATTGCCGCCGCCGATAACGGCAATCTTTTTGCCGCGGTAGTCCGGGTAGACGCCGTCGCCGATGCTGCGCAGCATATCCACTGCGGAAATGACGCCCTTGGCGTCTATCCCGGGCAGACGAAGCTTTTTAGCCGCATGCGCGCCGATGGCGACGAAGACAGCATCGCAAGTTTCCGAAAGCGCCTTCATTTCGTCGGTGCCGACGGGGCTCTCGAGATGGACATTGATGTTGCCCACGCCGAGAATGGCCCGGATGTCTTCGTCCAGACGCTCGCGCGGAAAACGGTAGGCAGGAATGCCGTAGCGCATCATGCCGCCCAGGTGCTTCTTTTCTTCATAGAGCTCCACCGTGTGCCCCATGAGCGCGAGGAAATAGGCGCAGGTGAGGCCGGCGGGGCCGCCCCCGATGACGGCGATCGTGCGTCCGGTATCGGGCTGACGCTTCGGGGTCGGAACGGTGTCGGCAGCCGCCTGATCGCAGGCGTATTTTTTGATGGCGCGGATATTGATCGGCGCATCAATGAGCGTGCGGCGGCAGCGCTTTTCGCAGGGATGCTCGCACACATAGCCGCAGGCAGTCGGAAAAGGATTGTCTTGGCGGATCAGCGCAACGGCTTCGGCGCTGCGGCCTTCGGCCACAAGCGCGATGTAGCCCGGCACGTCAACGTGCGCAGGGCAGAAGGTTTCGCAGGGCACGGACTGAGCAATACCCTTCTGGCAGCTCTGCTCTTCCGTATGGTGCTTAAATTCGTCGGCAAAGCGGGTGAGGCTCTCGAGCACCATCTGCGCAGCGTCGTAGCCGATGGCGCAGTCCGAGCCCAAGCGGATGAATTCCGCGAGTGTTTTGAGCCGGCCGAGATCTTCAGGCCGAGCTTCGCAGTCCACGATGCGGCGCATAAGCTTGGCAAGCTGAGGAAGGCCGTCCCGGCACGGCACACATTTGCCGCAGGTCTGCAGCGCACTCGCTTCAAGGAGGCTCAGCTGCAGCGCAAGCGCGCACTGACCCGGAGGCGTGGCTTCGATGCGCCGAGCAAAACCGTGCATGGTTTCTTCGTTGCGCGCATCAGTTACAGGGATGGAATGAACGGATAGTCTGGCCACGAACTTCTCCTCGATCTTCATGGCTTGCACCTTGATATAGCTTTATGAATAGGTGCAGGTGGTTGGGGCTGAAGAGCTTGGCAGACTGTACTCACGTTATCCCTTAGCTCTTTGGAGCGGCATTGTATCTTCCGATTGAACGTCTGAGAAGTTCAAGCCGCATATCTTTATAAACCTGGGAAAAATTCAGCCTTCAGGGATTGATGCGAAGGAATTAAGCCCTTTGTCGTATAAATAATGAAATCCGCTGCGGCAGTAGGGGGATAGACAGCGTAAGCCGTTCCTTATATAACAGATAGTCTGCGCCTGATGTTGGGGAGCCCAGACTGCAGAAGACGATCAGCATCTCTGCAATGAGAATTGCAACCAATCGCAAAGACAAAATGCGGAAAAGCTGATTGAAATCCTGCAAAAGACTGCGGCAGAGGGAATTTCAGCCAACAATGATCTTGCCGGCAAAATTCCGCCATGATAGGACAATCCCCTACATCTTCCGTATTGGTTGTATATTTGCAGTCTGTTGAGGGTTATCCCTGATTTTTGACCATCTTCCTGAGACGGCAGGGATCGCCCGCAGATGCAAAACGCAATAAAGGAGATCACCATGATTCGCACGTTTGCCGCTCTTGCTGCTCTTTTGACTGTCGGTGCCGTTCAGGCTGCCGATATGAATATGGATATGTCCGGCCATGAACATCACATGATGATGGGGGACCATTCCATGCATATGGCCGCACAGAGCCCGGCCGTTCAGGCTGTCGGTGTTGTCAAGGCTATTGATGCAGCCAACGGCAAGGTCACGATTGAGCATGAACCCATTGCTGCCCTGCAGTGGCCGGCCATGACGATGCGCTTTACCTTCAAGGACCCCAAGCTCGTTGAAGGTCTGAAGGCGGGCGACAAGATTCACTTCACCTTTACGCAGGAAGGTCAGCTCTCGGTCCTCCAGAGCATCGAACGCTGATTGCTCCAAGCACTGCCGGACTCTGCCGCGCACTGATCCGCCGCTCCCTCGGGCTTCTGGTCAAAGCGCAGCGCTCCAGTCCGCATTGGTTCTTCCCGCAAGTTTCTGCTTGCCCGACCCTCAAGCCGTCATCCCCGCCGGGACGACGGCTCTCCTCGTATTACCCCTTTTTTGTCAGCCGCCCAATCGCCGCATCGACAAAATGACTGACGGACCGTTCCCATGACGTCGCCTTCCCCGTCCACCTCATCTTCCCCATCGACTCAGACCGGCCGCAGTCCGGTGCTCACGGTGCTTGCTGTGGTTGTCGCTTTGGCCGCCGGCGCTGCTGCCGGCGGATATGCCGTTTGGCGTCACCAGTCTTCACTCGAACATTTCGCGCAGCGGCTCGGGCTCCTTGAATCGACATCAGCATCCGGAGCGCATTCGGCCTCAGCAGCCCCGCAGATGCCCGCCGGCCTTAAGCTCGCACAGCCCGATGCCGACGGCAAACCCGTGCTTTATTGGTACGACCCGATGAAGCCTGACGTGCATTTCGACAAACCCGGTCCTTCGCCCTTCATGGATATGGACCTCGTGCCGAAATACGCCCCCGTGGGTGCAGCCGCGGCAAAGCCCAAAGCCAAGGTGAAGCTCGCCGAACCGGATGCTGACGGAAAGCCCGTGCTCTATTGGTACGATCCGATGAAGCCCGACGTGCACTTTGAGAAATCCGGTCCGTCGCCTTTCATGGACATGGATCTGGTGCCGAAGTACGCTTCCCAAGCCGATTTATCGGGCGGCGAGGATGAAAATCTTGAGCCTCAGGGCGTTGTCATTGATCCGACGCTCACAGCCAATCTGGGGCTGAAGACGGCAAAGGCCGAGCCGGGGCAGCTTTCGCTTTCGCGCTGGTTCCCGGCGGAAGTGCTCGTCAACGGCCACCATACGGCTCAGGTGCAGGCTCGGGCAGAGGGCTTTGTGGAGTCTGTCGCGCCGGTGACGGTCGGTGACTTTGTCAAAAAAGGGCAGCCGCTCGCTCAGCTGACCATCCCGTCATGGGTGGAGATGCAGAGTGAATATCTGGTGCTCGTTGAATTAAAGCGCAGCCGCGCTGAGCTCGACGCAGTGCTTTTGCGCCTCAAGCTTGCCGGCATGCCCGATGCCGACATTGAAGCGCTTCGCCGTACGAAGAAAGTCCGCACGAGCTTTCATATTGCCGCTCCGATTGACGGCGTGCTGACCGCTTTCGCGCTGAAAAACGGCATGAACGTCACAAAGAGCGATGCGGTAGCGGCGGTTGAAGGACTCGATCCGCTCTGGGTAACGGCTTCGGTGCCGGAGCGCTATGCGCCGTATCTCTCCCAAGCGAAATTTAAGCTCTCCGTCGACGCCTTCCCCGGCCGCACTTGGGAGGCCTCTGCGCCGACAGTGCTGCCCGAGGGCGAAGCGGCTACGCGTACGCTGAAGCTGCGGTTTTCGGTCGACAACCCCAATCTTGAACTGCGCCCGGGGATGACGGCCAAGCTTCTGCTTGCGGCGCCGGGGGCTCAAGGCATTCTCGTGCCCTCGCAGGCGGTGATTGACGACGGACGAAATCCCCGCGTGATCGTGCGTGAAGGCACGCGCTTCATTCCGAAATCCGTGCGCATCCTCGGTGAATCGTCCGGACAGACAGCGCTTGCCTCGGGTGTTCAGCCCGGCGAAGACGTGGTGGTATCGGGCGTCTTCCTGATCGACAGCGAAGCCAATATTGAAGGGGCGCTTGCCCGCATGCAGCCGGCTAGCGATGGCCAGAGCGCCAATGAGGGGGCTGCAGCCCCCATGGCGATGCCCGCAGATCCTATGAAACCGGCTTCGCCGGCAGGAGTTCAGAGCGAGCCCAAGAGCAGCATGCCGCAGGGCATGACGCACGGAGCGCCGGATGAGTCGCTCGGAACAGCGTCCAAGCCTCAGACGGTGCTCGACCTCAGCAGCCCGACGCCCTCGGCGGCAAAACAATCCCAAGGAGCCGCGAAATGATTGAACGCGTCATCCGCGCCTCGGTTGAAAATCGCGTACTCGTTCTTTTCGGCGCGCTTCTGCTCGCGATCGCCGGCATCGTTGCGGTGCTAAAGACGCCCGTGGATGCGCTTCCCGACCTTTCCGACGTTCAGGTCATCATTAAGACCGATTACTCGGGACAGGCGCCGGAAATTGTTGAGAACGAGGTGACGTATCCCATCAGCACGACGATGCTCTCCGTGCCGGGCGCTTCGACCGTGCGCGGCTTTTCACTCTTCGGCACCTCTTTTGTCTACGTTCTTTTTGAGGACGGAACGGATCTTTACTGGGCGCGTTCGCGCGTGCTGGAGTCGCTTAATTCGGCTGCCGGGAAACTCCCGAGCGGCGTCACGCCCGAGCTTGGCCCAGACGCCACCGGTGTGGGCTGGATCTATCAGTACGCTTTGGTGGACAAATCCGGAAAGAACGATTTGGAAAGCCTGCGGGCGCTTCAGGACTGGTTCCTCAAATATGAACTCAAGACCATCCCGGGCGTAGCCGAAGTGGCGAGCGTGGGCGGCGCCGTGAAGGAATATCAGATCATTCCGGATCCAGTCAAGCTCGAGCAGTACGGCGTTACGGTGGGCGACATCAAGACGGCGCTTTCCGCTTCGAATCAGGAAGCGGGCGGCGGTTCCATCGAAATGGGCGAAAGCGAATTCATGGTGCGCGCTCAGGGGTATCTGAAGACGCTTGACGACTTCCGTTCCATCGTGCTCAAAACAAATGCTTCGGGAACGCCGACGGTTTTGGGCGACGTCGCTCAGGTTCGCCTGGGGCCGGAAATGCGCCGCGGCATCGCGGAGCTTGACGGCGAGGGTGAAGTCGCGGGCGGCATTATTTTGCTCCGTACCGGCGGCAACGCCCGTGAAGTCATTGCTGCTGTGAAGACGCGCCTTGAGGAACTTAAGAGTGCGCTTCCCGAAGGCGTGGAAATTGTGCCGGTCTATGACCGAAGCTCACTAATTGACCGTGCCATCCAAAACCTCACGCATAAGCTCATTGAGGAATTCATCGTCGTTGCGCTCGTCTGCGCCATCTTCCTGTGGCATGTGCGCAGCGCACTGGTGGCGGTGATCACACTGCCGCTCGGCCTCGCGCTCGCTTTCATAGCGATGCACTTCCAGGGGCTTAACGCCAACATCATGAGCCTCGGCGGCATTGCAATTGCCGTGGGCGCCATGGTTGATGCGGCCATCGTCATGATTGAGAACGCCCACAAGCATATTGAAGCTTGGGAGGAGGCGCACCCTGGAGCAGATCTTGCCGGCGCGGAGCGCTGGCAGGTCATCACGGAAGCTGCGGTGGAGGTGGGACCGGCGCTCTTTATGAGCCTCCTTATCATCACGCTTTCCTTCATTCCGATCTTCACGCTTGAAGGCCAGGAAGGGCGTCTCTTCGGGCCGCTCGCCTGGACGAAGACGTGGTCGATGGCCGCCTCGGCCTTTCTGGCGGTAGTGCTCGTGCCGGTGCTGATGGGACTTTGGATTCGCGGTAAGATTCCGCCCGAAGACATCCCCTGAACCGCTGGCTTGTGCGTCTTTACCAGCCGCTCCTCATGGGCGTGCTGCGCCGGCCGAAGACAACGCTCTTCGCAGCGCTCTTGGTGCTTATCGGCGGCCTATATCCGGTGGAAAAGCTGGGCGGCGAATTTCTGCCCCAGATTGCCGAGGGCGATATTCTTTATATGCCGTCTACGCTCCCGGGGGTGTCTTCATCTGAAGCAGCAGCCATGCTGCAAAAGACCGACAAGCTCATCCGTACCGTGCCCGAAGTCGCTACGGTCTTCGGCAAGGCCGGCCGCGCCGATACGGCTACTGACTCGGCGCCTTTGGAGATGATTGAAACCACCATTCAGCTCAAACCCGAAAGTGAATGGCGCCCCGGCATGACGATGGAAAAGATTATCGACGAGCTCGATAAAACCGTTCGTCTCCCGGGTTTGGCCAACTTGTGGGTGATGCCGATTCGCAACCGTATCGACATGCTCTCCACCGGCGTGAAGAGCCCCATCGGCATTAAGGTGTCCGGACAGTCGCTTGCCGACATCGACGGCGCTGCCGAGCAGATTGAAGAGGCCGCGAAGACGGTTCCGGGTGTCGTATCAGCTATTGCTGAACGGCTGACGGGCGGACGCTACGTTGAAGTCAGCGTTGATCGTCTCAAGGCTGCCCGCTGGGGGTTCACCGTTGCCGGCGTGCAGAGCTACGTTAAGTCCGCCGTGGGCGGAGAGATGGCGGGCGACGTCGTTGACGGAATCGCGCGTTATCCGATCACGATCCGCTTTCCGCAGAGCTGGCGTGATTCGCCTGAAGCGCTCCGCAATCTGCCGATCATTTCCGGGTCCGGTCAGAGTCTGACTTTGGGGGATGTGGCTGAAATCCGCACGTCTCTCGGTCCCTCGATGCTGCGTACGGAAAATGCCCGGCCGGCTGCCTGGGTCTTTGTCGATGCCCGTGATCGCGACATGGCGTCGGTAGTGGGGGATCTTCGTGAAGCCATTGCCAAGTCGGTGTCTCTGAAGCCGGGCGTTTCCGTGGCCTTCTCGGGGCAGTACGAATTGATGGAGCGCGCCAAGGATCGCCTGACGCTGATGGTGCCGATGACCATCCTCATCATCTTTGTGCTGCTTTATCTGGCGTTCCGCCGTTTTGCAGAGTCGCTCCTTATTTTGGGCAGTCTGCCTTTCGCACTTACGGGCGGCATTTGGCTCCTTTATCTATTGGGCGACCGACTGTCAGTGGCCGTGGGTACGGGCTTCATTGCCTTGGCGGGTCTCGCGGCAGAGTTCGGTGTGGTGATGATCGTCTACCTGCGGCATGCCGTGCAGAACGATAAGTCCTTGGCCGATCCCAAGACCTTTACGGTGGAGGCGCTTGACCGAGCTATTGAGCATGGCGCGGCGCTCCGAGTTCGTCCGAAGACCATGACGGTGGCTGTGGTGCTCGCCGGCCTGATTCCAATTTTGGTGGGAACGGGCGCCGGCAGTGAGGTGATGAGCCGTATTGCCGCGCCGATGGTGGGCGGCATGGTAACGGCGCCGCTCCTTTCGCTCTTTGTTATTCCCGCAGCCTGGAAGCTCATCATGCTGCGGCGCAGGAAGCTTTAAGGCGAAACGCCGCAAAGCCATATGCATCGGCCGGTCTGCTTGAAGATCGGCCGATGTGTTTATAAGCGCACGACATTCAGAAGATAGGCCGCAGAGTGGGCTTGTGTAAGCTCAAGCTCTTGTCGAGAAGAATGGTCCTTTTGAACCGAAAGAACTGCGGCATAAGCCGGCAGAAGATGCTGCAAGTTTCGTATTCCCGCATAAAGCAAAGCCCCCGCAAGCCGTCCAAAGATTGCGGGGGCAGACTAGTAGGATTCCTAAATCGACAGGAAGTCTCTGGCTAACTTGTCGATTAGGAACCTTCTAGATCGATAGGCCGATTAGAACTTATGGATCAAACCAACCATGACTTCACAGGCATTGGGCTTGTGATCGTCTTCATCAGCCTTTTTATACGTATCCTCCAAATACGTCGCAGCCGTATAGACGCTCGTGCGCTTGGAGAGTGAATAATCGTAGCCGATCGTCACGTTCCAACGATCAAGCTTGGTTGAGCTGACTTCAGTATCTTCAGCGGAGACATAACCTGCAGCAGCCTTGGCCGTGCCGCCGAAGAGCGGGACACCGACGCCGAGACCAACGCTCCAGCCTTCAGCGCCGTTGGCGAAGTGCTTCTCGTCAGCAGTTTTTACTCCACCTTCATCGGTCACATATTTCTGACCAACGGACAGGGCGTTGTCAAAGTACTGGAATGAGCCGTAGGCAGTTAAAACGCCAAAGTTGTAGTTGCCGCCCAATGTCACCGTCAAGGAGTCATCCAGCGAGGTTTTGCTGGCGGGTGTCTGCACAGAACCGTAGTTGACGGAGTCGATCGTACCAACAAGGTAGAGATCTTGATTCTTGTAGGTCACGCCGAGGCCATAATAGCGGTCGGCCGTAGCCTTGCCTTCCGTGTATCCCTCATCGGTGTTCGAATCACCAAAAGAGTACTGAGCAAAAGCCGTGACGCCGGCAAAAGACGGCGTCTTGTAGGTGACCATGTTGTTGTAGCGTGTATGGCCTTTAGCCTGCACATATTTCACGCCGGAAAAGTCACCCCAGCCGGTGGAGAACGGCGAAATGCCGCCGAGAAGACCATAGGAGCCGAGCGAACTGGCGAGCTGACCCGTACGGCCGAATGCAACTTCACCGAAAGCACCGGACAAAGCCAAAGTAGCCTGACGATCAAAGAGCGTATTGGAGGTGGACAGCGCACCCGTATCAGCCGAAAAACCGTTTTCCAGAACGAAGGAGACCTTCATGCCGTTGCCGAGGTCTTCCGTGCCTTTCAAGCCGAAGCGGGAGCCAGAGTTCTGGCCAGATTTCATCTGGAATGTGTCTTGTGCATCATACGTAGACGAATCGCCATCGAGATGTTCATAGGAGAAGCCGTAGTCGACCAAGCCGTACAGCGTGACGTCGGCAGCCATAGCAGAACCCGCAAATGCGCCAAGAACGGCGAGAGCAGCAAGTGTCTTTTTCATTTTTCAGAGCCTTTAATGAGCAATGAAGTATCCTGCTCAAGGGGTCGAGCAGGTCTTTTGTCAGGAGGCGAAGTTTCTATTTGGGCTTGTCATCTTTATTCAGGGAGCAAGTCTTTTCAAGGAACTTCTTTTCCTTAAGAACCCTAGTCAACAATGATTAGGGGACGCTGCAAATCATCCTGTACCCCCCCCCCCC